>OMGK01001262.1_pt1 | contig 14547 bp, 10 predicted proteins | sample 1645881 | NCBI WGS metagenome assembly OMGK01 (sample SAMN00849303, study PRJEB25192) | human gut metagenome
GATCGTCTGCAGTTCCGCAATCTCCGCATTCTCCGCCTGACTCACCAGCACCTGATTGGTTCCGTGAATCAGATAGCCGATAATGGCGGAAAGCGGCAAAAGCCCGCCTATCACATAGATTAAAATCATGCGGTAGACGAGCTTCATTCCCAGTATCCGGTTTATCAGTTGTTTTATCTTTGTCTTCATACGCTTCGTTTCAGTATTGCCACGCCGTACGCCGGCAGTGTCAGCTTGCTCCCCTTTTTCCACTCCATACCGGTCACAAGATCCGCTGCGTCCTGCTCCACCGGCACACTCTGCTCTATTTTCTCATGATTTAACAGAAAAAGGAACTCCTTTTTTTCATCGCGTCCCACACGTAAGACCGCTTCCACGCCCCCGGGAGTCTGTGCCACCGGCGTGATCCCGGCTTTTTCGCAGATCTCGCGTATCAGCGCTTCATAAAATAACGCGTCCGACCGCACCGCCACATAGTATGCCGCTCCCGCTCCGTAACGTTTTTTCGTGAGCACCGGCATTCCCGCATAAAAATCCTCCTCGTAGGTTGCAAGCACCTCGGCTCCCTCCGGATGCAGCAGATCACACAGCAGGACCGCCTCATGCCGCGCGCCCTTCCATGTAAAATGATTCGTCTCTCCCTCCGGCAGGGCATCGCTCTCCTCCACCCAGATGCCTAAGAGATCACGCAGTTTCCCCGGATACCCTCCGGTCACCACCAGATCATGCTCATCCACATAGCCGCTGAAAAAAGTGGTTACAAAAATACCGCCCGCCTGCACAAACGCTTTGATCTTCTCATCCACACCCGGCTTTACCATATATAAGACCGGGGCGATGATCACGCGATAGTCCGAGAAATCATCCTCCACCCCGATGATATCGGTCGCCATATTCTGCTCGTAGAGCGCCGTGTAATAGTTCTGGATCTCATCGCGGTACTTTAACAGCACGCTCGGTCCTGCGGAATACTCGATCGCCCACCAGTTATCCCAGTCAAACAGAATCGCTGTCTCCTTCCTTGCCCGCGCGCCCAGAGTCTCATCTCCCAGCGCCTTTAGTTCGGCGCCGAGGGCTGCTGCTTCCCGGAACACTCTGGTATTTTCATTTCCCACATGGTCAATGATCGCTCCGTGATATTTCTCACAGGCACCGATACTCCGGCGCATCTGGAAAAACATCACCGAATCCGCCCCATGCGCCACCGCCTGATAGCTCCAAAGGCGCATGACCCCCGGACGTTTTAAGGCATTGTACGGCAGCCAGTTCGTCACACTCGGCGTCTGCTCCATCAGAAGGAACGGCTTTCCGCCGCCGATACCGCGCATCAGTTCATGGGACAGGGCAATCTGCGCCGGTGTGTCCTGGTTGGAAGGATAATTGTCCCATGACACCATATCCATGTATTTTGCCCACTTCTGATAATCCAGCGGCTTATAGAATCCCATCAGGTTGGTTGTAACCGGGATATCCGGCGTATGCCGCTTCACCGCCTCGTATTCCAGACGATAACACTCTAAAATACTGTCCGAATTAAATCTCCGGTAATCTAAGGAGATTCCCTGAAACATCGTGCGCTCATAGGCGAAATGTTCACTCAGCAGATTCGGCAGGACAATCTCCTCCCAATCATAGAATGTATGTCCCCAGAATGCCGTATCCCAGACGCGGTTCACCTCCTCAATCGTGTGGTACTTCTTTTTCAGCCACACGTGAAATGCCTTCTCACAGTTTTCGCAGTAACACTCTCCGCCGTATTCATTGGAGATATGCCATGCCACAATATTGTCATAGTCTTTGTAATGTTCCGCCAGCTTCTCCGCCAGTCTTGCCGAATACATGCGGTATACGGGACTGTTCGGACAGGAATTGTGCCTGCCTCCGAACTTGCGCTTCATTCCGTTGAACTCCGTGCGCAGGATTTCCGGGTACCGGTGTGCCATCCATGCCGGATGCGCGCCGGTCGATGTTGCAAGCACAACCTTCAGCCCGTTTTTCTTCACCAGTTCCATAATGCGGTCCAGCTTTGTAAAATCATAGGTAATCTCGTCCGGCTGAAGCATCGCCCAGGAGAACACATTGAGTGTCACCGTATCAATGTGCGCCAGCCCAAACAGGTGCATATCTTCCTCCCAGGTTGCCTCATCCCACTGCTCCGGATTGTAGTCGCCGCCAAACGCAATTTTATTCTGATTCCATATTTTCTCGTACATTGCCCTCTCCTTTTTGTCTGCTAATCCACTTCCAACCGGAATACCACCGGAAAATCACTCTCAATCCCCGGCGCCGCTATGTGAAGCCCTTCCCGGTCTACGTGCCACGCAGCCTGCCCCACATAACCGAGCAGCGTAACCGCACGCAGAATTCCGTGAAACTCCGGTAGATTCTGATTGGTACTCTTTGCAAACGAACGGATCAGAAATCTGCCGTCTTTCGGACAGCGCATGCAGATCGCATAGATGCAGCCGCCGTTCACGGTAAATCGATAGTCTTCCGGTGTATACATGATCTCTGCCGCGTCCGCAAACTGTCCGTCCGCCGCCCGCGTCGGTCCTTCCATGCTTTTTCTCCACACCTTTGACCCACGGACCGCCTCGCCGTTTACCTTCATCCACGACGCCATATCCAAAAGGATCTGCCGGTCGCCCTCGGGAATTGTACCATCCGCTTTGGGTCCGATATTCAAGAGCAGATGGCCGTTCTTGCTTACCACATCCACGAGGGTACATAAGATTTCCCTGCTGCTCTTATAATCGAGGCTGTCGGTATAACACCAGGAATTGCGCGCCACCGCCGTGTCCGTCTGCCACGCATACGGCTTTGCCTCCGCAAAACCGCCGCGTTCCACCTCCACGATCCCACTTCCGAACATCATGGCATCATGCTTGTAGCAGATCATGACATCCTCTCCCCAGCTTTTACCACAATTATAATAGAACGCTGCCAGCTTTTTCAAGTAAGGATGAAACGCCTCGTGCTGAATCCACCAGTCGAAATACAAAAGCTTCGGTCGATACTTCACAATCAGCTCCACCGTGCGCGCCAGCCAGTCATCCAGAAATTCCTCACTCGGGAAGGGTTTGCTGAAAAGATCCTGCTGGTCCGGTTCCGGCATTGCCGGCCAGTAAAAATCCCCTTTTTTCATCGGCTCCCTCACATCGCTGTCAAATTCCCTTCCATGTCCCATGAAAAACCAGTGTTCCGCCCTGTGGCTTGAAGTGCAGAACTGCAGCCCGCAAGACTCTGCTGCCGACTTTAATTCCCCGAGAAGATCTCTCTTTGGTCCCATCTCCTTCGCGTTCCAATGCGAAAGTTCGCTCTCATACATCTGGAACCCGTCATGGTGCTCCGCCACCGGGAACACATAGCCGGCACCCGCCTCCTTAAAAAGCTGCATCCATGACGCAGGATCAAATCTTTCCGCGCAAAACAGCGGGATAAAGTCTTTATAACCAAACTCCCGCTGTTCTCCATACGTTTTCCTGTGATGTTCATACGCCGGCATTCCTTTGATGTACATATTTCTGGAATACCATTCATTGGTGCAGGCGGGCACACTGTAAAGTCCCCAGTGTAAAAAGATTCCAAGCTTTTCCCGCAAAAACCAGTCCGGCACAGGCGCCCCCGCAAGCGACGCCCAGTCCGGTCGATAACTCCCCTCTGCAATCTGCTGCTCCAACAAGTTTAAATACTTCTGTTCTGCTTCTGCCTCCATAACTCTCCCGTATCTGTCTACAGTCTCCAAAAACCGCTCCATCATCCGCCTAAAACTTTTCCATTCCATGATCCGCCAACGGATGCTTCGCCATCTGCACCATCAGAAAAACTCTTTCACAGCCGGATACAGCTTCCGGAATTCCTGATAGCGCGCCTCATACTTCTCCACCAGCACCGGATCCGGCTCAACGGTGTCAACAACATGCACCAGCTTCTCACATGCCGCCTGCACACTCTCATATTCCCCGCAGCCCACTGCCGCAAGGATCGCTCCGCCATATCCCGGTCCCTCCTCGCTCTCTATGAGATCAAGCTTAAGGTTTAAAACAGCCGCAAGAATCTTCTTCCACAGCGGGCTTTTTGCACCGCCGCCACAGATCTTGGAGCGTTCGATCCGGATGCCCAGACTGCGCGCCACCTCGAGGGAATCCCTGAGACCGAACGCTACGCCTTCTAACACCGCCTGCGTCATATCTTCCCGTGTGGTGTCCATCGACATTCCAAGGAACATGGCTCTCGCATCCGGGTCGTTGTGCGGAGAGCGCTCCCCCATCAGATAAGGCAGGAAAAATACCCGGTTTTCTCCCAGATTTTTAATCTTTTCCTGCTCCCGCGCATACTCCGTCGTCTTTAAAATCTCATCCATCCACCACTTGTTGCAGGATGCCGCCGAGAGCATACACCCCATCAGATGATAACCGCCATCCGCGTGATCAAAGGAATGCAGGGCATTGTGTGCGTCCACACCAAACTTCTCACTGGAGATAAAGAGCGTGCCGCTCGTTCCAAGCGACAGGTTGCATCTCCCCTCACCGACCGTCCCGGTGCCGACGGCTGCCGCCGCATTATCGCCCGCTCCCGCAATGATCTTTACTTCAGGAGAAAGTCCCAGTTCTTCCGCGATCTCTGGCTTTAAGGTTCCCACCACCTCATAGCTCTCATAAAGCTTCGGAAGCTGCTCTCTTTCCACATGGCAGATCTCAAGCATCTGCTCCGACCATGCCCGGTGTTCCACATCAAGGAGCAGCATACCGGAGGCGTCCGAATAATCGGTGCAGAACGTTCCGGACAGGCGGTATGCGAGATAATCTTTCGGCAGCATGATCTTTTTCACCCGTTTCCACAGATCTGGCTCATGCTTTTGCATCCAGAGAATCTTTGGCGCCGTAAATCCGGCGAAGGCAATATTCGCGGTATATCCCGACAGTGTTTCCTTTCCGATCACCTGATTTAAGTAATCGGTCTCTTCTGCCGTGCGCCCGTCGTTCCAGAGGATCGCCGGACGAATCACTTCATCCCGCTCATCCAATGCCACCAGACCATGCATCTGCCCCCCGAAGCTGATCCCCGCCACCCGGCTTTTATCACATTCCGCCAGAAGTTCTTTTAAGCCGTCGATCGACTGTTCATACCAGTCTGCCGGATTCTGTTCCGACCAGCCCGGATGTGGAAATGAAAGATCGTAGGTGCGCGATGCAATTTTTTTTATTTTACCATCGGCATCCATCAGCAGCAATTTTACTGCTGATGTGCCAAGATCAATTCCTATATATAACATACTCTCCCCTTTTCTTATCATTGCAAGACTTCGCTATGCACTGCAAGACTTCGCTATGCACTGCAAGACTTCGCTATGCATTGCAAGACTTTTCTATGCAAACGGATTCTCCGTCGGATAGCGCACGCCTGCCGGCTGGTTATAACCGATCTCCTCCACCGGCACACCGATATACTTAAATACTTCGTACAGCGCCTTGCCGTAATGTCCGAATGCCACCGCGCCGTGGTGCGGGAAATTCTTCTCAATCAGCACATGGCGGTAAAATCTTCCCATCTCAGGGATGGCGAAAACACCGATCGATCCAAAAGATCTTGTCGCCACCGGAAGCACCTCCCCATGTGCGATATAAGCGCGGAGCTCGCAGTCTGCGGTGCTCTGCAGACGGAAAAACGTAATGTCCCCCGGCATGATGTCCCCCTCAAGGGTTCCGTTTGTCACCTCGACCGGAAGGCTTCTCGCCATGATCTTCTGATTGCGCATCTCACAGAACGCAAGCTTTCCGGAAGTGGTATTTCCACAGTGGAATCCCATAAAGGTGTCCTTTAACGTATATGGATATTTTCCCTCGATCTCTTCCTCATACATATCTGCCGGCACCGAGTTATTGATGTCAAGCAGTGTCACGGCATCTTCGCTCACCACGGTGCCGATGAACTCGCTTAAACAGCCGTAAATATCCACCTCGCAGGACACCGGAATTCCCTGTCCGGTCAGACGGCTGTTGACGTAACACGGGACAAAACCGAACTGTGTCTGGAATGCCGGCCAGCACTTGCCCGCAATCGCCACATACTTGCGGTAGCCCTTGTGATCGCGCACCCAGTCTTTTAAGGTCAGTTCATACTGCGCCAGCTTTGCAAGCACTTCCGGCTTTTTATTCCCGGCTCCAAGCTCCGCCTCCATCTCTGCCACAACCGCCGGGATTCTCTCATCCCCGTCATGTTTATGGAACGCCTCGAATAAATCAAGCTCTGAATTTTCCTCAATCTCCACACCCAGATTGTAAAGCTGCTTTATCGGTGCGTTGCAGGCAAGGAAATTTAACGGTCTTGGTCCGAAGCTTATGATCTTTAAATTGGAAAGCGCAACTACCGCGCGGGCGATCGGCTCAAATTCATGAATCATGTCCGCACATTCCTCTGCCGTTCCAACCGGATACTCCGGAATGTATGCCCTGATATTGCGAAGCTTTAAGTTATAGCTGGCATTTAACATTCCACAGTAAGCATCCCCTCTGCCATCCAGCAGACTGTCCCCGGATTCTTCCGCCGCAGCAATAAACATTTTCGGTCCGTCAAAATGCTTTGCCAGCAGTGTCTCGGCGATCTCCGGTCCAAAATTGCCGAGGTATACGACCAGTGCATCACACCCGGCCGCCTTCACATCCTCCAGTGCCTGCACCATATGTATTTCGCTCTCCACGATGCAGATCGGACATTCATAGATGTGATCCTTTCCGTACTTTTTCGTGTAAGCGTCCATTAACGCCTTTCTCCGGTTCACCGACAGGCTCTCCGGGAAGCAGTCTCTGCTGACTGCCACAACTCCGATCTTAATCTCCGGCATATTTTCTTTGTTCATAAAAATCTCCTTTCCGTTTCAAAAATAGAAACCTTCCTGTTCCGTTTTTCCTGTATCTTTCTTACACCTCAATATTGACCCCCAAAAGTCCGTTAAAAACACCACGGATTCCTGCTTCCTCATGTGCGATCAGCCACTTGTTCTTCGCAGTCATAAGCGCATCCTCTCCGCTTTTGGGCAAGGCAAAATCAATCTCTGTATTCGTTCCTTTCGGAAGAATCACAATACATTTAAATCCTTCCTCCCCGTCATTGCACGGCGCATAGTGAAGTGTCGTTCCATACATCTCAACAACCGTTCCCGCCGGGACAAAAAATGCTTCCACCCTGGATGTGTCATAAGTAAACGCATCGGTCACATCCGGCAGCCATCCTAACAGCAGCACCATATTGGTCACCGCAATATTGATCTCCGAATTGCGGTGATACTCCAACGCATTTAATCTGTGATTGCTGCCGTTACAATAACCGATCTGAATCGGAAGTCCGCCGTAGATCCGTCTGGCAAACTCTCCCGCCTCCGGCAGCACCTCCAGTTCCTCCATGGATGGCACATAAATGACATCCTCCGGCAGCGGCGTGTGTTCCATCTCGCGGATCAGTCTCGTGCAGTCAAAGCCGCTCCAGACTTTCCCATACCTGCGGAACTTTTCGTCTTTAATTGAATAAATCTCCATGATTCCCCCCTGTTTGTGCTCCTTTCCATAAGTGTACCTTATGAGCAGAGTATAACAGGAGACAGTCATGGAGACTACCTGTTTCTTGTCTTTCCAATGTCACTTTTTTGTCTTTTTATCTAATTTATTTATCAGTGAAATAATTCTTCCCGCACAGAGACGGATTTCCTTTTCCGACAGCCTTCCGTCTGCATACGCCTGCCGGATATCCGCATCATCTTTCTCACTTCCCGGCATAATCAGATCATTTCCGGCTTCGATACACTTCCATGGAATACTGCCGTCTTCCGGCGCTGTTGTACTCCAGTCCGACATGAGTACACCGTCAAATCCCCACTCTTCTCTGGCAATTACAGTGCATAGCGCTCTGCTGTTTGCCGCGTGAACTCCATTGACCCGGTTGTAGGATGTCATGATTGCAACCGGTGCGCTTTCTTTGACTGCAATCTCAAATCCCCTAAGATAGATCTCCCTTAGGGCTCTCTCTGAAATATGCACATCGACCCCCATACGGTTGTCTTCCTGATTGTTGCATGCAAAATGCTTGATCACAGCTCCACAGGTTCCCTCCTCCTGTACACCTCGGACAACCGCAGCAGCCATCTTGCCTGAGAGAAATGGATCTTCCGAATAGTATTCAAAATTCCGCCCGCACAGCGGATTTCTCTGGATATTCATTCCCGGTGCCAGCCACAGATCAATATGGAATTCTTTCATTTCATGTGATACCGCTCTTCCGAAAGACTGCAGCAGTTCCTCATTCCAGGTCTGCGCCATTGCCGTTCCGACCGGAAACGCCGTACAGAACTGATAGTAGGTCTTGGCATTCTCATGCTTTTGCATCGGCTCCAGATAGCCATTTTCCAGTGCTCCCAGTACACTTTTTCCATAGACTTTCCCCGAATCTGCGTCTACCTCATACGACTGATGCAGCCGGATTCCTGCCGGTCCGTCCGCCATGATTAACGCCCTTATTCCATAGGGCTGTTCCAGCGCATGTGTTGTCTCTCCCGCCGATCCCGGGACACGGATTCCCGCCGCGCCGAGTGTACTGCTGTTTTGTTCCACATGGCCATATAAGAGCGGAATCAGTTCCTCTGCCGGTATTTTTCCGGTCAGATGCACTTTTTGCTCTTCAGCGGCAGAAAGCTTTCCTGCATCACTCTCTGCTGCCTCCAGCCGGCATGTGTGCTCTGTGATCGTCCGTTCGTACACATCAAATTCCCATGCCTGTTCTAACTTTTGTGAATCGGCACCGATCCATATGCCATACGTTCCGGCTTCCAGATACCAGGCACTCTGTTCTTCCGAAAAACTTGCAAGCATGTTTTTTGGTATTTTAATCTCCAGCTGCTGTATTTCCCCCGGCAGCAGACATTTTGTTTTGGCGAATCCCACCAGCCGCTTTTTTTCTTTTTCCATTCCGGTCTGCGGGAATGTCGCATAGACCTGCACTGTCTCCTTCCCGGCATAGGTTCCACCCGTATTCTGCACAGACACTGCAAGTTCCAGGGAATTCGTTTCCTCGCGTACAGACCGCTGGCGGATTAGGAATGATGTGTAGGAAAGTCCGTACCCGAACGGAAATAATACCGGCAGATTTTCCCGGTCAAAATGACGGTATCCAACGAAAATTTCCTCCCGGTATTCTTCCTTTTCCAGATCTCCGTTCCTGTATCCATAAGTATCCGCTGACGGATAATCCCCGTAATGTCTCGCCCATGTTGCCGTAAGTTTTCCGCTTGGAACCGCCTTTCCAAACAGGATGTCCGCCACCGCATAACCACCTGCCTGTCCCGGCTGGGAAATATTTAACACAGCCCGTATATTTTTTGCCTGCTCTAAAATATCTGTCAGTTCTACCGGACCACCGGTATTCAGCAGGAGCACTACCGGAATCTTTTTCTCATTCAAAAATAACAGGTCTTCCTGTTCCCTGCGGCTTAATTCATAGTCGCCGCGCTCTTTTCTGCGGTCACTTCCCTCACCTGAAATGCGGCTCAGCACATAAACTGCCACCCCTGCCCCGGCAATGTCCTGTTCTGTAACCGCTCTTCCCTCCGGGAAACAGAACGGATGATTGGAATATGCGTCAAACGGATTCTCAACCCGTTTTGTTTCTTCGAGAACCAGTTTTTTCCATTCCTCTCTCGCCTGCTCATACCGCTTTTCATAGTCACACAGCCACGCTTCACTTGTGATCATTGCGCCCGCTTCCAGCAGTCCCTGATAGACAGAAATTGTCTTCCGGTTGTTGACATCCCCGGAGCCGATTCCACCTTTTACCGTCTTTTTTGCCCCGCTTCCAAACAGCGCCATAGGAACATCCAAAGGCAGCGGCAGAAGCGATTCATTTTTTAATAAAACCATTGCCTCTTCTGCCACTTTTCTTGCCAGAACATCATGCACCTGCTCCCGGATGGACGTTCTTTCCTCTATGGTTCCACTATATCTCCATTCTCTTTTTTCCATATTCTCTGCTTTTCCCTTCAAAATGACAGAAAGAACCATACAGAATTTTCTTCCATATGATTCTCTGTCCAGATCGTGTTTACTCTTTCACTCCACCAAGTGTCACACCGGCGATAATATATTTTGATAATAAAAGATATACCACAATGATCGGCACAATCGCCACCGTAATCATCATGTAAACTTTTCCCATGTCAAAGTTCATATAGTCTGCTCCACGCAATGTCGCAATTAAGATCGGCACTGTCATTTTGCTCTTGGTCTGAAGAATCAGTGCCGGAACAAAGTAGTTATTCCAGGAACCGACAAAAGTGAAAATCGCCTGTACCGCGAGCGCCGGCTTCATAATCGGCAGCACAATACAGTTAAACGTCCTGAATTCGCCTGAGCCGTCGATTCTTGCCGCCTCCACTAAGGACAGGGGCAGTGATGACTGCAGGTAGCTGTACATAAAATAGAATACCGCAGGCGACGCGATGCTTGGAATAATGAGCGGATACCAGGTATCATACAACCCCATTTTCGTGATCAGCCGCAAAAATCCCATTGCCGTTACCTGAGTCGGCATGACCAAAATTGCCATGATAAAGGTAAATGCTATCTTTCTGGTCTTAAATTCATAAGCATACAGACCATATGCCGTCAACGCGGAAAAGTAAGTACACAAACCCGCACAGGCAGTCGAGATACAGATACTGTTTATAATTCCGCGAAACATCGGGAAGCTTCCGTCATTTGCCACATTCTTTAAATTTTCCAGCAGATGGGTGCCCGGCAATGCCGAAAACCCCTTTTGCAGCTCCGCATGAGAACGGGTTGCATTGATAATCAGAATATAGAAGAAGAACAGACACATAAATGACAGTACAATCAACACAATATGCGCCAGAACACTCCGCAAACTGTTTCCTGATTTTGATTTCATGTTTTATCTCCTCCTTCTTCTTTCTTCTCTGGCAGCTTTTTTCGCCGCTGCCTTCGATCCGTCCGGATCATTATCATTTGTCATCTTATACACGATAAAACATAAGATCGCACTGATGATGAACAGATAAACAGATAACGCTCCTGCCATACCATAGTTCTTGCTCTTTAAATGATTATTTAAGAACATGATCAGTGTCATGGATGTCCGGTCCGGATTTCCCTGACCGTTCGTTAAGATCTGTGGCACATCAAACATCTGCAATCCGCCGATAATCGAGGTAATCAGTGTATATGCAAGAATCGGCCGGATCATCGGAAGCGTAATATAGAAAAATCTCTGCAGACTGTTGCACCCATCGATCTCGCAGGCCTCAAATACCTCCACACTGATTCCCATGATTGCTGCCATCAGCATAATCGTCGTATTGCCAAACCACATCAGGAAATTCATAAGTCCAATCAGGGAACGCGTGCCAAAAACAGATCCCATAAAATCAATCGGGCTATTGATCCATCCCAGAGACATCAGAATGGAATTGACCGGTCCACTCGTGGAAAACAGTGTAAAAAATAAAAGTGCAAATGCAGATGCCATGATCAGATTGGGCAGATAAATGACAACCTTAAAAAATTGTTTGTGATGTATCTTTAATCTGGCATCCGTAAACCAGCTCGCAAGAACAAGTGCGATCACAATCTGCGGGATAAAACCGATCAGCCACAGAATCAGCGTGTTTTTTCCATATGCCAGCATATCGGATTTCAACAGACTGATATAATTTGCCATTCCAACGAAATTAGGTCCGACCTCCTTAATTCCGGAACGGTAATATTCATAAAAACTGTATCTGACGGTATCTGCCAACGGAATCAGCGAAAAAATAAAATAGATAATAAAAAACGGAAGAATAAATATCTGTCCCCATTTTCCATAGCTGATACTTTTTTTCTTTTTTTTCATTCCTTTGCCCTCTCTGCCATAATAGTTCTGCGGAGCAAAATTGCTCCGCAGTCATGGTCTTATTCCGGCCACTGAACTTCTGTGATATCCGGATAACGCTCTTTGATTGCTGTCTCAAAGTTTGCCTTTGCCTTATCAAAATCTACATTTCCCTGCAGATAATCGCTGAACGAATTCTGAATCAGTTCCACGCATCCCTGATCGTATGCAGATAACGGAGCAATCTTGATATTCTCAGCTACCGGTGCAAAGTAGACAAACGGATTCTGTCCGCCAAGGAATTCTGACGAGAAGTCTGCATCATCCTTTGCTGCCTCTGCCATTCCGGACTTCGTATTCGTGAAATCAGAGTAATCCTGTGAAATCTTTAACAGGTTGTCCTGATTGCTTGTCATTGCAAGAATAATATCCTTCGCATATTTTACATTATCTGTTCCTGTTGCCGCATGGATGTAGGAACCACCCCAGTTATATTCCTGTGGCGGGTTCGTAACTGCCCAGTTGCCGGCCTCTCCATCCCAGTTCGGATTCAGCACAAAGTCAATGCCCCATGCCGGAAGCAGAAATGCAAAAACCTTGGACTGGGAGCCCATGGACTTATTCCAGTCATCATTCCACTGACCCTTGATGTTGCTGTCCAGATAACCGGCATCCAGCCATTCCTTAGAATCATTCACCCAGTTAATGATTTTCTGATCTACTTTGACGGTGGTATCTCCCGGCTGAACCCAGGATTCATCAATACTGTTGCCGTACAGACGGAACGTATCCGCATAGGATGCAAAGGTATAATATCCTTTTGCCTTTAACTCTGCCGCGGTGTCCTTGATGGTTGCCCAGTCCTTCACCTTCTCGCCGACTGCCTCAGGATCATCTGTTCCGAATACATCCTTTGCAATATCGCGGCGGTATACTAAAAGTCCCGGACAGCACTGCCAGGTAGATCCTCTCTGCACACCGTCAGAATCAGAAGCCGTAGTTCTCGTAAAATCATACTGATCCGCCAGATCCGTCTCAGGATCAATTCCAAGATCTGTCAGAGGCATGGCAACATCCGCATCCTTATCGGTATATTTAAATACATAATCCGTCTCGGACAGGAAGATATCTACCTTGTCATCTGCCGCAGCATCTGCCTGATTCATAAGCGCTTCATCCAGCTTCTGCTGATAAACACCATCCTGATTCGGATTGATCACCCAGTGAATCTCTGTTCCATCCTTCAGCGTTGTTACCGTTCCGTCTGAGGAAGTAGATTCCACCTCCGGATATACTGCCTCAAGACGTGTACGGAACTCATCGTTCCAGGAATAGATGTTAATTACCTTTCCCTCACCACTGAAATCTTTCTCGTCCGACTCTGTGCCTGCAGCCGCTGCACTCTCCTTGCCGCTGTCTGCTCCGGCATTGGCACTGTCTGTGGCACTGCTTCCACATCCTGCAAGTAAAGTAGCCCCCATAGCCACTGTCAGCATTAAGCTGATAACCCGCTGTTTCATACTTCAATTCCTCCCTGTATTTTAGTTTTTCAACGTCAGACCCTTTCCCTATAATGTCTGCCGTCTTCTTGATTACAGATAGAATTGTACTGAATTTTATGACTGGAATATACTAAATCAATTGTAAAAATATCAGATTCATGTCATAATAACCATATTCTTATTTTACGGAGGAAACAGCCAATGGCCTTTTCAGAAGAATGGTACGAGACCGAATTAAAAAGCAGTGAACTTGAGACCCTTCACCGGCCGCCAACCGTGGAATATTCCTTTTATACGGCAGTCAAAACAGGGGATATGGAAACTGTTGTCGCCAACTGCAAAGAGGATGCATTTATCCATCTGGAGGGAACCGGTGTGCTCTCGCGCAATACACTTACCAACATAAAATATCATTTTGTAGTCACTGCCGCCATGCTTACACGCTACTGCATTGACGGCGGTTTGGAGCCGGAACAGGCCTATCGTCTGAGTGACTTTTACATTCTGAAAATGGACACCTGCACAACCGTCCGGCAGATTGCGGATCTTCACCATGAAATGGCTAAAGACTTTACCGGCAAGATGGTTCTTCAGAAAAAAAGTTCCATCTTATCCAAGCCGGTCGTACAGTGTGTGGATTATATTTACAGTCATATCAAAGAACGCATTACCGTCGCCATGCTGGCAGAATATACCGGATTATCCGAGAGCTATCTCTCCCGGGTATTCAAGCAGAACCTCGGCATTTCCATCAGTGACTATATCCGCGAGAAAAAAATAGAAAAGGCAACGCATCTCCTGCGCTACTCTGACAAGTCCATCATAGACATTGCCAATTACCTTTCCTTTTCTTCGCAGAGCCACTTTATCCAGACGTTCGAGAACTTTACCGGTATGACTCCCAAAAAATACCGCAATAAATATTACAAATCCATGTGGTAACTCCCCACGAAGAAGCCGCCACCGGAGACAGGTCTGACGCTTTAAGCAGGTTGCTGACGCTAAACGGTAAGTATCATTACCGGAATGCCGGAGTGCAGAAAGTTCCGGGATAAACAGATGGCGCAAATTCTGATCGCAAAATCCGGTATTTCTAACCATACCGCTGCTGGCATCTGTTATGATCCGTGTCTTTCCAAGTTTGGAGCACTCCACGGACTGTGTCCGCAAG
>OMGK01001272.1_pt1 | contig 14491 bp, 12 predicted proteins | sample 1645881 | NCBI WGS metagenome assembly OMGK01 (sample SAMN00849303, study PRJEB25192) | human gut metagenome
CATTATAGTTATTCATAAACTTTTACCTCGCTGTAAACTTCAAAGTTTCTGTTCCTTACAAACTTCGATTTATCTTTTTCTTTCTGAAAATGGGCAATTCCGAACCGGAACTGCCCATATATTTTGAAAATTATGCGATTTTTAAGGCTCTGCACCGTTTCAAGCACCATTGGGTGTAAATTTGGTGTATTTGTGTATTTTCAGAGCTTTTTCTCAAATGAAGTACATCCCGTTTTATTGGGTAAAACGGTACTTCTTAGTACAGCTTTGCACCTGCCGGGATTCTATCATTTACCATCAGAAGGTTCAGTCCCTCGTGACCGTCTTCCTCGTGTACAGCTGAAATCAACATACCTTCGGAATCAATTCCCATCATCTTTCTCGGTGGCAGGTTCACGATAGCGATTGCTGTCTTTCCAACCAGTTCTTCCGGCTCGTAATACTCGTGAATACCGCTTAAAATCACACGGTCTTTGCGTTCTCCGTCATCTAATGTAAACTTCAGAAGCTTCTTTGACTTCGGTACTGCTTCACAAGCTAAAATCTTAACTGCACGGAAATCAGATTTTGCAAATGTATCGAAATCTACCATCTCTTCAAAGATTGGCTCAATCTTCACATTAGAGAAATCAATCTTTTCAGACTCAGTTTTTACATTTTTTTCAGGTGCTTCAGAAGCTGTATTATTTACATCATTTTTCTTATTTACACCATCTAATGACTTCATCGTCGGGAATAAAATTTTGCTCTCTCCATCCTGCCCCATGCCGCTCTGTAAGGGTTCAAAACTCGCACAATACTCGATTCGTGAAACTTTTTTCATTCGTCTTGCGTCCTCTTGTGCCGTCCTTTTCGCCTCAAAAGTTGTAGAAAAATTGTAGAAAGTTGTAGTGCGTCTGTTATGGCATATTACTGGCACAGGAATGGCAGCATTCTGCTATGCTATCCCAGTATGCCGTATCCACCATAATCTCTACATGAAGAACGGCTTGTTTGTTTAATCGCAGACGCATACATATTATATGATAACCTCCAAGCCCATCCAAGTCAACGGTTTTTATTGAAACATTTTATGACTTTTATTTCCCTACCTTTAATAATTAGTAAAGAGGAGACTGCCATGCCTGAATACCAACTTCAAATTAAACAAGTGGTAGATTACCCACGATGCCGGATTTATCGTGAGTTCATCCACAAACTGATCAACGACCGGAGCATCCGCATAAACGGAGGCTCCGGCCTTTTTCATTTTACTGTACTTTGCAGCTATGCAAACTTCCGCACCTCATACCGCCGTATTGACGGGATCAGTTATACAGTCTCGCCCGGCGAATGGGTGTGCACCGTCAAGGAACTGTCTTGCTGGTTCCGCACCCGCTTTCATCGGCAGGCGCTGTCCATGCTGGATACCCTTCAGAAGCAGCACTTGATTTCCTATACACTGCTGGGCCGTGGCAATGTAGTCAAATATAAAATCCTCCACTGGGCCCGCCACAATTCCGCACTGGAGTACAATGCCCCATGCCAAAAGGATACCGGTTTTTTCTTCCTTCCAGTCTCTGTTGCCCTGGAACTGGTCAGCTCTGCCCGCTGCTCTGAAATGGACATCATTCTGGATCTGTGGATATCCGCTGTCTACAACGATACGCAGGTGCAGGGGTCAGAGGTCGGTCCGGTAGCCTACTTTCGCAATGGTACAGGAAACCCGTTAGTCAGTTATACCGAACTCTCCTGCCGCTGGGGGCTGTCACGCGCCACCGTATGCCGGATACTGAAAAAGCTGGACAGTCTTGGGTATATCTCTATCATGTCGTTTCCCGGCCGGCATGGAAGCGTGATCTACCTGCAGAACTACCTGTCCACCATGTTTGAGATTTCCGATGTTTTAATCGACAAGGAGGAAGTTGCCATGACCTTAAACATTCATCTGGAGCTTCCGGAAACTGCTGAAACCGAAGAGAGCCATTCCATCTCTGAGCATGAGGTCATTGTTTCGGATGCACTTTCCAGCGTTTCAAAATCGCACATTGAAACGATACTCCGCAAGATGGCTGACATCCTATCTACGCAAGGGATTTCCTGCTTTTCCTGTCCGCTCTCCCGCTATAAGTTATATCCCTTATCGGACGACTGCTGGGAAGAGTTGATTCCGCGTGCGCGAGGGAAATCTACGGCCCACTTTGGTCTGACCATCCTCTGCGGCACAAACGCTTCAATCGCCACTTTTGAACTTACACTCACTCCCTTTGAGGAGCACGAAAATAGGAGGAACCTGAAATGAGAAAATTTGTTGAACCTGATGTTGCTGATAATCCCCTGTACCATGACACCTGGAAACTGCTGAAAAAATACCGGGATGTTGTGTGGAGCCTGGAGCTTTCTGTCCAGCATGTCCGCACCAAGTTTGAGATCGAGTATGGCACCTCCATCGAGGATTTTCTGGATTCAGTCTATCTGGCTGGCGCTGATTTGGCCGGAAGCGACATCGAGCATCATGCCAAATGCATTGAACGCACCCACAAAATGCTCAAGCTGCTGGATTCCGCAGTCGAATTGCTGCGTACCAAGCACAAAAACGGTGAGGCATATTACTGGCTGCTGTACTACTCCTTCCTCTCGCCGCAGCAGCTCAAAAATGTTGAGGAAATCATCGAGACCCTACGACCGCATATTCGTGACATCAGTTTCAGAACCTACTACCGCAAACGCCGGGAAGCTATTGAAGCCCTCAGTTCCGTCCTTTGGGGCTATACCTCCAAGGACAGTTTAGACATGCTGGAACAGTTCTTTCCAGAGACAAAATCACCTTCCGGACAATCGGGCAAATAATTGGCACAATTCGGGAACAAAATTGGCATGGTTCTGCTCTTTCAGTGTAAATACCGATGTGTTAAACTGAATATGCTCAAACTTGCACCCAAAACCGAACAGGACAGTAACGGCACCTTTCATCAGGGTGCTTTTTTGCTGCCCAGATGGCCGCCCGGCCATTTGAAAGCCCACATTTGTTTTGACAGGTGTGGGTTTTTCTGTTCCCTATTGAGCATCAAAAAATCATTCAGAATTGGAGGATCGCAAATTGAAGAAAACGAAAACCCCTCAAACTCCGCAGCTTCAGGAGCCGGATACCCAGTCCAAGCGCAGGCTTTCGCTGCCCAAAGTGGCTTACAGCGCCTTCCTGTGTGTGATGATGTCCATGATGTTCTGTCAGCCGGCTTATGCGGCAACAGATGTATGGACCAAGGCCAAAGAGATCATGCAGGATGTATACACCCAAATCCTCGCCATCTCCACTATCGCCGCCATCGTCACCGCTTCGGTAGCCTTGCTGCTCATGAACTTCTCCCGTTCCGGACGGACGGTGGATGAAAGCCGCGCCTGGCTCAAACGAATCTGTATCACCTGGGCTATCCTTAATGGCTTGGGCTTTATCATGGCGTATGTGACGCCGCTCTTTAGTGGCGGACAATGGACAGGCTGATTGACCGTCTGACTGCTCGCCGGAAAGGAGGCTTGCATTTATGGGCATTTTAGACGGCATAGTGGAATGGATCGCAGAACAGGTAATGGCCGGTCTTGATCTGGTGACCACATCGGTTTTGGGTGCGCTGGGCTGTGATATGGCTGTATTTCTGCGTTATTTTCCCGCAGCAGAGACTATGTACTCTGTTTTCGTGGCTCTGGCAATCGGGATCATCCTGCTCAACTGGGTCTGGCAGTTATTCAAAAACTTCGGTCTTGGCGCAGGTGTGGAAGCAGAAGACCCGGTAAAGCTGAGTATCCGTTCCGTTATTTTTATCCTGCTGACGCTCTTTTCAGATGAGATCGTCAATATTGTTCTTACCATCGGCGGCACCCCCTACCACTGGATCATGGAGTCCGACCTTCCTGCATTAAGCTTTGCAGACTTCAATTCCGTGATGCTGGTCATCATCGGTGTGTGTGCCAATGGGGCTGTGGCGCTGATTACCTTGATTTTGGTTCTCATCCTGGCCTGGAACTACCTAAAACTTCTGTTCGAGGCAGCCGAACGGTATGTGCTGCTCGGTGTACTGGTCTACACGGCTCCTGTGGCTTTTTCTATGGGCGCCAGCCAGACCACAGCAAACATCTGGAAATCCTGGTGCCGGATGCTTGGCGGTCAAATTTTCCTATTGGTCATGAACGCCTGGTGCCTGCGCCTGTTCACAAGCATGGTGGGGTCCTTCCTTGCGAACCCGCTTTCGTTGTAAGGAGGTCTTATCCTTGAAGAAACTCAAAAAAATTTTGTTTGCGGCCTTTACAGTCGCAATTCTCTCCTGCCTGCTCTGCCAGCCGGCTTTTGCCGCTATCTCCGAAAGCGATGTGCAGGCTCAGGTAGACGCTGTGGGAAAAGAAGCTGTTTCCGGCAATGTGTTTATCTGGTTTCTCTGTGCTATCGGCTTTCTCAAAGTCGGCCAGAAAATCGATTCCTTCCTCTCCAGTCTTGGTGTCAATGTAGGACATACCGGCGGCAGCATGCTGGCTGAGGCTATGATTGCTGCCAGAGGCATCGGCGGCATCAAGAACTTTTCCAGTCACCACTTTGGCGGCGGGAGAAACAGCAGTTCCACCAATGTCAACTCAAACGGTGGTAAAGGCAGCGGCGGCTTTGGAGCAGGGTTTGCCAGCGGCGGTCTTGCTGGAGTGGTGAGCCGAAAAGTCACAAACAGCGCCATCAAAACAGCCACCACAACTCCCGGCTCCAAGCCTTCCGGTCTTGGCAGTCTTTTAGGCGATGCTGCAGCCGGAGGGATCGGCGGCCATATGTACGCTTCTTCCGTCAGTAAGGGCGGCAATTTTGCCAACAATGTAATCGGCAGCGTAGCCACGGGCAGTATCAGCCAGATGGGTTCCATTTCCGGTGAAAAAGCCGCCGAAGCCCTGCACTCTTACATGGGATATGCGGCACTGGAATCCGGAGCTGAAAATATTCCGACCTTCCAAAATGTCGAAATCGGCGGCGGCCGCATCACCGGAACAGAAGTGACCGAGGAACATCCCGAAGGCATCTCCTTTGGTATGTACCACGCAGACCAATATGTTGCCCCGGAAGGCCAGTACACCACCGTTCATGCCGTGGATGGCACAGCATGGTATAAGCAGTACGCTGTGGATGCTGTTGACAAATCGCCCTATATGGCTCCTGACGGTTCTATCGCCTTCAACGAGTCCATTGTCAAAAAGCTGCCTCCAGCCCCGAGGAGAAAGGACAAGATATAAATGCCAGAAGATCAAAAAAGCAGTTTTTCCGAAGCTGTGGAGACCGGTGCCTCCGCAGCGCATACCATCCGCGGCGCAATCAAAACCGGAAAAGCTATTTCCTCCGCTGCCAAAGGCGCTGCCGCAGGCGGTCCTTACGGTGCAGTTGCAGGCGCAGTGTGGGCAGGCCGGAAGCATATCGGAAAAATCATTGTGGCAGTCATTGCCCTGCTTATGCTGCCGGTATTATTTGTTCTCATGCTCCCCGGTCTTATTTTCGGCGGACTGACCAATGCCTTTTCGCCATCTGACCCCGAAATTCCGATTTTGAATAGCGAAACAGCGATTATTGAGAACGCCAACGAGATCACCTTTACCCTCAACGGCATCTTGGGCGAGGCACTGGATGATGTACTTGCCCGGATCGAAGCTGACTTTGCGGCATCGGGAGCCGACCATATGGAGGTCAAAAATGCCTATTCCGGCGGTCCTATTTATAACGCCAACCTGTTTATCTCTCAGTATTGTGCGGCCAAAGACAAGGATTTTGAAAGCATTTCTCTGAATGACCTTGCCGCCACCCTGCGTGAAAACAAACAGCATCTATATTCCTACACCAGCAAGCAAGAGATTCGTGAGAGCACCGTGACTGATCCGGAGACTGGGGAAGAAACAACGGTGTCCGAAACATGGATGGTCTATACTGTCCGTTACAACGGTGAGTCCTATTTTTCTGATGTTGTATTCCAGCTTACCGATGACCAAAAGGAGCTTGCATCTGATTACGCTTCCAACCTAAGCCTGTTCTTGGGCGATGGTCTACTGCAAAATCTGGAAGCGTGGACCGGAAACAGCATCACCGCTCTGGGCGATGTTACTTTCACCGACGGGATCACACCTGTTGTTTACTACAATCAGCTGGATGAACGCTATGCCGGTAAAGCATATGGTACGGACAATATTGGCGGTTATGGCTGCGGCCCTACCGCTATGGCAATCGTGGTGTCCTCTCTGACGGACGATATGGTTGACCCTGTGGAGATGGCCGAGTGGTCTTACAACAACGGCTACTGGTGTAAAAGCAGTGGTTCTTACCATGCGCTGATACCTGCCGCCGCTGGGGAATGGGGGCTTCCGGTTTCCGGCTGTACCACTGCGGAACCACAGCGCATCACAGACGCACTGGCTAATGGTAAACTGGTAGTAGCAATCATGTCTGAAGGCCACTTTACCTCTTCCGGTCACTTCATTGTCCTGCGTGGCGTAAAAGACGGCAAGATCATGGTGGCTGACCCTGCCAGTTACACACGGAGCGAACAGCTCTGGGATCTGTCCATTATCTTAAATGAGGCCAGCCGGCGCGCTGGAGCTGGCGGTCCGTTCTGGATTATCGGCTGATGTGCCCGCCCGGCTTCGGAAACGAGGTTAATCATGAATCATAAAATCGACCGAGATACCTACATAATACCACCGAATTTCATCGAGTCAGGCACCTTCTTCGGTGGTATGTTCAAAGCCCGCAATGTGATTGAAGCCGGCATCCTGGCATTTGCCATTGGTGTGCCGGTTTTTTCATTGCTTCCTCTTGGCCTGACTGCCCGTATCATCGCTTTGTGCCTGACCGCACTGCCAGCAGCATTGGTGGCGCTTATCGGAATTTCCGGTGAGAGCCTTTCCTCTTTTCTGCTGATTTTCATAAAGTACCTGCGAAACCGCCGCATTGTAGGCGGTAACAGCGCAGAAGATGCGGTTCCTGCGGCAGAGCATGGCGGCAAGCATATTAAAAAGAAGGCACACAAGCCCGATAAGGCTCCCAGGCGGTCACGGCGCTCCGGCAGAGAGGATTTCCCAGCGGAGTTTGATGAAGTTCGTAGCTACGAGATCCGCCAAAAACTCCGTCCTGTGAAAAAGCAGAAGCCTGCCAAGGAGAAGAAAGCCGCCAAGCAAAAAAAGAAGGTCTCCAAAGAGCGCAAAGTAAAACGCCCTATCCGCACTCAGGAGCCGAAGCCCGCCTGCCTTAACCCGGTAGCAGATTATCTGCCGATTTCCAAAATTGAAAACGGCATCATCTACACGAAGGACCACCGCTATGTCAAGGTCGTCGAGGTAGTACCCATCAATTTTATGCTGCGCAGCGCCCAGGAACAGCGGAACATCATCTATTCCTTTGTGTCCTACTTGAAAATCAGCCCCATCAAGCTGCAAATCAAGGTACTGACACGTCGGGCAGAGATCAACCGCCATCTGGATACCGTTCGGAAGGAGATGGAACAGGAGACCAATGAACAGTGTCTGCTCATGCAGGAAGACTACCTCCAGTTCGTTCAACAGATCGGTTCCCGTGAGGCAATTACCCGACGTTTCTTCCTGATTTTTGAATATGAGCCGTGGAGCAACACCAAGCGCTCTGATGAAGAAGGCGAGGCAATCAATGCCCTGCAAAGTGCAGTCCATACTGCTACCAACTACCTCCGTCAGTGCGGTAACGAGGTCATCGTTCCGGAAAACTGGGATGAGTTTACCGTAGATGTCCTCTATAACCTGCTCTGTAGAAATGAAAGTGCTGTAAAGCCGCTCTCCGTCCGGGCACAGGAGGTTGTGGCTGAGTACCTTGCCAAAGGGCGCGACAGTGAGATCGACCATATCCCTGCCACCGAATTCTGTGCGCCAAAAAGCATTGACTTCACGCATGGTCACCATATCTGCATTGACGGTCTGTATTATGCTTATTTGCTGGTGCCCTCTGATGGCTACAAAACGCAGGTTCCAGCCGGCTGGCTCAGTCTTATCGTCAATGCCGGTGATGGGATCGATATGGATATGTTCCTCTCCCGTCAGCCCAAAGAAACCATCATCCAGAAAGTCGGACAGCAGCTGCGTATCAACCGTTCCAAAATCAAGGACGCCAGCGACACCAACACCGACTTTGATGACATTGATGGCGCTATCCGAAGCGGGTACTTTCTCAAAGAGGGCCTTGCCAACAACGAGGACTTCTACTACTTGAATCTGCTGATTACCATTACTGCCTCCAACGAGGAAGACTTGGAATGGAAGGTCAGTGAAATGAAAAAGCTCCTGCTCTCACAGGACATGAACGCCTGCACCTGCCATTTTCGGGAGGAACAGGCGTTTTTATCTGCCCTGCCATTGGTGGCAATGGAAAAGAAACTGTATGAGCGGGGTAAGCGCAACCTGCTGACAGGCGGTGCGGCAAGCTGTTATCCCTTTACATCCTATGAGATGTGTGATGATAACGGTATCCTGCTGGGTGTCAACAAGTACAACAGTTCCCTTATTATCGTGGACATCTTCAATTCTGCGGTCTATAAGAACGCCAATATGTCGATCCTTGGCACGAGCGGAGCCGGCAAAACCTTTACCATGCAGTTGATGGCGCTGCGAATGAGGCGGAAAAATATCCCCATTTTCATTGTTGCGCCCCTAAAAGGCCATGAATTCCATCGCGCCTGCTCCAATGTGGGCGGCTCCTTTATCCAGATTTCACCGGCCAGTCCCCACTGCATCAATGTCATGGAGATTCGGCGGGTAGACCGCTCGGTGAATGAACTTCTGGACGGTCCAGGCATCCAGTTATCTGAACTTGCAGCAAAGATCCAGCAGCTCCACATATTTTTCAGTCTGCTGATCCCCGATATGTCTCACGAGGAACGACAGCTTTTGGACGAAGCCCTTGTTCGTACCTATAACACAAAAGGCATCACTCATGATAACGCCTCTTTGGAAGACCCTGCACAGCCCGGCCAGTACCGTGAGATGCCGGTGCTTGGTGACCTGTACGAAATTTTGAAAACCTCCAAGGAAACGATGCGCATGGCCCACATCCTAAACCGTCTGGTAAACGGAAGCGCCAGCACCTTCAATAAGCAGACCAATGTTCGGCTCGACAACAAGTACACTGTTTTGGATATTTCCTCCCTCACCGGAGACCTGCTCACCGTAGGTATGTTTGTGGCGCTGGACTTTGTTTGGGACAGAGCCAAAGCCGACCGTACAGAAGAAAAAGCCATCTTCATTGATGAGTGTTGGCAGCTTCTATCCGGTGCCGGTGCTGCTGGTGTAAGATTGGCCGGCGATTTTCTTTTGGAAATTGCCAAAACCATACGCGGTTACGGCGGCGCCTCGATTTTTGCAAGCCAGGATCTTGCCGATTTCTTTGACCTTGACGGCGGCAGATTTGGTAAGGGCATCATCAACAACTCCAAGACCAAGATCATTCTGAATCTGGAGGACGACGAAGCCCAGCGGGTACAGGAAGCCCTGCACCTGTCCGATGCTGAAACAATGGAGATCACTCACTTTGAAAGAGGTCACGGTCTGATTTCTACCAATAACAACAATATTATGGTAGAGTTCAAAGCCAGCCCTCTGGAAAAGGATCTGATCACTACCGACCGCCGCGAGCTGCGTGAAATCGTAGAGCGAAAACGCCGTGAACAATCCACATCTGCCGAACAGCAGATATAACAATTTGAAAGGCGAGGTGATTCCCATGTGCAACTTTCCTGCCAGACGCCGCTATGCGTCTGCTTTGCGTCTGTATTACGCCTAAAAGCCAGTTTTGCCAGCCAGATCATCTTTTGGGCTTACACTGACTGGCTTTCCTTCCTATTTAATGCGTCTTGAATACGCCTATATTACGCCATTGGAGGTGATACCCATGAAGACCAGGGCTGAAATCTATGGAAATGAAGCTGCGGCTCTGCTGCGGATCGTCACGATGTATCCCGGTCTCAATATGCAGCAGCTTCTTTGCTTTCACCCTGGCAAAGAAGAAATCATCAAGACCCTGCTCTCCCATCTGCAAAAGCAGGGCCGTATTTTTCAAACTGATACAGGCGGTTACTTTCCGTCTGGTTGGGCAGCAAAATCGGACAGCTCCCTGATACGGGCTGCCTGGGTACTCTTGGATTTTATCGGGCAGGTGGAATACCATGCTCCCGGTGATTTTCCGGTCAAGCTTATCTTCTTTGCAAACGGTGAACTATACGAAATCGTCTACGCAGCTTCCGGCCAGGAGGCCCTGATCAACCATGCGCTTCGGGATGACCGCAGCGGTGGACGCCGCATCATTTTGGTCGATAATCCGGAAGACATTCGCCGCATTGACTGCCCTGGCATTTCCGGTTTCTGCACCGTGGATGCAGCGGGCCAGGTGCATTACTTTAAAAAAACAGGAGGAACTTGATTGGAACGAAAAATCATCTCACACCGGATTGGAAGCATTCTTGATGATATATCCCGTTTGAGCAATGCTCTTTACGCGATGGATACCACGGATATTCAGCGCTATCCGGACAACTATGAAGTCTTATCCACTGATGCCGCCCTGCGGGCAGAGAAAATTGCCTGCAGGCTGCGGCATTTGATATATTCCAGCACCACCATCCGCAAAGGCGATTACCTGACATCCGCCGGTATTGTACACGGAATTGAGGTTGTCTATGAGGACGGTGTACTGGAGGTCACCCTGCCTGGCCTGCTCCCAAAACGCAAGCAGAGGCAAAACACTGAGTTTCTGCTCGACCCGTTCTACTTCTCATTGGAGCAATACGCCAAAGAGCATCCCATGCCCCACTTCAGCGATTGTGTGGTGTGCTTTACGCAGGTTTATGACCAGTGCCTTCCCACCCGGCGTATCCGTGACTACGACAATCTGGAAGAAAAGCAGCTTCTGGATGTCCTCTCCACCTTCGTCATGGCTGACGATACCGGCCTGCTCTGCGATGCCTACAACACCGCTGCGCTGGGCGAAAAGGACTGTACCAGAATCAGTGTCATGGAAAAAAAGCGGTTTCCCGCCTGGCTTGCTGAGCATGAAAACACCCTAAAATCCATCTCGGATTTTTGAGCATTTTCAGCCATTGCTTGTCCGACCTGCCGCAACATCGTATTTCGCCCCGGATTTCGGGGCTTTTTTCTGTCGTTACACCACGGATTTTTACCGAAGTTCCTTGCAGTCTCGGTAAAAGCCACACACCACAAGGAGGTGATCACTTGGGAAATTCCCACAGCCAGACACGATGGCGTACAGGCTTCTCTCTCTGACTGCCATCTCCGGCGAGTTCCCCACAGACCAGCTTAACAGACTTCCCGGCAGTCCGTATTATCTGGAGTCTGTTATCACTGCACTGAAAAAAGACGGGCTGCTGCGTACCTATTACCGGGATAAACTGCGCGGCTACCGTCTGGGGCCGCGAGCCAAAGCCACCCTGCTGGAAAGCCGGCCGGACAGGTTTGCCAGCTACCTGACAGGAAATACCGACACCAACCGTTTGAAATGCGAAATTGACCGAAGACTCCGGCTACACCGCCTGGCAGAAACCTATGTGACCATGGATAATGCGGGTGTATGTGTGTATCGGGATGAAAAACCGGCAATTTTTGCGCCGGAGGGTTACGCTGGCGGCAGGATTGTCTATCCTGCTTTTTTCAGTTCCAGAGAAGTGAAAGAAATGGGGATCGACACCACGAAGATCCGCAGTTCCCGCTCCACTGGAATACTCCTTGCGCCCTCCGGCATCTTCGTGACCTACAACAGCAGCAGCGCCCTGATGAAGTGGCGCTACAAATCGGAAATGCGGGTCAAGGCATTGATTTGGAGCGTAATCTGCCAACAGCGCCTGTCCCCACAGTTTCGCCACGAGGATGTTCATGGACTGATTCTGGGCAACAGCATGGATCTGGCTTACCAGATTTTGACCAGCACCGGAGGACGCAAACATGATTTTTTCATGCTGGATGGCAGCTATGAGCATTTTCTTTATCTTACCAACGACCATCAGGGGGAGGTGATACTTGCACTGCTGTGCGACCCTGGGAAAACTGCGGAGCTGGATCGCATTCTGCTCCAAGGTCTTACTGCGAGGCAGCCCGGACTGGCTATTGAGCATGACGGCATTTCACCGGATGGCTCACCAGTCCTATTTGGCTATTTCTGCGATCTGCCCCGTATCGCACGCTTTAACACCTCTCTCGAACTATCCGAGCACCCGGGCACACTGATCTGCTTTGACTTCCAGGCAGAGGTACTTCGCAGCTACTGCGGTTCTCAGGTGCGCTTCCAGACTATTGACTTCACAAAATTCGAGGGGAGGTTGTTCCCATAAACAAGAAAAAACTGATCGTGAGCCTGATTGCAGCGCCCTTTGCCATTCTTGCAATCCTATACGCAGGCGGCTTTCTGGCACAGCTTTTGGGTAACTATGCAACCTGGAAACAGGGCGGCGGTATTCCCGGCGATGGTACTTCACCGCTGGCCGCTTCGCCCGACTTCCTTCTCTGCCTTTCCTCTGTGCTCCGACCGCCTTATGGCGTGTATGGCATTTTGATCTGCATTGGCTTGTTAGCAGTGTTGCTCATCATGGTCATGCGCATGGGATATGGTGATGCCGGCGAGTATGATGAAGACCGTAATTTCTCCTACTCCGCCAAAGGCACTTATGGCACCTCCGGCTGGATGTCCCGCAAAGAAATGTCCGGCGTACTGGATCTGGTGCCCGATCTGCGCAAACACAAGGGTGTTGTACTGGGTATGCTGGATGGCAAAGCAGTCTGCATACCGGAAGATACCAGAATCAACAGTAATCTGGCAGTCTACGGCGCCAGTGGTTCCATGAAAACCCGTTCGTTTTGTATGAACCGTATCCTTCAGGCCACTGTCCGAGGCGAAAATGGCGCCGGAGAATCGTTGATCATCTGCGATCCCAAATCGGAATTGTACGAGAAGTCAAGCGAATTTCTCCGCAGCCGGGGCTATTGTGTCAAGGTATTCAACCTCGTTTCGCCTGAAAACTCAGATTCCTGGTGTTGCCTTGCCGAAGTTGAGGGACAGGAACTAATGGCCCAGCTTTTTGTAGATGTCATCATCAAGAACACCACGAACAACGGCAAGAGCGACCATTTCTGGGATGCCTGCGAGATGAATCTGCTCAAGGCCTTGGTACTGTATGTGGATCAAGGCTATGCGGAAGAAAACCGCAACATTGGCGAAGTCTACCGGCTGCTGACTCTCAATGGGGAATCCCAACTTGACACATTGTTCGAGGCGCTTCCTTCCACGCACCCTGCCAAAGCACCCTACAGCCTGTTCAAGCAGGCCAGCGACACAGTGCGAAGCGGCGTGATTATCGGTCTGGGCAGCCGCCTGCAGGTATTCCAGTCTGAGCTGATCAAAAAAATTACCGCTAAGAATGAGATCGATCTGGAGCTTCCGGGTCAGCAGCCCTGTGCCTACTTCCTCGTTACCAGCGACCAGGACAGCACCTTTGATTTTCTGGCCTCGCTGTTTCTATCTTTCTGCTTCATCAAACTGGTGCGATATGCAGACCACAACTGCGAGGGCGGCAAACTGCCTGTGCCTGTCCATATCCTTGGGGAAGAACTGACAGCGTGCGGCACGATCCCCGACCTCTCCCGCCGGCTCAGCGTAATACGCTCCCGGAATATCTCCATGTCCTGTGTGTTCCAAAATCTCGCAGGATTGCAGAACAGATACCCGCAGAATTTGTGGCAGGAAATCATTGGAAACTGTGACGCGCAGTTGTTTTTAGGCTGTACAGACCAGCTTACTGCCGAATTTATTTCTGCCAGGACAGGGCTTGCCTCTGTAGCAGTATCCAGTAAATCCAAACAGCTGGGCACCTGGCGTATCTCCAACTATACACCGGAGTTTCGTGAGACCTCCGGTGTTGGAAAACGCCCTGTACTTACTCCTGATGAAGTCCTGCGGCTCCCGCTAGATCAGGCGCTCATCATCATCCGTGGCAAGAAGGTTCTGCAGGTAGACAAAATGGATTACTCAAAACACCCGGAAGCCAAGTACCTGCGTTCCTGCAAAGCATCTGCCCATGTGCCGGAATGGCGTCGCTTGGAAGAAGAAGCCGCCAAAACACCGCAGCCCACGCCGAAACCGGCTCCTGCAGCAAAGAAACCGGCAAAGCGCAAAGCCACCAAGCCGGCATCCCCCACGGATAAATCACCCAAAGAGGCTCCGGCCCCTAAATCTGCCGGTACGCCGGAAGGCATTATCACCACAGACAAGGATTCCATCCTGTCTTGAACAAAACTATCAAATTCATAGGAGGTTTTAATCTATGGCAACCAAGAAAAAAGAACTTCTGGAACAGGACGCTCCTGTTACCGAAACCGTTATGTCGGAAGGCGAAACTCTGCTGGCCGATACCGCTCAACCTGAATCCCTTCCTGCTGTGGAAATGAATACAAAATAAAAAGGCATGTACGATTGGAT
>OMGK01001275.1_pt1 | contig 14471 bp, 10 predicted proteins | sample 1645881 | NCBI WGS metagenome assembly OMGK01 (sample SAMN00849303, study PRJEB25192) | human gut metagenome
CCTATGACCATCGCCAGCAACAGCACCACGCCGCCCGCGCCAAGCAGCGCCAACAGAGAACCGGCTGCACGCTGTATCGTGCGCGCCAGCACCGCTTTCAGCCGCAGCCATGCAGCTTGCAGCAACGTGCGAACTCTGCCCAGCGCGGCTTGTCTGATGTCGCCGGAGAAAACAGGGATTGTATCGGGCAGTCTGACGCCGCTGCCAAGCACCGTGCCGCCCGCCTGCTTTTGCAGATGGCGGCGCACCGTTTCGCGCGTGAGGTGTTGGCGTTTCAGCGCCTGCATTTTGTCACGGTAGAAATCGGGAGTTTTGATCTCCTGCTTATCAAGCGCCTTTTGTCGAAAACGCTGACGCTTGAAGGTTTCTCTCTTGTCAGCGGATTGCCCCAAGGGGGTATTTTCTGTTTCAGCGGGCTGGGCGGCGTGTGCTGTTGGCATACGCTGGCGCTTTTCCTGCAAAATCCGAAATTGACGGTAGCTGATTCGTCCTGTGTCCAGCGCCTTGCTTTGCAGGTTCTCTGCCGCGCGTGCGGCTTTTTCGGAAACAACCGTCTGGGCGTATTCTTCCGGCGTCTGCTGCTCGGTATCTGCTGCCGATTCCGCCTGCCGCACTGTCTGCTTTCGCTTGGCTTCAGCTTTTTGCAATGCCGCGCGTATCAGCCGCTTGCGCTTATACTCCATAGTCAGCGCTCCCCACGGTTGGCGGCGCTGCGCTCCTGCATCAGGCGTTTATACTGGTCAGGGGTGCATTTCATCGGCATAATGCCAATGGGGGTCGGCAAGAACAGCTCCGGGTCACGAAACAGCTTTTCGTAGTGTCGGAGCTGCTTGTCGGTCAGGCTGCAAAATTTCTCCCCGGAAAAACCGCAAATAAAGAAATTGCCCGCGATAATATCATAATCCTCAAGGGAACGGTTCAGCGGCAGACCATCCACTTTGCCCGAATCGTTGCAGATAAGCGCCACATCGTCCTTTGACCATGGGTATACGGCTTGCATATCCCCACCGACAAGCTGCTGAAGAGTGCGCAGCTTATTCATAGCGAACCGTTTTTCCGGATGCTTGCCCGGCTGAACATACAGAATACGGATTTTGTTCTCGTTTATCAGGTAGAAAACTCCTTTTTGATAAAAAAATACCGCTGTATCGGGTGATACAGCGGGGGTGACAAAGAATTTGGGGAATTGTACCGTAATCTCCTATGATATATATCAAAATGCTCATTTTTGAATAGTTGTATTCACTGATAATGCGCTGACAATTGATATAGTCCCCTTAGAGTAGACATCTAAAGAAGCAAAAATTTTCAAGTCTACACTAAGGGGGCTTTATTATGTCAAGAAGAAGGAACAAGTACTACGACAGGAAACTAAAGCTGCAAGCAGTGCAAGATTATCTTGGAGGCGGTGGCAGTTTACGGACTATTTGCAAAAAACACGGGATTAAAGACAAAAAGCAGCTGCGGAACTGGATAAAGTGGTATAATGGTCATAAAGAAATCAAGGAGAGGCGAGCAGCCGGAACGGAGATTTATATGACCAAGGGCAGAAAGACAACAGAAAAGGTCCGCGCGAACTCCCGTTTTTCCTCTGCGCTGGCATTTTTGAGCAGCATTATGCTTCATTGCTCTGTGGTTGCTGCGTTGCTTCCGTAATAAATCCCGGCATTCCGATGCCGATTGGATTTTCTGGTGGATGGCGTGTAAGAAAAAGTGTTTTTGGGGGGTCATTTTGTGGAGACACCCTGTTCAATCGCCAGAGTTATTTCATCGACTTCTTTTTTTCCAAGAGGGTACAAGGTCCCAAAAACCAGCCCGGCAGCAGCGCACAGGATCAGCGGAAGCGTGATGGAACAGAAGATGATGCCGCCTTCGACGCTCTGCGGTTGTTGCGCTGCTCCTCCAATAAATCCTGTTACCGCCAACATATATCCAGGGATTGCCCCCGCAACGCCTTGGGCGGCTTTGGAGACAAAAGAGGACAGGGATGCGACGGCGGCTTCGGCTCGTTTGCCGGTTTTATATTGCACATACATCGTGTTGTCGGCCTGAATGCCGTAGGCAAGGGGCCCGATAAAGCCCCCACCGATCCCGGCGAAAACAGCGCCCACATAGATCAGCAGCAGAGACCGGACATCTATAAACCGGATCAGTGACCCACCTACGGCAACGATGATCCCCGCGAGAAAAACGTTTTTCTTTCCGAGTTTGTTTGCCAAAACAGGTGCCACAGCCATGCCGAGCAGAGTAATCACAAGGGAAACAACCGAAACACCTGACATCAGTTTGAGATCCTTCATAATATAAGTGTAGAAAAAGGTGCCGGTGCCACTGCTAAGGGAGGTGCCGACCGTGGATAGCAGAATCGTGAGGAAGTGCGTCCAGACTGGCTTGAAGCGAAGGAACTGAAACAATTCCCGCAGGCTATACCGTTCGTCGTCGGTGCCTTTGGGCGTTATCCATTCATGTGTTGCAGCTTGCCTCCAAAGTTTAGCAAAACAAATGATTTTATGCTGTTCTCCCGTACAAACGAGAAACAGCCGATCAGATCGTCCAACGGGATCATGCGGCAAAATCCCCCCCAAAAAATCCGGGATTCTGATACCGATTGGATTTTTGGGAGGGATGCAGGAAAAAGTGCTTCTCAGCCGCAAGTGATTGACGTAGAGATGACTTAGTACCGATTGATCATCTGTGCTTCCGCTTCCTCGCGGGTGATCTCACCATTGTTGCACTTGGACATGAGCTGAACATCATGGTCGTTGAGTTTGTACAGGTGCAGGATGAGCAGCGTGCAGATTCCCCCAATGATGCTGCCAAGGCAGCTGAAGGTCCACAATTTATCGGCAAATCCTGCCGCCTGAATGACGCCCTCACCTTCTTTGAAACCGATCAGAGTCAGGGCAAAAACGCTGGCGGCGGTTGCGATCGCACCGTTCAGTTTGGTAAAGAACGTCTGCGCCGCAAAAGTAACGCCACGCATTTTCAGTCCGGTTTTGTACTGCCCGTACTCATAACAATCGGGGGTGAATTGGTATTGCAGGATCGCGGCGATGCCCAGCGGAAATCCACCCAGTGCGTTTAGGATCACATAGACCATCATGTTCTCATATCCGGCTATGTAGCGAACGATGCCCAAAATCAAAGCAAACATATAGGAGAAATAGAAAATTTTGAATTTGTCATATTTCTTGCATAGTTGTACAGCAATCGCCGCACCGATCAGTGTCGGAACGATCACCGCCATCGAGACAAAGGAAGCAATTTCTTCGCCGCCGAGGCAATACCGGGCAATGTATAACCCCCAGGTGGCACCAACATTGAGCAGACTGCTGATAAGAGGAGCAGCAAAGAAAATCAACAGGTATTTATTGGAACGCAGGCATTCGACCATATCGCGCAGCGTATAGTTTTCCTCGGCTCCTCCATCCCGTGCTTTTTCTCTTTCGATCACGCGCTCTTTTGCAAACAGACACATCGGGATCATCATGGCAGCGGACAAAATGGACAACACGATCACAGTCGTAGCCCAGCCGCCCAAACTCTGCCGGACCAGTGGCAAAAGGATGCCGGTCACAATGCCGGCAAAAATTGCAAAAATTCTTCCGATGCTGTTCAGGGACACGCGCTCTTTCTGGTCAAGCGTCATTGTAGTGACAATGCCAAAAATCGGCACATCGCAAAGCGTATAGGCCGTATCCCACAGCATATAGGCAAGGGTCGCCCAGATGAGCTTGGCCACCAACGGGATGCCCGTAGGGATCACGAAAAGAAGAATGGTAGAGACCGGGATCGCGATGACAGACATTCGGAGCCAGGGGAGAAATTTTCCTTTCTTAAAATGCACCTTATCCATGATCATGCCGAAGATGGGATCGTTGATGGCATCCCATACTTTTGTGATCAGTGCCACGACCGCAACCCAAGCCGCCGTGATGCCGACATCCGTGAAATAAGTGGTCATGTATCCAATCAGGCCGTAGAATACGTTCTGGCCCATAAAATACATACCGTAGCTGAATTTTTCCCTTTTGGTAACAGTGTTTTCCATTATGTTATCCTTCCTTTCCGTGTGTTGGAAAATGGGGCGTTCCATCGCGGTGCCGCCCGCTGATCTGACGTTTTTGCCCGGAATTACTGCTTTACATCGCAATCAAACGTATAGGGACCACTTCCGATCTTGTACGAACTTCCGTCTGGCAGGTTTACCACTGCCGTAGTGTTGCAGGGGATATCCACTTCTATATCTTCATGGTCTGTATTGACTGTTTGCTTTAAGTCTTGTAAGCTCCATAATGGTCTCCTGCGCTTGTAGAAATTAGCGTTCCTTCGTCGGGAACGTGTTCCTGAAACGTTCAAAATTCTTCCAGCAATACGTTGAGACGTTGTGCTTGCTCCGCGCTCACCCCGCCCGCGAAAGCTTCTGCGGCCTGCCGCAGCGTAAGCCCATACGCAAGATCCGGGATCATATCCACCTCCATCATATTGGAAAGGAACGCCCTGATCGCCGGCTCAGCCAACAAGTCTTCCAGCGTGGAGTCTACGCTGTAGCTTTTTTTCAAGGGGCTTGCGGCCTTGTAGGTGACCGTATATTGCCCGGCCTTTACGCAGCAGATCCCGTTTTCCACCGTTTCAAACAAAGGGTTATCCGTATCGTGGTATACGGAGTCTGGCGCATACGGAAGGATCACCTGCGCCTTTGCACCGAACGGAACGGTGATGGTGACTGTGATTTGGTCGCCGTTTTCGATCTGCCACCCACAGCGATAGCACCCGCTGGCCGAATCGTAAACCGCGCTTGCCGAGCCCAACTTGTGATCCACCTTGGGGCTGATGCGCATCATCTTGCCGCCCGGGCCTTGCTCCGTCACATCGATCCCGGCTACATGGCGGAAGATCCACTCCAATACAGCGCCATAGGAATAATGATTCAGGCTGTTCATCCCGGTGCTGGAAATGCGACCGTTTTCATCCAGCGAGTTCCAGCGCTCCCACACCGTTGTGGCCCCTAACTTTACTTCGTGGAGCCAGCCCGGGTACTCCTCGTTCAGGAGCAGCCGATAAGCCAAATCCGTCATGCCATGCTCGGTCAGGACGTTACACAGCAGCGGGGTCCCCACAAAGCCGGTGTTCAGCTTATTTTTGTTGTCCCGAAGGAGTTTTCGGAGCATCTGCTCCGTCAGGCGTTCATTGTCCGACAAATGGTATTTCAGTGCAAGGACGAGCCCTGTCTGCGTTTTCACGGCACATCTGCCGGTAGCGGTAAAATATTCTTCCTTCCCCCCCTGCCACTGGCGGTCGGCGATGGCCTGGTAGTTCTGTCTTGTTTCTTCCAGACCGAGAACTGCGGCCGCTTTGGCAACGATCTGGGCACTTGCCGCATAGTAGATGTCAGCGATGTAGGCTTCGTCCGTCGCCCCGTAAACGCTGTTTGCAACGGCCCCGGCACGGTCAAGCGCCAGCCAGTCTCCGTAATGAAAAACCTGTCTCCATCCATGGTGATTGCCGTCGATCTTGCGGATATAATCGACCCATGCTTTCATGCTCTCGATCTGGTTTTCAAGGATCGTTTTGTCACCGCTGAACAAATATACATTCCACGGAATGATACACGCAGCATCGCCCCATGCGCAGGAACACTTGCTCGGTCCGAATGTGGGGACGACCTCGGGGACCATACCGCCAGCCAAGAGCTGTTCCTGATACAGATCGTATAAATATTTCCGATAGAAGGCAAACGAATCGGCCAGATAGCTTGCCGTTGCGGAAAAGACCTGCGTATCGCCGGTCCAGCCCATTCGCTCATCGCGTTGCGGGCAATCGGTTGGCACATCGAGAAAGTTTCCCCTCATGCCCCATTCTACATTAGAGATCAGTTGATTTACCAGCGCATTGCCCGTTTTCACGTTGCCGATGCTCTCGTAATCGCTGTGCAGCACGATGGCTGTAAAATCCTCGCATGACAGGTTGGAAACACCGCTGACCTTTACATAACGGTAGCCGTAGTATGTAAAATGGGGAACAATGGTTTTTTCTTTTCCATCTGAGACATAGATATATTCCGAAAGTGCCGTTCTCAGGTTTTCGTTATAGAAACACCCATCTTGAAGCACCTCGCCGGTTTGAATGCGAATCGTTGTCCCCGCCGGTTCCCGCACACGCAGTTGGAAAATTCCTGTGATTTCCTGCCCCAAATCGAATACTTCTTCACCGCGCGGCGTATGGATCAACGCCACCGGCTTCCGCAGCATTTGTGCCTTGACCGGGATAGACAGCCGTTCCATAAGCCGCCCCTTCGGTGCCTGTGCGATCCGTGCGCAGCATTCCGGGGTAGGCGGCAAGGTATCATCCCGCCGTTCGCCGTCATAAATGTTGGAGAACCACAGGTTGCTTCGTTTTACCGACCAAGTCTCATCGGTGCCGACCACCTCGTTTGTGCCATCTTGGTACGCAATGTGAATCTCCGCGATCAGCTTCCATTCACTTCCATAGTATTCTTTCCGCTCAGGATCGCTGAATCCGAACCGCCCTTTGTACCAGCCGTTTCCCAGCAGGATCGACAGCATACCACCTTCTGATACCTGCTCCGTAACATCATAAGTCTGGTACTGAATCCACTGTGCATAATTGTTACAGTACGGCGTTAAATACTCGTCGCCGATTTTGCTCGATACTTTGCTGGTTTCCCCCAGAAAATATGCTTCGTACAATCCCAGACCGCAAATATACAGCCTTGCGCGTGCAACTGCCCGGGTCGGGCTGATCCGCTTGGAAAAAATCGGATGACGTTGCTGGCTGCTGTCACAGGTGATCCACTGGGCTGTCCATGGCTCCTCCATTTTGGCGGTCTCAAAAAACTGCACGTCGGACTCGATCGTTTCTGCGGCATCCGTTGCCACAAGGACTTTCCAGTAATATCTTGTGCAGGGTTGTGGATCAAATTCTACCCTTGCGGCGCGGCTGTCAAGTGCGGCCTCTCCCGTATCGAAGCAAAGCGTGGTAAAGGTCGGCTCTTTGCTGATCATGATCCTTGCGTGGCGCTGTTCCTGCCCTTTGCACCCTTTTACCTTCCACGAAAACACCAGCGGCTTCAGAGCATAGCCTACAGGGTTTGTGATGTGATTGGTTTTTGCAGCATAAATCTCGCCCATACGGTTTTCCTCGCTTCTCTGTTATCTGTGCGCTTCCCAAAAGACAACTGCTTCCTGAAGCCAGTTTTTCACTTTGGTTTCTGACCCAATGCCAAAGCCATGCCCCAGACCGTCAATGATTTTGACGCTCACATTTTCTCTGCCCAGTGTTTTTTCCAACGCCGGAAGCTGTGCTTCTACGTTGGCAAAGCCGAACTCATCCTGACGCCCTGCGATGGAAAACACGGCCAAACCTTGATCCTCCGGGAGTGCTTTGATATTCCAATCCAGTCCGTACATAGGAAAAATCGCCTTCGGCCTTGGCAGGTGATGATTGTGGCAGCAATCGGCATAGCTTGCAAAAGAATAAGCTGTCGTCATAAGTCCCCCGGCCGAGAACCCGAAGATGGCATAATCATCCATACAGATCGCAAGTTCCTTTTGATGGTTCGTCAGATAACGGATCGCCTGTGTCAGTTCCTTAGCAGCTGCCTGCCCCTGCTTCAACGGCTCTGTTTCGCCCAGTTGCTTGCCGATCGGATAGCTGAGGACAAAGACGGAATATCCCATTTTATGCAGTTCCATCGCGATGGGGTATCCCTCGCAATCCGTCACATTAGAAATGAAACCGCCCCCGGGAACCACAATGGCAAATGGCTTGCCCGGCTGCCCGTAGTAAAACATTCCCGTCAGATGGCTTCGATCGGGATGGTCCTTCATGGCTTCCTGCGGGTACAGGCCGGACACCAATTTGGCTTGTCCCTTCTCCACAAGGCCCGTCAGATAATTGAACGCATCCAGCGCGGTGTCGGTCTGTTCCGCACGGCCCTGTGCCTGCATGAAATCCTTGTACTTTGCAGGGGCAATGGCTTTTAGCGCGTTATCCTCCAGATTGAAGAACATATGATAAAAGCCGCCAAAGATTGGATGCTGCATAAAAAAACCGACCTTGTCCTCCTTGGTTGCCGGTCGGAAGTGGCCGCTTCCATCATAATAACAGCTTTCCTTTATCTTGGGGAAGCCGCATAAGCCGAAAAGTGCCGGCAGAAACACCGCCTTTTTTTGATACACATACCAAATCGCGCCTGCCACACAGAACAAAAGAGCGGCCAATGCCCCACAAACGATTTTCATACCCGTTTCGTCCTCCCTTTTACGAATATCTTACGGGAAATCTGCTTTACCCCAACGGAAACCAAAGAGCGTGCCGTCCATGGTCAGTCATCGGTTTTGATGCCGACTTTTTTACGCTGTTGGGTTGGTTCTCGCCATTATTATAGCACGCTCCACGTGCTGCCACCACACGGAAACAACTAATCCTGTATGATTTCAACGGCTTTCTCCGCAGTTCCGGGAAAGCGGAGTACATCCCGCAAGGGAACACCAACGGCTTGTATCCGGGTAGGCGTGGAACTGCGCCGCACGATCGGGAGAGGAACGTCCATTTCATATAGATTTCGTCTATAACGTATAGAGCCTGCCTATCTCAAACTGTATAATAAAGTAAGGGAACGAAACGGAGACGACCATCATATAAAGTCGCTTCCCGCCCCAAACAGCAAGGACGTTTACAGGAGGTTGCTTATGAACAAACAATTCGAGCCCTTGTTTACTCCGTACGATGCGTGGCTCTGGGCGCACCCGCCGGTGTATGCCATAGCAAACGGTGGTCTTGGTGCGATCCGCGCCAAGACCACCGTTTTTATAGTTTCAAAATGCAACAGGAGGCACCCATTTCGGGTGCCTCCTGTTGTGTCAAGAAGGAAAACGCGGCCCTTTATTGGCCCAGATAATCGTACAGGTACGCCTCCATCTTGGGGGTCCACCAGTTCAGGTAGCCAGCCTGCGTGGGATGGATGCCGTCGAACATATAGAGCTTGTAATCTTCCTCAGAAACTTGATTCATCTCGGCATCATTCCACAGGTCGATGACCCCGATCTCATACTTTTCCTGCAACTTCAGCAGCTGCTCCACCATCTTGCCGTAGGCGGGGCTGTCGTACTGGGTGCCCGTATAGAACACCACCGGGCAATGCCATGTGGTGTCGGCATATACGATGATGTATTCGAGCGCGCCAAGGACGGTTTTGGTGTCAAAGTCCTCCAAATTGCGGGAACTGCTGATTTCCCCCAGCGGGATCGCGTTGCTTGCATCGTTGGTGGAAAGCTGGCAGATGAACGCATCAAACTGTGCGTTGGGGTCGATATTGTGCAGCATCCGCTGGATGTAGGAGGTCTTGTCGTTGTCGGCCAATGTGGTGCCGCCGACAGCCTCTTTGACATAGGTGCAGTTGTTGCGAACGGCAATGTACTCCGCAAAGGAGGTTTCCAGCGAGGCAGCCCCCTCGGTCACCGAGGACCCCAAAAAGCACAGGTTCATACCGCTCAACGGGCTGTTCTCCACCGGCGCCACGTTTTCGGGGCGGTAGATCTCGGCGTTGCCGGGCAAGCCTTTGAGGTACATCGTGTTCAGGAAGCGGAACGGCCCATGGCCCAAAAGACCTTGCAGAGCACCATAAGCCAGCGCTAATAGCAGGACCAGGATCAGAGCAATGATCAAAAGGACTTTTCCTACTTTTTTCATACAAACTATCTTCTTTCTTCACTTGAGTTTCCGGATGTCCCGCGCCGTGTAACAGGGGATCACGAGAGAACTTCAGATACAAAGCCCTTTACTGCGCCAGCAGCAGGTTCATCTGCTGGATCAGCAGCTCGACCTGATCACCGGGGATCACGCTGACCAGAGATTTCAGCGGCATTTCCATGATCATCTTTTTCATCATGTTCATCGACCCTTCATCCAACCCGTCGGTACCGGCGCTTTGCGCAAGCGGGGCCAACAACTGCATGATGGTCGGCGCGGTCTTGGGGCAGGTCAGCAACTCGCCTAGTGTGGTGGTCAGTGTTACGACAAAGGGGAGTTGTTTTTCGGTGGTAAAGGACAACTCGGCCGTCAGGCGGATGTCGTCGCTGGCGCGACCCACCATGACCTCATACACACCGCTGGGGGCAAACCAGTCGTGCAGGCGTTCCTCATAGTAGCTCAAGTCGCGTGCCGCCAGCGTCAGGGTCACCGTCTTGCACTCGCCCGGTTCCAGCAGTACCTTGGCAAAGCCGCGCAGCTCTTTGCTGGGACGCTTCGGTGTGCCGTTTTTGTCGCGGATGTAAAGCTGGACGACCTCGCGCCCGGCCACCTTGCCGGTGTTGGTCACATCCACACTGACGGTGACAGTCTGGCCATCCTGCAATGCGGGCGCGGAAAGCTGCAAATTGCTGTAAGCGAACTCGGTGTAGGACAAGCCGTGACCGAACGCAAAGCGGACAGGGACCTGCTTGGTATCGTAGTAGCGGTAGCCGACAAAGACATCCTCGCCATAGGCAACACGCTCGTCATTGCCCGGAAAGTGCAAATAGCTGGGGTTGTCCTGCAAACGGAGCGGGAAGGTCTCAGCCAGATGTCCGCTGGGGTTGGTCTCGCCGTACAGCAGTTGGTCGGCGGCCTCACCGACGCCCTCGCCGCCGAGATACAGTTCCAGAATGGCCGAGACGCGGTCGGCCCACGGCAGCTCGACCGCGCTGCCGTTGTGCAGGACCACGACCACATGGGGCTGGACCTTTGCGATCTCGTCGATCAGGCGATTCTGGCAGGCGGGCAGCTCCATCGAAGTGCGGTCATACCCTTCAGACTCAAACGATTCGGGCAAACCGGCAAAGACAACGGCGACATCGGCGTTTTGTGCCGCCTGAATGGCCTCGGCCAACTCTGCGTCGGTCATCTCGTCCCGCATCGCCGAGAAGCCCTTGGCGTAGCAGACGTTGCGGCCCTTTTGCTGCGCAACCTCCCACGCGGAGGTCACGCGGCTGGGATGGATGTGGCTGGAGCCGCCGCCCTGATAGCGCGGTGCCGCGGCAAACTCGCCGATGTAGGCGATCTTCTGATCCGTGCCCAGCGGCAAAACACCCTGATTGGTCAGCAGTACCGCGCACTGCGTCTCGACGGCAACGGCCTCGGCGTGGTCTTTGGCGCGGTCGAACACGGTGTCGGGGCGGCGGGCATCCACATAGGAGAACACGACCTTCAGGATGCGCTCCACCGCGCGGTCCAGTACCGCCTCGTCCAGCGAGCCGTTCTGCACAGCCGCGACGATCTTGGCATCGTTGTAACCGTTGGAGGAAGGCATCTCCAGGTCAAGACCCGCTTCCAAGCCTTTCACACGGTCATTGGCGGCACCCCAGTCACTGACGACGTACCCCTCAAAGCCCCATTGGTCCCGCAGGATGTCGGTGAGCAGCATCTTGTTTTCGGAAGCATACACGCCGTTGATCTTGTTGTAGCTGCACATCACCGTTTTGGGCTGGGCGGCCTTGACGGCTTCCTCAAAGGCGGGCAGGTAGATCTCATGCAGCGCACGCTCCGAGAGGTCCGAGGAGATGGTCAGGCGGCGGGTCTCCTGATTGTTGGCGGCAAAGTGCTTGATGGAGGTCCCCACGCCCCGGCTTTGTACGCCGCGAATGTACGCAGCGGACAGCTTACCGGCCAGATACGGGTCCTCAGAAATGTACTCGAAATTGCGGCCGCACAGCGGGCTGCGCTTGATGTTGACGGCGGGTCCCAACAGGATGCTGACATCCTCGGCCTGGCACTCGTCGCCCAAAACCTGACCCATGTGCTCCAAAAGGTCGGGGTCAAAGCTGGAACCGGTGGCGCACCCGGCCGGGAAGCAGACAGCCTCGACGCTGTCGTTCAGGCCGAGGTGGTCCGCTTCACCTGCCTGCTTGCGCAGACCGTGCGGGCCGTCGGTCACCATCACGGCCGGGATGCCCAGCCGCTCGATCCCCTGCGTGTGCCAGAAATCCGAGCCGGAGCAAAGGCTGGCTTTTTCTTCCAATGTCATTTGGCCGATCAATGCTTTCAAATCGCGCTTCATATTCTATTCTCCTTGTCTGTTATTTGGCAACGGCATTGTACCGCGCATTCCTTACTTGCTATTTTACACAGCAAGACGTATAATGACTATATGGTATAAACTATCTCAACACGATTTCAACGAAAAGGTGATTTTTTATGCGGCCCGGTATCTTTGAGGAAAAATCCAACAACCACTTGAAGGAAGTCACGGTCAAGATTCGTGAGCGTTATCGGGCGAGCACCTACGCACAGTTGGAGGAAACGGCAAGTGGAGACTCGAATCGCGTCAAGGAAAAACGCTTTCTGTCGTTCATCGCACTGGGCAACGCCGTGCTGGCCGATGAGTTTCTGGCTCGTGCTTACAACAAGCAGGAATCGTTTCGCTTTGGGGTGATGAGCACCTCGTCGATCCAGCAGGCGCGATACGCCACCGTGGCTTCGGTCACGCTGTTTTGCCGCACGGCCATCGACAACGGCTTGCCGGAGAATCTCGCCTACAGCATCAGCGATTCCTATTTGCTGCACTTAGACGAGACCGAAAGCATTGAGGAGATCCAGTTCTTATCCCTCAGCGCGTTCCGGGAATACTGCCAGGTCATGCAGGACTGGCGGCTGCAATCCTGCCGCAAGGAGATCAAGCAGTGCTGCGAGTATATCCTGATGCACATCCACGAGCCCATCAGCCTGACGGAACTGGCCGAGCTGGTCAATCTTTCTCCCAATCATCTGTCCGCACTGTTTCTTAAGGAAACCAGCTTTCGCCCCACCGAGTACATCCGCGCACAAAAACTGAACTACGCCCGCTATATTTTGGACAACTATTCTCCGACCATCGCCACGCTGGCCAATCTGTTGGCGTTCCCCAGCCCGAGCGCCTTCGCCCGGCAGTTCAAGCAGCAGTACGGCCTGACCCCTACGGAGTATCAGCGACGAAAAGAATGAACAACGTCCCGGCAGTTCAAAGGATGAACTGATATAGTTCCCTTAGAGTAGACATCTAAAGAAGCAAAAATTTTCAAGTCTACACTAAGGGGGCTTTATTATGTCAAGAAGAAGGAACAAGTACTACGACAGGAAACTAAAGCTGCAAGCAGTGCAAGATTATCTTGGAGGCGGTGGCAGTTTACGGACTATTTGCAAAAAACACGGGATTAAAGACAAAAAGCAGCTGCGGAACTGGATAAAGTGGTATAATGGTCATAAAGAAATCAAGGAGAGGCGAGCAGCCGGAACGGAGATTTATATGACCAAGGGCAGAAAGACAACAGAAAAGGAACGCGCGGAGATCGTAGCGTTTTGTATTGAACATGGCAAGAACTATCCGCTGACGATAAAGACTTATGGCGTATCGTATCAACAGATTTACGCATGGGTACGAAAGTACGAAGAAAAAGGCGTTGCAGGTCTGGTGGATGGCAGAGGCAGGAACAAGCCGGAGAGTGAAATGACCGAAGTCGAGAAACTTCGTGTGCAAAACAAGCTGCTTCAAGCACAGATCAAAGACAAGGAGATGGAGATTGCTCTGTTAAAAAAATTGAAAGAATAGGAGAGGTGGGATGTCTGAGCGGAGTAAGGCAAGAGAAGAAGCATCTTGCAGTCCGCAGTGTACATGAGGAGAAGCACTATTCGGTCAACCGATTATGCGATATTCTTAATCTTAATCGATCTTCCTATTACAAGTGGTTACGGCGAAAGGGAAGCCAAGTCGAAACAGAGAACAGACGAATCATCGAATGGGTCAAGGAATTGTATGAAGAGCAGAATGGAATCCTTGGCTATCGGCAAATGACGATAACCATTAACCGTGACAAAAATACTCAATACAATGTCAAGCGGATTCGCCGGCTGATGAGATACCTTCGCTTAAAAGTCTGTTTGCCGCAGAAAACGGGCAAGCTATATTCCGTCCACACCGGAAACAACAGCAGAAAACATTTTGAATCGTGAATTTTACGCAGACAGACCCAATGAAAAGTGGCTGACCGATGTCACAGCGTTTAAGTACTATGACGGTCCCGTGATAAAGAAGCTGTATCTGAGCGCTTTTCTTGATTTGTATGACCGCAGGATCGTTGCATATAAGCCTGTTGTATTGGGCTATCTAATTTACCAGACAGTGTCTGGCAAATTGAGTTCTGCATAAAAGCTGAATATGCCTTGGGAGATCTGTCTAACTAGATTTTTGGGCTTGCATATCTTAGACATCCAATTTTCCAGTCAGTGACTGGAAAATTGAAATGGGAACCATATCAGACTGATGGAAGCAGTCTTAAAGTGTTAGCGTTCACATGAGGTCGAATAGTCATCTTATCGGGCTTTGCGTGAACCACCGATTTCCTTGATTGCGGCATAGTGTTTCCCACATTTTCGGCTGATCTCGTTGAAAAAGTCGGACGTCACAAATTCCAGCAGCCATACTTTGGGAATCATGT
>OMGK01001290.1_pt1 | contig 14302 bp, 13 predicted proteins | sample 1645881 | NCBI WGS metagenome assembly OMGK01 (sample SAMN00849303, study PRJEB25192) | human gut metagenome
TGACAATCACATCGATGCTGGCCCCCACCATATTTCGAAGCACGAAGTCGGGTCGCTCCTCTCCCAGTTCCCACATTTCGGACTCGCGGATCAGAATGGGGATGCGATACGGCACCACAACGGCACAGAGCTCCCGCTTATTTTCAAGCATTCTTGCCTCGCTGCGCGGAAGGTATCTTGCGTAGAGATCCACACCGATGATCGTTCCGGTAATGGCGCTGCGGCCGCGGAAAGAGGCATAGATGGAGTTCCATTCCTTCCGCTCCTCTTCACTTAGCCCCCGATCCAGTTCATTGAAGTCCAGCTCGTAGAAGAGCGTGCGCTCGCTCTTTTCATCCGATGCATCAAGCATTTCAGAGTTACCTGCTGCCAGGTATTCATCCTCCGCGGCTTCTGCTGCGGCTTCTTCCGGGACCGGTTCCCCAAAGCCCCAGTCCGCTTCATCGGCCTCAGAAACCTGCGGAACAGAAGTGGGCAAATCTGAAATCAAATTCTCCTCTGCATCCGGAAATTCCGACATCTCTTCGTGCAGTTCCGCTTCTTTCACTCGCTCCTCTGCGGTATCGCTTTCGTCTTGGGATGCAGTTTTCTCTTCTGTGGAAAGTCCAAGCGGTTTCGCCTCGGCTGCCTCCATTGCAGGAAGCGTTTCCGACTGCTCTGCCGTTTCCTCCGCAGGCAAATCCCCCTCCGGCAACTCTGCGGGAAAGTCTCCGCTATCTGCGCCTGTCTCATCAGGCGGCGCGGTATCCCCAGAGCGGTTCCTTCAACGGCAGTATTTACGATCTCTTCTTCCGGGGTGACTTTTTTCCTTGCCATACAATGTTCCTCCTAAGTGTTATATTTTTTCCGGCTCATTGGAGCCAAAAAAGCGATGAGTACCGTCCTTCTGTCGGGCGGCGAAAAAGTGATGCCGGGGCAGATCGATTTCTCCAAAGGAACCGCTCTCGGAAATCCAGATGATCCGCTCGCCCTTCATACGGGGGACGGTTGCAATGTGAGTAGCGGCGTCCAGCCATGCCACGCTGAAAAGGTATCCGGCCCCCTTTCCGTTTCCGGTAAAGCGCAGGAGAAAGGGTTCATGCAGTCCGTCTTTCGAGTAAAATCCGGGCTGCGCCTTCGTAAGCTCCAGCATAACGTCCAGTGCTTCCAAAAGCCGGGGGTCTATCCTGCGGTCTCCGTAAGAAACCACATCACCCCGCAGCCAGACATAATTGGTGCCTGTGCGCATCTGGCGAAGCATGATCTCCATGCGTCTTTCGTCAATTTTGATTCCCTGTGTACGGTAATGGGCCTGCACCAGAGCATAGAGCTGGCGGACACGCAGGTACTTAAACTCCTTGAGTATTTCGAGGATATACTTTTGCTGGTTGGATAGCAGCATTGTTTTCCCTCCCTTCAAACGGCCGCGCAGATGGTATTGAGATATGGGTCGATCATAAGATCGCTCTCACTTTCGGCAATGCAGTTGAACAGCACCGCCATGGTGTAGGCCGTGCTGTTTTTTACATTCCGCTCCTGATTGGCGCGGAGCTTACTCTCTGCCTCCCGCAGGATCATGCCGTCCAGCCGTCTGAGCTTTGCCCGCACGCGGCTTTGCGGAAGCGTGGCATTGCCAATACGGAAGCTGTCGGCATAAAAAAGCCGCTCAATGGCGTTTTCAAACACCAGAGCGGTTTCCGGTGCGAAGCATTCAAGCTCGCAGCCGTCCAAAATATCCAAAAGTTCTTCTTCTGCGTCCCCGTCGGTCCGTCCGTCCTGCGCCGGGGCTCTGACAGACGGACGGACTTCCATATGACTTTGATCAATCTTTCTTTTTTCTTTCTTACTTGGCGTCAATTTCTGCGGTTCTGGGAACGCGGATTTTGCAGTTCTTGAAGCGCGATCTTCACGATTCTTGGACAGCAGATTCTGCGGTTCTTGGCATGCTGCTGAAGGTTTCCCATCAGCAAGACCCTCCAGATCCGAGGTTCTTGAACCGCGTACTTCCGATTCATCCTCTGTGATAAACGGCGCACAGGAATAGTCCGGATCTTCGATCGGTGTGACACGGGCAAGATAGATCTGATTGGCATCACCTCGCCCGCAGCGTTTTTCCCATACCAGCTTGAGCTCCACCAACTTCTTAAAAGCTGCCGTGACCCTCTGCTCACAGATGCGCAGCTCTTTGGCAAGCGCTTTGCGAGGAAAGATCACAAAGACCTCGCCACGGTCATTGACCCAACCGTTTTTGCGGGAAAGCTGGAAACGGTTTAAGAGAAAGGTGTAGGTCACCTTGGCATCCAGGCTCATCTCGCAGTAACGTGGATCAGAAAATAACCAGCGCGGCATCTGCATATGATAAATACTCTGCACATCTGTCTGGCACATCAGTTGGAAAGTTGGACGCTCCTTCATTTTCGCTGCCCTCATAACGGGCACCTCCTCTTTCTTTTTCGATATAGGCAATGGGTCGTTTCTATTGACGCCATAAAGCGAGAGTACGGTCAGACAGCACGCTGACAATGGAATATCTTCTTTAAAAGAGGCCGATTGCTCGACCTCTTTTTTATATTCCGCGCCCGGGTGGAATTCGCGTGGGATCGTCCATCTCTTCCAGTTCCGGGTCATCGCCTTCCAGAATAGCTTCGCAGGTCATCTCCACAAGACCAATTTCCTCCGGAGTCATGTTGTCATTTCCGCAGGAGCTTCCGCTGGCTGCGGCTTCTTCGGTGGGAGAAGTCTGGGGCTGCATATCCGGCCGTTTCCCCGATGCAGGCGACGGCTGTGGTGCGGGCGGAGCGGACGATGTGTTCCTTGCAGCGGCCGATGTGCGATTTCCTGCCGTGCGACGCTTTGCACCCTCTTCTTCTCTCTTTTTCCATTCCGGCACATAGTCAAAGACGCTGCATTTTTTCAGCTTTTTGTATTCCGGCAGTTCCTCCAGCATGATCTTATAGAGCTGGGCGGGCTTATAGTGGTTGAACATCACAATGCAGAGAAACTTATTGAGCCGCAGGAATTCATCGGGCTGGAGGAGGTCTCGCTGGGTGTTGCTTCGCGTCTGGGAATAGGGGCGGGTGGTACTGTAGATGGGAGAAAACAGCGGTGCCAAGGGAAACTGATTGTTGGTGACGGAGATCGTGACCTTACCGCACTTTTTAGCAAAGTATTCCGCGCTGGTCATATCGTTGCAGCCCATATAGAGGGTCATGTCAAAGGAGCCGAGCTGATTTTCCCATTCCTTCCCCGGATATTTTTCCTGCCATTGGGAGAGGGACTGCACCGCCACCTGCACCGACATATTGAAGCCGCGGATGGAGTTGAAAACATCAGAGATGCCCTCCATGTAGCCGATGTTGAGATATTCTTCCAAGCAGAAGTTTGTCAGAACGGGAAGCCGTCCTCCGTGGAGACGGGCGTAATTGGACAGTTGCGGGAAGGTCAGGGAGAAAAAGAGGGAGCTTAAAAATCGATAGGCGCTATCTTGTGCGGAGATGATGACAAAGTACGCACAGGGCTTTTGCCCGGGAAGAAGCAGGTCTACATCGTGGTTGCGGGTGATCTTGTCCACCAGCGGATTCTGAAAGACCGCGAGACGGTTGCCAAGGCCGATGATGATATTGCCCCAGAGGTTTTCCCTTGCCTTCAGAAAGAGGCCGTGGGGCCCTTTGGCGGGATGCTCCGGCGGCAGCTCCGCAAGGATGCGGTTGATCTCGTTGACGCTTTTATAGGCGAGGATCTTATAGACGTCTCCGAGGCTGCGCTGCTCCAACGGAAGAAGATTGCCGCGGGCATCCTTCAGATTGCAGACATAGTGGATAAGTGCCATCAGGAGGTTCAATTCCGCACGACTCCAGAAGTCATCCGCCTCCTTGGGGCCGGAGGTGTTTTGAATGATGGTGTTGGCCACGGTGGTTACAAGGTCCGGATTTGCTTCCAGTCCCGCAAGGCAGTTCCAACCGTCAGAGTGTGCCATATCGAGGAAATTGACCGCCTTGACATAGAAGCCATGCTCCCGAAAATATGGTGCAAGGTTTTCAAAGAGTTCGCCCTTGGGGTCGGTCACGACAACGGATTCAGGGTGTCCGCCGCTGCTTCGCTGCGCGCAGCCCATGAGGAAGGGAATGATAAAGCCTCTGGACTTATAGGAGCCGGGTGCGCCGATGCAGAGGATATTATTGTTTTCCCCGGGCTTCATGCGGTGCGCCACGTAGGTGGCGTATTTTTCCGGATCATCCGGCCGCGCCTTAATGCGTCCAAGGAGCATTCCGGTAACTTCTTCGGCGCTGCCCAGCTCCAGATGCTCAGCAAGCTCCTTTTTTGTCGCAAATCCGGAGGTGCCGTGAGTGCCGTCCGGCAGGATATCAAAGCCGCGGGCGTCCCGGGTAAATTTGTAGCCTGAAAACCAGCTGTAGCCTTTTTTCGTAATGAGGCAGACCATAAGGGCAATGAAGGCGGAAACGCCAAGGCCAAAGGGCGTAAAAACAGCGAAGAGATTTTTGAAGGGGTTGAATACCCAAATGCTCTCGATCACTTCACCGGTGGTGTTGAATACGGATTCCTTTCCCAGCTTGAGGGAATTGAGGAACATTCCGTAGAGATACCAGCCGATGCCGCCCAGCACCGCATACAGCGGCACGCGGGCCTTATTTCGTTCATACCAGCAGCCCCATTTATTTGCGAGGCGATCCTCTATCTTTTCGATCAACTTGGATAAGCGGGGCATCCACCACGGCTCCTTTCTTCGTCAGATATTGTGTGCAAGGGGGAAGATAGAGCGACGGCGGACGGCCAAACAGCTCCGTCAGAACGCTCTCTGTCACCTTATAGATGACGGCGTAGCCGGTATCTTTATAGCGCCGCAGCAGCACCGCGTCACCCTGAGCGTCTAAGGCGGCCAGTGAAATCGGCAGGCATCCCCTCTTTTTTGCGCTTGCGATGGCGGCGTCGATCCGCCGCAGGTTCATATCTGCTCCAATGACGAAGGGACGGTTCTGGTAGGTGGCATCCCATGCGGGAGCATCCTCCGGCGGAGGGCGGTAAGCAGAGCGCAGCATCAGCTTTGAAATCTTCATGCGGTAGTCCGGAACAGCCATAATTTGAAGCTGACGCGCGCCTGTTTCATCACAGGAGAGCAGATGGACGGGATAGTGAAGTCCCCGATAGGCTTCGCTGTATCGGATCAACTTGGCATCCCGCTTTTCATCACGCGCCTTGAGTTCCTCTATGATGTCAGCGTAGGAAGCTCCGGCAAAAAGAAAGGCGCGCTGCGTGTCTTTGCCGAAATTGGTGTGATTATGAAACGCTGCCAGTTCGTCATTGACCGCCATGCGGCCGATTCCAGAATAGATATAATGTACCGCGTAGTAAGTGCTGCCCAGATGTGCAATCGCCCCGACGCGGGCGCTGCCCCATGGATTGTGTCCGCGGCTTCTTGTAATCGCAGTAATAAACAGCGTGGAAGGCTCCGCCAGACTGTTCGCTGTTATTGTGAATACATTGATCCCCGCATGGTAAGCAGTCATCATCAGAGCGGAAAGCCGCACACGCCGCTCAATCGCCGCATCATGGTACGAGAGCGTCAAGTTTGGAACATCACCCTCTAAGGCTGCCTGCAAAAAGGCTCTACCGCTGTTTGTGAGAAGCAGCGTGTCACTTCGTTGATGGCGTTTGATCAAGCCCAGCGTTATCAAGTTTTCACGCTCTGTTTCTGTAGAGATACTGCTCAAATCATCGGGACGCACATTTTGACACCAGCAGAGAAGCCTCAGAACATCCATATCTCTTACGCTCATAAGCACACATGAACCACTCCCTTCCCAATTCCTGCGAACGCCGAAATCGCCCTTGCGCCGAAAACGGCGCAAGAACAATTTCGGCGTCCTTACGAGCCGCTATGTGGGCGCAGCCTGTTGCCCCCACATAGTAGACAGGTCAGTATGCGAAAACCGGCCAAAAACACTTCTCAAAAAAGTTGTTGTTTCAAGCCTTCCAAGCCCGCTGACACCCAACAGGCCAGCCGCGCTGCAAAGCAGCTCCAAGGCGCTTGAAATCAGGCAGCAATCTGTTGGGTGTTTTCGCAGCTTTTTCACCTGCTTTGCCCATCAGCACCATCCACCGAAATAGAAGTTTCCGGGGGCATAGTCACTGGAATGTGCGGAGAAAAAGTCATGAGCATCGGACAGGGGCAGAACGGTGATATGACAGCACTCCTGGCTTTGCACTGCCGTAGAAAGAAGGGCGACTGCCAGCGTATGCTGGTCATCATCCGGAATAAGCCTTCCTTTGATGGCGTTGCTGACCGCCTTCCACCCCTTGTTGTCCTGATCGAAAATGTGCCGGCCTTCCATGGCGGTATGCTCATCAATAATCAGCATGGCCCGCTCAAAAAAAGGCAATTCCTTTCCGCACGCCTCATAGCTATCCAACAGCCGCCGAATGGTATCGCTGAACCAGTTGGGGCTTTGATACCGGCAATGGGGCAACAGCGTATTGATCGTGATATGGAGCCAGCCATAGCCAAAGGCCTCCACGCTGCCCGTTACATCCATAGATGGCAGAATCGGCTTTTTCGCAAAGCCCCCGCTTCCCGGTGCGTACCGCTCGCAGAGTTTTCGCAGTTCCAGAGTGGCTGCTTCAAATTGTTCCATCGTCTGCTCCAATGTCTTTTGCAGCTTGTTTGGATTCATCTGCCCGCCGTCTGTCAGGGCAACCAGAGAGCCGGTCTGACGGAAGGCATTGCCGATCAGTTCCTGAATCCGCATCATATCCCGCTTTAGATCATTCATCGATTTGCTCCGTTCGCTTTATGCGCAGATCGGTGGGTGAAGTGGTAATGGCTTCATATTCCTTTGGTGTCGTGTGGAACGCAATGGGAACATGGTTGTAGCCGATGCAGAGAAGTCCCTCGCCGCGCCGAAAGCGGGTGATCTGCCGAACCTCATCTTCGGAAAGGTTCAGCTTATCCTGAATGAGCCGTGCCTCCTGCTCCTCCATCTGCATAACCAGTTTAATGCGGCTGGAATCGAGGATTCCTTTGCCGTAACTCCCGCCCTCCAGACTGAAAAGGTCCTGCATTCCCTGGGTGCTGGTAACTGCGATCCCGCCAAGGCCACGGATGGTCTTTACCATTTCCAGCACAAACCCGGCCGCCTGTGGGTTTGCCGTAGCACCCACAAGACTCCATAACTCGTCTGCCAGAAGCGCCGAGAGTTCGTCCTCACAGTTCATAATGAGGTCGTAGGCGATGCTGGTGGCCCAGAAGGTGCCGTCCGCGATCATATCATCCGGCATACCAGAGAGGTCGAGGACAATGTACTTATTGTTAAGTTCAATGTCGTTTCGGCCTGCCATTGCCGCAGCCGAGCCAGTGACATAGCGAGAGAGCACTACTGCCAGATGCCGCGTGTCCTGCTCTTGATAAAGAATCTCATACCAGTCCGAGAGAATGGGCATGGTGCGGAAATTTCCGTTCTCATCGACAATGGTGCTGTTGTCGAAGGTAATGCCGTAGCGCTTATAAACCTCCACCAGTGAGGAGTCAAGGCGGCTCTTATCCTCTTCGTTCAGATCCTTTTTCTTCAGAGAAAACCAGATGATCAGCTGCGCGATCTTGTCTGCCAGCACAGAGTCATCCCGCGCGGCGATATTTTTGAGCTTTGCGTAGGAGTCCAGCGATTTCCGCCGAATCGCCATCAGATTCGGACAGTCCTTTGAGGATGGCGACATCCGCAAATACAGCCCGCCCAGACGCTCACAGAGGGGGCGGAACTCATGCCCTTTCTTGGGAACGATGATGATGACCCGCTTGCCCTGTTCCCGCAGCCGCCCACCGAGACATTGCAGCGTCACCGTCTTGCCTGCACCGGTAGAGCCGCCGATCCACCAGTTGCCGCTGGTGTACTTATAATCATCGTAGGGATTGAGAAATACCGGGGAGCGGTTATAGAGGTTCAGTCCCAGAAAGATCCCATCGTGGTCACTCAGCTCATAGGAAACGAACGGAAAGGCCGCCGCTACGCCGGAGGTCAGCGCATTGCGGCGTGCCTTACGCTCAATATCCGGATCAAGCGCCAGAATGGGAAGGGCCGAGAGAAACGCCTGCTCGTTTTTATAGTCGCAGCGCCGTGCGATCATATCCACGGATACGCACAGCTTCTCCACCTCTGTGACGCGCTGTTCCAGCGTTTCGGGATCAGATGCCGTCACTTCAATCAAGGTATGCATATAATAGAAATTCTCGCCTTGCCGGTTCATTACATCCTTGAGATAAAGGCCGGAACTGATCGCACTATCCAGTTCCTCGTAGTCCTGCCGCGTATCGCCTACATCCCGCATACGGGAGCGGTTGACCATGGTGGTCTGAGCAATTTTGGAGAGGATCTTTTCCTTGGGCTGACGCTTGACGAGAAAACTCAGGTTGATCCCCTCGCCAGCCTCCACCAAAGGCGCAAGCCAGCAGGTGCCAACCGTGGTGGTGTAACCGTAGCCCGTGATATAGAGATAAGCATGATACACGTCGTCTACGATGATGTAGTCACGGCTTTTTGTATCCACCGTGGTGGGAGAGAGAATGTCAAGAATGGTGGTGGAGCCTGCTTCAAGCTCACTGAGATCCGGCTTTTCCTCGCCAAAGAGCATCCGCTTCAAAAAAGGCTGCTTTTTGATCTGACCCTCCCCAGGCTGTTTTTTCTTTCTGGACTTCTCTGGAACTGCTTTTGCAGTTTTTTTCGGTTTTTTCTTTACTTGCATCGTCTTACTCCTCATAAATGCCGTGAACGGCCGTTGTCATATCGAAAACGCCCTCCGGCAGACGCACACGCTGGCTGGTTTTCTTGTTCAAAATCTCATAGAGCAGCTTGAGCACAAAATTATCGGAATACTGAGGCTCCAATACCTCCAGTTCACATAGATCCAGATACCGCCTTGCGGTGTCGGCCTCTTCGTTGAGCCGCTGGATGATGGCCTGCACCGTGTTGCGCTTGGCCCGCATGGAGGGTTCATACTGAAACACAAGGAAAAAGCGATGCCGCATGGCGCCGCCGGCGATGCCATGACCGATCTCCCGAATGTTATCCTCGATCATCTCCCGGCACGCTTCGTTCTCCTCCTGTTCTGCATAGCGCTGCATCTGCTCTACATACGCCTGCGTGTCCGCGGGCAGCGTGCGGGCGATCATCTGCAGTTCATCCGGCGCGATCTGCAAATACGATGCAAAGGACGAGATAATATTCTGCCGGTCAATGGCAGACTTCAGATAGATGTTGACAGGCAGCACTTCCATGATCTTCACAAAGCGGTTATCTTTGGTGATGACTACGCCGCCGATGATATTTTTGATTGGAAGCCACGCCTGCACGCTGTCACGGTATACGCCGCCGCTGCCGCCGGTATGGACGCCTTCGCCAAAAATCAGTTCCTTGAGATTCATTTTCTGACCTCCCCTCGAAATAAGATAATCCGGCGGGATCTCCGCCATTTCCACCAGCTTCCCAGCCACCGTGTCATACTGTCATCACTGATGCCGATCAGCCCAAAGCCGCCCAGCGGCACAATGATCGTCAGCGTCACTATGATTTTCGGAGTCAGATCCAGCGGAAGAAAAGCAATGCAAAGATACAGTGCCGGGAGCGTCAGGAGGACAGCCTCCACCAGATTCCGCAGCTCAAAGAGTCCCATAACGCGGCCTGCATCTGTAAAATTGGTAGGAATGTGATAGACCTCATAGTTCATTCGGATCCACCTCCACGGCATCTAACAGATGTCCTTTGTGCTCATAGCAAATCTGTGCCAGCTTCATCAGCTCCTCTGCACGGGAGAGAATGATATCCAGCATGGCACGGTCCAGCGTTTCCGCATTTCTGGGCGTACAGTTTGCCCTGCCCAGTTCCAGCAGGCTCAAATACTGGTTGCTGAAGCTGCTGTGCTCTTCCAATTCCATCAGCGTAATGCCGCATTTCTGCCGTATATAGCGTAAATAGGTTGTCTCTGCCAATTACTCCACCTCCAGATAGTCGATATAGGGCAGCTTACACCACCCCTGCCAGCCGCGTCCGCTGACTTCGGTTTTCACAACACCTTTTCGCGTTCCCATGGCTTCTATTGCGTAACCGCCGCCAATATAAACGCCGGCGTGTCCACTTTTCCATAACATCAGTCCGGGGATTTCCGGCATGGAGGATACCGTGCCGTAGTCTGTTCCTTGAATGCCGGCATTCTTTGCCGCCTGATACATCTGATCCGCACCGTAATCCGGCATTCCGTTTGCGGCATAACCGATGCGCATGGTGGAAGCATCCAGCCACGCATAGCCTTTGATCAGGCCGATGCAGTCTGCCGTGCGCCGTCCCAGCCAGTTTGCTTCAATAAAATCAGCGTAATTGCCGACTCCGTCCGGGTACTGCTGCTTTTTATAGGCAAAGAGGGACTCTGTGAGAATATTGCCGTAGGTTCCCCACACATAGCCCCAGTTGTTCTCCCACGCCTGCACCGCATAGGCGGCAAGGTCGAGATTATTTTTCGTAGACGGGCTGACAAAACGGGAAATGTCAATGTCATTATCATAGCTTGTACCATGCTGAATATCGCCGGAATAGGAGCCATCCCCGCTGTAATCCGGTTGGTAGGCGCTGAAGTACCCGCCGTACTTCTCAAGCGCGCCGCTATCCTTCAGCGTTTCAAAGAGGGCGCCTGCCCACTGTCTGGCATCCTCATTGAAGCCCATCTGCTCCATCAACTCTTCCGGATCGATCCGCTTGATCTCTACCTCCAGCGTTGCGGAGGTGCTGCCGCCCAGAAGAGAAAGCGATGGCTGATAGGACAGGGTGGATTGGCAGAAATTCTGAATCAGCTCCGCGCTCATGGCGTCCAGATCCTGCTCATAGGCGGCGGAATTGATTGCAATGATCCAGAGCAGGTCATCCTCTTTCATCGTGTTTTTGACTTCAATATGGTCAATTGCCGTTCCATCCGCCTCATATTCCGCCGCAATACCGGTTACGATGGAGTCGATCTGCGTTCGCTCGAAATCATCCAGACTCATATACGCCCCGCCTATACGCATGGCTTGTTCCGTCATATGGATCACCGAAGCGGTATCAGAGGAATCGTAGCCGAAAAAAATATTGGGCAGCGCTGTAAATACTACCATCGGGATCACGATCATGATGAGCAGAACGGCAAGGAGAAACTTTACCAGGGCCGGAACGGTTTCTTTTACCGCAGCGGCAGCGGCACCGTGAACACCAGACACCGCAGCAGCCTGCGCAATCCGGTAGGCTGCTTTTGCGGCACGGCCAAGATCAGCCGCCGTTTGAAGGGAAGATCGGGAATTGTCTTTCTCATCCATGCTTCTTACCCCGCTGTTTTCTTGACGGTTTTACATCGCCGTCTGCCTTTACGCTGCCTTTGAGTGCCGCAGTTGTGGATACCGCTTTCTTTCCGGGCTGCGCGCTGCTTTTCGCAGAAGGTGCGGACGGTCTGACTGTCTGCCGCGACTGTGATGCCGATGGGACGCCTGCCGCCGTTCCTGCCGGGTCGGGGTGTCGGTTAGGCGCTGTCCCTTTGAGTGTCGGCGCGGCGGCTGCGGAAGCACTGCGCGATTCCTGCCGGATCGGACTATGCTGCCGTGCATCCGGAGAAACTGCCGTGCGGCTTGGAATACCATTCCTGCCGGGTCGCGGTTCTCCAGACGGCCGCTGCGCAGAAACGGCGCTTTGCATGCGGTGCCGGGGTGCGGGCTTTCCGCCCGAGGCGGCGATGCCTGACCGGTTGGCTGCTTGGGTGGCCGCTGCGTATAGCGCGCATTGGGTGTATGTTGCTGCACGGTCTGTATTCCGCCGCGAACAGAGGCGGTGGTAAGCATCGCGCCACCAATCCCCGCCGCAGGTCTTGGAGAGTTGTCCTGCAAAGTGTTCACGGTGGTTTGTCCCACCGTGATCCCTGTGTGCTCTGCGGCCTGCGTCACCTGACCAGTTGCTCCACCCTGTACTTTTTGTGCGTTTATCTGACTCATACGGGAAGCGGATGGTGCTGCCGACGTTCCTGCACGGCCGGGCTGCGTTGTCTCTGGCGAATGTACTCTCATGCGCTGCGAGGCTGGGGAGCGCACGCCGCTTTGAAGAGTCTCTGCCGCTCCCGCCACACTGGGGCGTGCCGAAGCGCCAGCTTTTCCTGCCGTACCGGGTCTGCCGGATGCATTCTGCGCACCGACAGGCGGTATCTTTGTTGCAGCCTTGATATGTGTCGGAGAGCGGCGTGTGCCGAGAGGAACAGAACTTTTCCGTTCCTGCGAGGGCCTTGGCGCTGTCGAATTTTTAGGCATACTGTCCTGCGCAGCAGATGGGGCGGACTTTTCCTGCGAGGGTGATTGCGGCGCGCCTGTATGTACTGAGGCGCTTTGCGCAGCAGACGACTGTTGTGATGTGCTTTGATTTGTGCTGCTTTGCTGCGCTACGCTTTGCCGGACATACTCCGCCGTGTTGCCATGACCTCCGCCGGGCCCGCCCATGCGGGGGCCGCCGGACGGCGCGTTGGGCGCAGCGCCTTTGCCGCCGTTTCCTGCGGACTTGCCCACTGCCTTTGTAATTTGAGAAGCCGCACTGCGAACCACCATATAAGTCAGCGTGCCGGGGAGTCCTCTTCCCAGAGAGTCGCCGGTGATAGCGGGATTTAAGCCGATGCGTGTTACAATGGCGTCTGCTTTCCGTGCGACCTTGACAATCGTGAGGATCAGCACGATCCACGGGAGAACATCTAAACCGCTGGGAACTGTGGCAAGAACAGACAGCAGCATTTTGAAGAAAATCACATTTGTCACCATCAAAAGGCACATACTGCCGAACATCCGGCACCAGCCTGTGAAAATCTCCGAGGTGCTTTTGCTGCCGCCCATAGCAAAGGCCAGCGGCGCTGTGATCGTAAGCATAGCGAGGATGACATACCGCTCCGCAATCTCCAAAAGAAGCTTAAACACCTTGAACATCACGATAATGCCGAAAATAATGACCAGCAGCCATGCTGCACCTATGGCTCCGAATACGCTCTCATCTACAAATGTGACATTAACTGCGTCAGGAATCTGGAGCAGCTCAATAATCTTTGACGTCATACTCAGCCCGATCTCGCAGATCTGCGGACTTGCCAGCAGTAAAAACGCAAAAACGAAGGTGCGGGCAAAGAGCAGCTTTGGATCTTCTCCTTCAAAGCCAAGCCCCACCGCCATACTTTTGAGCGCCTGAAAAACCAGATTGCCGATCAGGAGCGCCCAACCAACTGCCAGAAGGATCTGCATGATCTCGTCCACAACGGGAGCGTGGCTTTTCAGATATGCAAAATCCATACTCATAATATCCAGCAGCGCCGTAGAGAAATATTGCCAGCATTCCAGAGCGAGCCCATAGGCCCATTCGAGAAAGCCTTGAAAAATAAGCTCAAGCAACGGGGACACCTCCTTTGCGCCGGAGCTTTGACCTCATTACGGCGTCAGAGTGGCAAGGCCGCTGAAGAGTGCAACATAGGCGATAAAAGCGCCGATGCCGTTAATAATGGCCCATGCGACCCAAATGCGCTTGAGCCAATCCCACGCCTGATCGGTCTTATGCTGATTATTTGAAATTTTTGCTCCGATCACGGCAACGGCGGACATTAAACCTGCCAGCACCGTACTGATGCCGACAATTTTTGTGTAAACATCTACGATAATGCGGTTGGCAACAGTCCACATATCGTCTACGGCAAAGGCTGATGCGGTCATCGCGGCCATAACCCACATCAGGGTCATAATAAGTGTGTAGAATTTGTAGCATTTTCTGATCATAGAAAGCGGCTCCTTTTTACGAGAGAATACTGGAATCGGGAATTTCGATCTTTTTGTCATATGAAAATAAAGCTAAGCTGCATAGTGCAATAGATTTTTTGATATTTGCCGTTACTCATTGTACGAGCCAAGAAAAGTGTCCTTGCAATCAAGGTATTGTTTCGTTATAATTAAATCGTTATGGGGTGATAGCTTTGATATTTACGAGCGAGGAAATTGCAATGATTGAAGGAGTTCTCGGCTCCTTTTTTTCTGATAATCATACATCAGAAGACCTGAGAAAAGCCTATTCCCGTGTATGGCAGCATCTTGCAGCGGATACATTAGATTCCGAGGATCTTCGGCGCATTTCCTCTGCGGTCGATTTTGCAATGAAAAATCAGTTCTGTGAATCATGCAGCAGAGAAAGCCAGCGTGTTCTGACAACGGTACTCATCAAGTCGATTTCCGCACAATGATTGAAGCATAATTTGTATATAGCAGGCGGCAACCAGCGTAAAGCTGGTT
>OMGK01001310.1_pt1 | contig 14120 bp, 12 predicted proteins | sample 1645881 | NCBI WGS metagenome assembly OMGK01 (sample SAMN00849303, study PRJEB25192) | human gut metagenome
ACTGCTGCCTCCCGTAGGAGTTTGGGCCGTGTCTCAGTCCCAATGTGGCCGTTCACCCTCTCAGGCCGGCTACTGATCGTCGCCTTGGTGGGCCGTTACCTCACCAACCAGCTAATCAGACGCGGGTCCATCTTGTACCACCGGAGTTTTTCACACCGCTTCATGCGAAGCTGTGCGCTTATGCGGTATTAGCAGTCGTTTCCAACTGTTGTCCCCCAGTACAAGGCAGGTTACCCACGCGTTACTCACCCGTCCGCCACTAACTTACATATCGCTAGGCTTCAATGTAAGTCCGTTCGACTTGCATGTGTTAGGCACGCCGCCAGCGTTCATCCTGAGCCAGGATCAAACTCTCATGTTAAAATGGTGTTTGTGTCCTGCCAGTTTTATCTGGCATTGTTTACTGTTAATTCGGGTAGCTTGTCAATCTTTCGATCAACTTGCTTGTTCTTGAATTTCTCTGAAAATCTTGGAATTTTCAGGGTTGCATTACTGTTTATTTGTCAAAGATCATAACCTCTTGCTTCGCAAGAGCTCGTTCATTCGTTGCTGTTGTTCTCAGCGGCAACTCTGATATCTTATCATAACCGCTTTCGTTTGTCAACAACTTTTTTTGAAATCTTTTTCGTCTTGGAAAACTTTGTTTTCCGTGACAGGTATTTATGTTAACATATCTGTCAGACTTTGTCAACAACTTTTTTTGAAATCTTTTCAAGTTTCTTTCGAGCTGTTGTGTTGTCTCGGCGCTGCCTCAACAACGAATCTGAGTATATCACCCTGTACCCCACTTGTCAACATTATTTTGCATATTTTTCAAACAATTTTGCAAAAGCAGTAAAAAAGCCCATAATCATGGGCTTTTTTGTCATTTTGGATCTTATTGTCTTTTCTCTTTTTCTCATAATTTACAGTATATATGCCTATAAAAGTTGAATTGTATATTCATTTGATGTATTTTTGAGACGAAGAGAAATGTTTTGTATCCCATTTGCCATATCTTCATTTACTTCCAGTAGCAGGACCAATCCCTGTGTCTCACCGGGAGCCATGGTTTCCACATACGTAGACATGTCATTGGGCAGCATTGTGGTCAATGCATTTCCACGTGTGCCGTCATTTACAGTAATGATGTATCTGGATGCGGTACTCAGGAAATCAACATTCTCCTCCTGGTCTGTTCCGTTGGTCAGTTCAAAGTTCAATATCAGAAGCTTTTTCCCGGTGGATGCATCCAACGCAAAATAATCCTCTGCAGATCCGTCCTCCGGATAAGAGTCTGCTATCTGGTAATCTCTGTATGTCAAGGTCACTCCCTCCGCAAGTCCGAAGAAATCCTCCAGACTGGTGGTAATATCCTCCTGTGCGGTAGGTGCCTGGGCTTCTGAAGCAGTCGATTCCGCAGGCTTCTCTTCCGTCTGTGCATTCTCCTGTCTTCCGGTTTCCCTGGCCGCGTCTTTTTCCAGTTTTGCAATGACGATTTCCGGGTCCACGAGACGGCTCCGGTGATTCGCATCATATTTTAAGAGAGTTACCGCCGCATATTCTCCGACTCTTTGTGATTCCGCTTCTGTCAGATCCGGAATTTCATTTCCGCAGGCTGTCATGCCAAGCGCCATTACACACAATAACGCTCCGCATACAATCCTCTTTTTGTTTCCTGTCATTCTTCTATCCTTCCCTGTCTGTTTTTCCATTGTTTCCTGTATTTTTCTCAAGTACGATATAAATCCCGGCAATCGCCAGTGCGATCACACCCACCGCAAAGAAAAGGACCGTTTTCTGCAATACCGGTGCTCCCCAGTAATCATATAATGCTATTTTACCACAAGTGCACAAAGAAAGCACTAGTCCATATATTCTTACCGGCTTATCTTTTTTCAAAAAGCCCAGTGTTACACTTACCAGTGCAATCAGCATGATCAGAACACTATTGATCACGGGAACATTGGTCTTAACGATCAGTGCCATATAGGTCAGAAAGATCATAATGATCAGTTCTCTGCGTTTAAACTTCTTATAGTATCTCTCCTGCAATGTCAGTACCAGATAAGCCAGTACAAACACAAACATGCACAGATAAGTAAGATAAGAGTTCCGGTACACCGGATTTGCCAGAGCGATCAACGCTCCGATCTGCCCCACCATTACAAATACATTAAATACCAGGATGTTTTTCCCGCACATATATTTCACATTATTAAACAGCAATATACTTACAAACAGGATCCCCGCAAAAGCCGGCAGCTTTAGCATCGGCATCAAATTGGCCGCTGCAAAAAATGCCAGGGAAAAAGTAAGCAGGAGCTCCTGTATCGTTGTCCATCCATAGACCAGGAACATACTGAGGATGGTTCCCGCAAGGAGCAGGTATGCATACGGTATTTCCTTTCCGTTTGCCAGAAGTTCAATACAGTACAGTGATGTAACGATCACATCCAATGCCCTCAGTCCGCCTTCCGCAAAACGGGTCAGTATCTTCGTCAGTAAAAGCAACGCTGTCAGGCATATGAGTATCGGCCAGTTACTTTCTATTACAGAAAAGGCACATACCGTAACAAAACTGAAAAAGTAACAGGGCAGCCATTTTTTCCACGTTCCACGTATGGCAATTCCCGCAAGAACCGCGACTACAAACGCCATTCCCGTCAGGGCGATGATTCCGATATACGCGTCGTTCTCCGCTCTTCCCCAATAATTGTTCATCGCTGTACCGGTTGTAATTCCGGCTACCAGAAGAAATGCTATATAGATTGCCAGCAAGCCGTTTTCATTCACTGCATGGCCCGCCTGTTTTTCTTTTAGTATGTAATTGCTCTGCACTATCAGGATCAGATGTGCGATCAGGAAAAAGGTTCCAAACGCAGCTGCTGTCACCCAGACCGGCATTCCCTGTGTACTGATCACACAGGATACCGTTACCGGGAAAAGGATCGTAGTGCTGACAAGTTGTATCAACTGCGAAGCCGTATGATATCTTCTTACCGGCACACAGATGCTCAGTACACTCAGTAACAGAATCAATGCCAGCACCAGCAGGCCTTCCGGCTCCGAAAGCAATGAAGAACCGAAAAGCGGATACGCGCAAAGCCAGCATGCTGCGATTCCCAGCATTCTGTGTATCAGGGAATCCCTTTTTCTGCTCAGTAAAACCGTGCCCACTGTGATCACTGCAATGATCGCCGCTGCAGGAAGCATACCGAAATTATGTGGGGAAATCGTATTGATCATGGTCGACAGATATAACGCCGCTATGCCGATAGCCGAAAAGATCCGGGCCAGTTTCGGAAGCTTTCTGTGGATCAGTAATTCTGCGGTCAGTACCACTCCCAAAGAAACCACATATAAAGAAATACCTTTGATCCAGCCGTTCATAAAATACATACCAAGCAATACCAGTGCGGTCAGAATAAAGATTCCGCCAACCACCGACAATGCAATGGTTGCGACCAGATATTCCGCATTCTGCTTCTTCTGTGCCGGAGCCTGCGTCACCGGTGCCTGCACCTGTTGCATGGTAAACTGCCCCACTGGCTGTGTCTGTGATTGCCCGGCTGTCTGCTGTTCTCCGGCGGCTGCCTCCTGTGGTACACTCTGCTGCGGCACAGATGACTCCGCTCCGGTTTCTCCGCCTCTGTTTGCATTGATCTGCTGTCTCTGGTACCAGAATTCCACGCTTTTATCCAGTTCTGCCTGTAGCTGTTCTACATATTCCGGCTGTCTCTGTATTCTTGGAAGTAATTGCTGTAAATACCTGGTAAATATCGGATCATTGGACTGCATCAGGTATTCTCTTGCCTGTTGTTCCAGTCTCTTTGCTCGTTCCTGTTGTGTATTGGTCTCCATCTTTTATCCTTCCCTCATTGTAATTTCTGTGATCTTATAACACTATATACTCTCTGTATCTGTCCATATCCTGTCTATGGCAGTCCGCATGGATCAGAATACCGTCCTCCCTATACTCTCTGGAAAGTATCTGCGCCTGTTCCATCAGATAGGAAGCCACATTTCCTGCACTGTACGGGATCAGAAATACGCACTCTGCATTATCCGCATAGACTTTCTGTTCAACAGCCTCTGCCAGTTCACGGATACCGATATTAAGTCCTGCCGCCAGATACCAGTTGTCCTGTCTCTTTTGCGGCAGTGGTTCCATCTCACATTTGTCTGCCTTATTATACACTATGATCTGCGGAATGTCACCTGCTCCCAGTTCTTTTAAGGTATCAGCAGTTACCTGCATCTGCTGTCTGTAATTTTCATCGCTGAAATCCACCACCTGGATCAGCAGATCCGCATACTTCACCTCTTCCAGTGTAGAGCGGAAGGCTTTTACCAGTCCGTGGGGCAGCTTGTTGATAAATCCAACCGTATCCGTCAGGAAAAAAGGCTTATTATGTCCGGTATCCACACTGCGGACACTGGTCTCCAGTGTAGCAAACAGCATATCCTTTTCCATGACCGTTTTATCCGGCAATTCGCCGAACTGCTCTACCATACGGTTCAGAATTGTAGACTTTCCCGCATTGGTATATCCTACCAGAGCCACCTGCGGGATGCGGGACTGCTGCCTCTTTTTCCGCTGCACCTCTCTGGTACGTCCCACATCTTCCAGTTCCTTTTTCAGTTCTGTGATACGATGCTCGATCTTACGCCTGTCCAGTTCCAGCTTTTTCTCACCGGTGCCCTTATTACTCATGCTGCCACTGGCACCGCCCTGTCTGCTCAGTGCATCATACATTCCTACCAGTCTCGGCAGCATATATTGCAGTCTGGCTGTCTCCACTTGTAATTTTGCCTCTCTTGTCTGGGCCCGGATGGCAAATATATCCAGGATCAGATTAGTCCGGTCGATGATCGGCAGTTCCAGTTCATTTCCCAGATTTCTTACCTGTGAAGGTGTCAGAGAATTATCAAACACAATCTCCTGTGCCCCGCATTCTTCTGCCAGCCTGCGCACCTCTGTCACTTTTCCGGTGCCGATATATAACGCTTTATTGACATGATCCAGCCGTTGTACAATCTGACCGGCCACTTCTTTTTCCGCAGCTTCCGCCAGACTTGCCAGTTCCTCCATGGAACGCTCAAAATCCGGTTCTTCACCGACATCCACACCGACTAACAGTACCTTTACCGGTGCCTCCTGTATCTGTTCTTCCCTCATATAAAAATATATCCTTTATATTTACTATTTTGTCTCTAACTCAAACCAGAATTCCACGCCGTTGTTGTAATTGTTCACACCGAATTGCTGGTTCATGGATTCCATGATGGCCTTCACGATAGACAATCCCACACCGCTGCCTCCGTATTCTCTGGTTCTTGCCTTATCCACCTTGTAGAACTTCTCCCAGATATGGTGGATAGAGTCCTCCGGGATCGGTTTGCCTGTATTGAATACAGATACCCGTACTTTGCCGTCCTTTTGTTCCATTTTCACTTCGATGATCTTATCATCTTCACAATGATTGACCGCATTGGAGAAAAAGTTCATGAACACTTCTTCTATTTTAAATTCATCCGCCCATGCATAGATCGGCGGATACTCTTCCATCCGCACAGTGATCTCATGCTGTTTTGTCAGAATTGCCGCTGACTGGATATAATTTTTCACCAGCGCCGTAAGGTCGAACCGCTCCATGGCCACCACATCATTACCAAATTCCAGCTGGTTCAGGGTCAGAAGCTTTTTCACCATGTTGTTCATCTTCGCTGCTTCGTCCACGATGACATCACAATAGAACTGCCTGCTCTCGGGATCGTCATTGATCTCCTCCTGCAGCCCTTCCGCATAACCCTGAATCAGCGCAATGGGGGTCTTGAGTTCGTGGGATACATTGGCCAGAAATTCCTTGCGCATTTCGTCAATGGCTTCTTTTTTCTCCACGTCCCGTTGCAATTCATTGTTCGCTGTCTTCAGTTCCGAAATGGTTTTCTCCAGGGAATCGGACAACTTATTGATATTCTCTCCCAACAGATCGATCTCATTATGTGCCTTCCCCTGATATTTTGCCTCAAAATCCAGCTGTACCATCCGTTTCGAAATATTATTCAGTTCCAGGATCGGCTTGGTCACACTTCGGGAGACGAACCAGATAATAATACCACCCGCCATTGCTCCCAGACATCCTGCAAGGGCATAGAAGCGGTTGGCGATCTTTGCACTCTCCTGAATACTGGAAAGAGGTGTCTGCATAATAAAAGAAATGCCGGTATTCAGTCTTCCGTAGATTTCCAGATATTCCTTGTCCTCCTGTCCGGTTCTCTTGATCACATAATCATCGCCGTTCTCGATCACCCTCTGGTCATTGAAAGGTATGCTGAGTCCAAATACATAACCGATCAGGCGGTTTTCCAGTCTCTCACCGCCGTTGATGGACACATATTTCATATTGGAATTCACATCCATAACGCATACCGTCATGTTGTAGCTTCTGCACACATCATCCAGTTCTCTGGCAAATTCTTCCGTGTCATAGCTGTCGCTCTCCGCTGCCTGCTTGATGGTTCCGTAAGCATCATGAATAACATCCAGTTTGCTCTGCATATAGACTTTTCCCAGAAATAAATAGTTGATCATCAGGCACAGCAGGATCGTACCGATCATCAGGCCGATAAAGATCCAGGCAAACTGTCCCCTGATAGAATGTACTTTTCTCTTTTGTTGTTTATTCCGCTGTTTCATCCATCTTGTACCCCATGCCCCATATGGTCTTTATGAGATTGCCTTCCTCGCCCAGTTTGCTGCGCAGTTTTTTCACATGTGTGTCTATGGTACGGGCATCCCCAAAATAATCATAGTTCCACACATTGTTCAGGATCTTTTCTCTGGACAGGGCAATGCCTTTATTTTCCATAAAATAGGTCAGGAGTTCAAATTCCTTGTAACTTAGATCCACATCTTTTCCATCAATGATCACGCGGTGTGCCGCCTTATCCACGGTAATGCCGCCGCAGGTCAGAGCCTCTTCCTGTCCCAGCTGATTTGTTCTGCGCAGGATTGCTTCCACTCGGGCCACCAGAATCTTGGGACTGAAGGGCTTGGAAATATACTCGTCCACTCCCAGCTGAAATCCCTGCAGTTCGTCTCTCTCATCTCCGCGGGCTGTCAGCATGATGATCGGTACTTTGGAGTTCACCCGGATCTCCCGGCACACCTGCCACCCGTCCATCTTCGGCATCATCACATCCAGAATGATCAATGCGATATCTTTTTCTTTATAAAAAATATCCAGTGCTTCCTCACCGTCACCGGCTTCCAGCACATCAAAATTGCTCTTCACCAGGAAATCCCGGACCAGCTTACGCATTCTGCTCTCATCATCTACTACCAGTACTTTCAGTCTGTCCATACACCCTCACCCTCCTATCTTGAGATAGTAACTATTCAGCCCCATTCGCAAAATCACCTCTTCGAGGCTTTCCTGAATACTTACACTATAACGTGTAAATATGTCAATTTTGTGAAACTTCGGTCTCTATATGTAATTCTCTTTCCTTTTCCCGTACCGTCTGCTCCCTCTGGGTCAGTTCCTGCTCCCAGGTGGCATATTTGTTCTGCAGATTTCTTTCATAATTCAGGACATTGGGCTGATCGGAATTCAGCGTGATGATAAACATTGCAATAATTGCAATGACCATCACAATATTCATAATAAGAGACAGCCGGAACGTCGTATTTTTATTTTCTTCCGGTGCCGGTTTGATTCTTCTTCTGGCAGGAGACGTTTTTTCCCTGGTGTCCGCAAAGTTCGTCCACAGAGGGATCGGCGGAATCTCTTCTCCCAACAGATCCTGCTCTGCTTTCAGTTCTCCCTGCAATTCCCTGAGGTATTCCAAACCTACCGGAGTGCGGAACACCCTGTCATCCAATGCTTTTTTATAAATAACCAGTACGGACTCCAGATTTGTCCGATCGATCCGCTTATCCAGATAAGCAATCTTCTGTCTCTCCTGCTCTGCCAGTCTGGCATCTTTCTCTGAATAGAATGCAAATCCGGACACTACATGATCCGTCCGGTTTTGCTGCTCCTGTTCTTTCTGTACATCCATTACTGGTTTTCCTCCGCGCTTCCTGCTGCAGCATTCTGCAATAAAATATGTTCTCCCGGTACCAGCGGGTAATGGACAGGACGATCACTGTCCAGATTCTCCCGGTACATATCTACTGCAGTAATCTGATGATTTTCATAGGTCGTATAATAGTAAATTCCTCTGTCTGCATTGCAGCAGGAAGTGTAGATAGTGATCTCATACTCCCCTTTGTCCAGCTGACAGCATCCTCTGGTCTGATCCACGCTCCCCAGAATATGGAAAAACTGGCTGACGCTCTCCGACTCAGACAATCCGGACAGGGAATTCATCTTCGTGAATGCCACCCGTACAAAACGGGATGCAGAAGACAGATCCCCGGGCAGTCCCATGGCTCCCATGCCTCTGCTGTACGGCTTCAGCTTCAGATCTGCGGAAAAACGGTTTGTCGGTGATTCGGAAGACAGGGACATATAATCGTTCAAACGAAACATCTGGATTGGAAACGGGGGATTGTTCGTCAATACTCCCACCGGGTTGTCATAAATCTTCAGTCCCTCCTGCACAGACTCGATCGTAATGGCCTCTTCCTTGTCTGCCAGAATCCAGTGCAGTGGAGAAACCGGATATTTTTCATTAAAGGGCGTATCCACCAGATTGATATGGGATAACAATACTCTGGCTTCCTGCACATTGGCACACTGCCCCAGAATCCAGGGGATGAACTCAAACTGGGCGATGTTGTCCTTACCTGTCTGCACTTTGCTGTATACTGCATTTCCCGGGAAATTCAGTCCCGCCATGCCGAGTCCTTTCTCATTCACTGCATCATAGTACAAAGGATAATCCCCTGCCATATGAGCAATGCCGATCATGGCATAATGCTCCGTCAGGGCATTCTGATGCCGTAGCGGAAAAGGATAATTGCGTGGTGTTACCGTTACCTCTTCCCCATAGTTAAATTCATAATCAAAAGTTCTGCCGAAATAAAAATCCTGTGATTTATAAGTTGCCGCTGTACACATAACATATACTCCTTTGTTCTGATTCAAATAGATATAGAAACTAGTCTTAGTCTATAGCATTTGCAGAATGTTTGCAAGTATACGAAAACTGTTGACGCAAATCATATTCTTATCTTTACTAAGCAAATAATAAGGAGCTTCGAGGCTGTTATCAGTATCTCGAAGGTCCTTTTCTGCTATATCTAATTCACTTGCCGATTAAGGATTGCACCGCTTACAGGGCATATATCCCATATTGATGATATCTTCTCTGTTGCCGGTATATATCTCTTTGTTTTTCTCCTTCATCTGATCCACGCTGGAGCAGGACGGATAGTGGAATTTCATGGTGTTGGTATTCAGCACATAGGTAGTTTCCTGTGATTCCTGTGGCACTGACGGTTCCGGTGTGATCTGCACCGTAGTGTCTGTCTGGGGTTGTTGTGTCGGTGTTTCTATCACAATGGGTGCTGCCGCTTCCTGGGATGCCGCGTTGCTCTCTGCCCAGTTATCCCCTGTAGCATAATCAATACCGATCCCCGGCTGCACATTGTATGCAAATACACAGAATTGGATTCCCTCTCCGACATCTTCCACAGAATAGGCTTCCATGAGGACACCGTCTGCCAGCAGGTTATCCCCGTCAAATATGGGAGTGACACGGTACAGGACATGATTCCCTGTATTTTTGATATAATCGCAGACTTTCGTCTCAAAAGGAAGCATTCCCTGCACGTTGAGATATCTGGTTCCTGTGATCAGGTTCTGCGGATTGGCGTTTTCCGCCGCCAGCATGTAGGCGATCAGGTGGCAGCGATTGTATAGGTATTTTCCGTCCACGTTATCGTATTTCACCAGATGCCAGCCGGTAGGCTTCACGGCTCCGATCTCCCCTCTCGGTTCTGTCGGCATCAGGTCCTGTCCTACGTTGGCATATGCCACGCCACAGCGCCCCAGGCTGTCCAGCTCGCTGTATGTCTCGAAGGACTGTGTGGTCAGATCTGCCTCTGTGAAATAAGGTTTGTTGCCATTGACCTCTGTATAAGGCGTGCCGGAGTATGCCGGAATCTCCCGGAGGGAAAATGCTGACGTGCCCTCTCCTGTCGGAACGTCTGTTGCAGATGTAACCTGCTGCGATTCTTGTGTATCTGAAGCGTTTTCCTGTGACTGTCCGGATTCGGGTTCCGATGCTGCAGTCTCCGATGCTTCCAGCAATTCGTAGGGGATCGTCGCCGGCTGCTCTATCGTATAGGTATTATCCTGCGGCGTGACGGTGCTTTCCGCACAGCCGGTAAATGTCAATAGCAGTACCAGCCATAGTGACAATTGTGTTATCAAACGTTTCTGAAATCTGTTGTGTTTCATTTTCATAGCTTGTCAATTACTCCCTTGTAAAACTCTTTGGAAATTATACCACATTTTTCTTCATCCGACCCGTGAATTATACTGAGTTTTGTCGACTTTTTCAGCAGATTTGGGTATATTACAGTCAAAAGAGATAGCCTTCCCTGAAGATCGTTCCGGATATTTGGTTGAGGCAACATGAAATGCAATACGAAAAATAAAAAGTGCCGCAAAAACGGCATTTTTTCTATGGAGTTATCTGTGTCAATGTCGAACACTTTCTGTTAGACTTTTTGTCCTGGAGTTCTGTGATCTCCGTTAGCGTATCCAGTTCAATGGTTGTTCTGTCATCGCAATACCACCATGTAATAACCAAACGGTCATTATATACATATGCATTGTCAAACCCAAAGCCGCTTACAGCGGTGCAAAGCAGGTTTTACTATGCTTTCGGAAGATGCGACCCTACGGGCAGCAATGCAAGGCAGGGAATCCTATTTAATAGAAGATATAGGATAAGAAAATGATAATTCCCCTGTAGAAATGATAATATTGCTAGTTCTGCTCCGGCTTGCGTAGATTCTTTATCTTCTTTTCAAAGAATCTCCAGAGTTCTTCGCCATTCTCACGTAGCTGTACATATTCCTCTGCCCATTGCAGAACCAGCTTTTCATTCTCCACAGTCTGTGTAGATATAGGAGTTTCATAAGGCGGTATCCCGCTATCCAAAGTTTCTGCCACTCCCCACATTCTGCAAATTCGCATTGCTGTTCTGTAGATTTCTTCTTTTTGCGTGTTGCCGCTCATCCGTTTTTCTCCTTTGCATCCGTTTTTTCTGATAGTCCACGCCGCCGTCTGATTTCATAAAAAAACATACATCCGACTTGTTTCTAAAACAAACCCAGATGTATGTTTAAATTTCTTTTTGCACTTTCCCAAAGTTGAAACATACATCTGAACCTGATCTCTTCTTTTCCTGAATTATCAGTCAAAAAAAGAGACACAAGTAACTTGATGTCTCAACCTACTCAGAAATTAGCACACTTTTTCAATTTTGTCAAGTGCCATCGGATGTCCGGTTCTGTCAAAGTATTCCTTCCGTGTATTAGGAAACTTTTCAATCAGCATCAACAATATTTCCGGTTCTTCTGAAAAAACGGTCATCCACACCGAAAAAAATCCTACTGCCAATGCGGTCGTTGCAATTATGTTTTTGTAAAGTTCCAAAGCCTTCGAATCATCCACAATTCTCTTGACCTTTCTCCAAATACTCAAAGACTCCTGTGCAATCTGAAAAGCCTCATTGCGTTCTGCAAACCTTTTGTCCTTTTCTTTTTCATTCGGAACATGATCTAATTGTACCAAATCAAATAACTTCTTTGCTTTTCTGTAAAATTTTCCTGTACTATCTACTTCCAAAAGCTTTTTCTCGTTCACTTCCGGCACTCCGTTTCGATATGTATATGCCAGTGCCGTGTTATCACGGTCTGGCCATATATACTCGTCTACATCTTCCAACGAAGTCTTTTTGCCTTTCCTAGTATTGCAATATTTGCATCCCAAAAGCAGATTATTCCAATCAGTTCTGTCTCCACCATTTGCCTTTGAAGCAATATGTTCTACCTCTGGAACATGTTTTATTGGGAATTCACAGTAGGAACAGTACCCTCCTAATTGTTTTTCCAAATAGGGTAATGCCTCCGAGTAATCATTAATTTTCTGATAAGGTGATTTTCCTTTATTCACTGGTCTCATTGTGTTCTACTTCACACTTTCTCAACTCGAATTTTTGACGCATCAGCGCAAGATACGCAGGATTGTCGCTGTAATTTGCCTCTAAAACTGCCAGTTTTTTGCCAAGTTCTTCGATGTCCTTCTGTGTCTTTCCCTCTTTTACCGCATCATAGAACTCAGCCGCCGCATCATACATCTTTCGTTTCTTTTCGCTATACTGAGGCATTTTTACACCCATAACGTCTTCCGCTATATCTTCTATTCCTTCTCCGGCATATTCACTATCCAATTTTCGATCCAGCGTAATCAGTTCTCCATCCTCTAATGACTGGATGATAAATGGGGAATGTGTTGCACATATGAACTGAATTTTCGGAAACAGATTCTTCAAAATGCCTATGATTTTTTTCTGCCATGTAGGATGCAAGCTCAAATCAAGTTCATCTATCACTACCACTCCTGGTGTCTTTTGTAGTGCATCTCCTTGAAGATAAGGGTTTAAAATGCACATACGTGTAGCGATTTCCAGAATAATTTTAATTACGTTTCTATAGCCATCACTCAAGGTACTAAAAGGAAGTATCGTTCCATCCGCACTCTTTAATGCTACAATATCCGAAACATACCTTGTAGAAATAATCACCTGCTCTCCGGGAGCCAGTTCCTCTTGAAATGCTGTATTTATTGCGTTTAAAATTGCATTATATGCCGGAAAATTTTTTCCATCCTGTTCCTCATTTGCAACATCTCGTAATCTCTTGATATATTCAAATGCAAGCTCTGTTCCTCTTTTATTATCAAGACAGCGATTATACCCTTCCGTTCTATTATAGATTCCATTTTTCCCGGTCTTGGCATTATTTTCATTCCAAAGTCTGGCTGAACTTAAATACAAGACAAGAGGCAACAAAATTGCTTCATCGGAATGATCTGCTTTTGCAATGGCATTTTCCCAAGAAACAACCTGCGACTGCATAGGATTGCTTCCGTCAAATTTAGTTCTACCATCTTCCTTTATCACAATTCGCTGAAATTCAACAGATTCCCCCATATGATTCCATGTTGCCATACATTTAACATAACAGGGGTATTGATGAACTCCACCCGCCGTCAAAACATTCTGCTTTTCTGCACTCAACACCTTTAGGTGACTATCTTCCGGATGAATATTTCTGACAAATCGGCTTGGTACATATGTCTTGAATGCCGCAAGATATGCCCCCAACATAACGCAGGCTGCTTCTAACACCGCTGTCTTTCCAGAACCATTCTTTCCTGCGAAAACATTCATTTGTGGATTTAACTTATATCTTTCATTCTCAAATTTGCGAAAGTTGAATACTTCTAACTCTTCAAGTTTAAATTCACACATATACGATATCCCTTCTATTCATTGTGCATCTTCCTTTTCTGCACATGGAACATTCTTATTATGTAACAATAGCACATTTATCATTCTATCGCAAGATGGCACATACTTCCCTCTATGCCTGCTCACACTCAATGCGGAAAATATAGTAACAGGCAAAATTACCGACAAATTCATCTGGCTACAAGGTAGAGAAGTCCTTCGCCACTTTGTAGTTGACGTCGGCTTCCAGCTTGCTGATGTCCGGCACGCTCACCCCGTTATTCTGTAGATAACGGAAATAGATGCGGACGCTGTCCATGAACCGGTTGTGCTGACTGGTGCGGTAGCTGTCGTTCTCGGCTTTCTCTTCTCTGCTCATTTCACTGAACCGATACCGCATCGTTGCATACTTGTAGGCAAACTCCTTTACATCTGCATACAGTTCTGCGGCGGTCTCGTCCTTTTCCTTCTGCGCTTCCAGTACCTGATATACTTCCTCAAACTTTTCAAATTCCATGCTGCTTTCTCCTTTCACTTTCCCTTACTTTTTATCCTGTATTTTATTATGAATGTTCCAACACAGGATGTCAAACATTCTTCCTACGATAGAGTAAACTTACTGTCAGTTGGAGAGTCGCAGAAGATTCCCTGCTATGAAC
>OMGK01001332.1_pt1 | contig 13879 bp, 17 predicted proteins | sample 1645881 | NCBI WGS metagenome assembly OMGK01 (sample SAMN00849303, study PRJEB25192) | human gut metagenome
TGCGAATATTGGGGAGAATTGTGGGAGTGCGTAGCACGGAACAATTCGTAGGTATTAAAGTCGGGGGCTTTTGACCCCGACATCATAATATGCCGGTATATTAATAAAGTTAGTTATAACACAGGTTATAAAGTCAGCATTTGAAAATTGCAAGTAAAATTTGTGATTTTATTGTACAAAATTAGATACAATCTTAAATATACTATTTATGCAAAAAATTATTCGATAAATCACATTGTTTTGCATAGCGACAAGGCATATAACAGATTATGTTATTTTTAGTATGAAATAAACATATATACTTAAATACACAATCTTTTATATGCCTTAATGCAACTATTATAGAACTATTACTCATGTCTGTATAACCTCACTTTCTAACATTAGTTTATATTGATTAGATGATAAGCCGTTGAACATCTTACGTGGCATATCGTTTATAAAATCTTGAATATGTTTTATAAATCCTTTACTATAAGGCTTTATATCAACACCTTTTGGAATAAAGCGACGTATTAGCTTATTAGCGTTCTCATTACTGCCACGCTCACAACTTGCGTAAGGATGACAATAATATAAGTTCGTGCGAACGAACTTTTCCAAGTCTTTGTTTTTAAAATCATAGTTGGTGGAAAATTCAACACCATTGTCACAAGTGATAGTTTTAATCTTATATTTAAAGCTATCCCATACATTTTCCAATGTAGACCATACAGAAGCGCACTTTTTATCATTAAGTTTATATATTATTTCTTCCCTTGTTTTGCGTTCTGTCAGAACTAACAAACAATTTTTAGTGCCTTGCTTCCCCTGTACTGTATCCATTTCATAGTGTCCGATATCTTCACGCTTAGAAATATCTTTGCGCTCCTCAATAGATTTATAGCCAAACTTATATATTTTATTGCCTTGCTTTTCTTTCTTTTTCTTTCTTATATGTGTAACTGGCATTTCACTTTGCTTTATATCAAATATATCAGAATGATAATAATTATATAAAGTTGAAAGACATACAGAAGTATCAAAACTTTCTTGTTTTGCAAGTAAGTTTGCAGAATAAAAAGAATAGTGCTGTTTTACACATTTTTCAATAAACTCTTTAAACTTATAATCATTTTCGATTTTAAGCGGCGCACCTTTTGCAGTACAGTTATATTTATATTTTCGTATAGATACATCAGCACAATATATTTTACGTTCTGTTAAATCGCTGTTAAGAAGAACAATAGAACCTCTTTTAATCTCATTATAAATTGTATTGTAATGCTTACCCAGTTGCTTAGATATTTCTCTTTGTGTCAAATGCTGTTTATTATATAAATGCTCAATTAAATATTTTTCTTTGTCTGTTAAGTATTTACCCATAAGTCTAACCCCCTTGTAGATTATACATATAAGTTGCTTAAATTTCAAAGTTATAAATCTTTAATTCGTTATCACTAAAAGGCATATCTATTTTCTTTCTATAATTTTTATCATTTTCAAGACATTCTATAAAATCCGGTAAATGTTCACTGTCTACAATATAATCATCAACAAAAGGCTTATCACAATTCTTAATGCTATACCAATAACGCTTTTTACCTTGCGACAGATTAACTAAATCTTTGGTTATATACTTAAGCATATAGCCGCAAGTTTTGTTTTGTCCGTCTTTATCACTATCAACTGGAATAGCAGTTGTATAACCTAAGTGATAATTTGCTATATTATAAATTATTTTATTGTTGCTACGATAACCGCTATCAATCAATGTCATACCATTAATATTTGACATTAAAGCATGAAAATGGAATTTTGTTTTATCTTTGTGATATTCTGGAACAATTAGATATTTTAAATCTTTGCAACAACGATATTTTGCATTTTTTAACCACTGCGACATAAACATAACACATTCTTCGTAATCATCGCTTTTAACAATCTTAGGATTAAAAGTAAATGTTACAAAATACTCCCACTTATTAGATAACGCTATTTGCCATATAGCATTTTTTGTGCGATTCATAGATTGCTTAATGCTTAAATCTATCGCCTGTTGTGTGCGTTCCTTATTTTCTTTCTTGCGTTCGTTCGCACGAACTTTTTTATTACCAAACTCGATAGGCTTGTTATAAACCTTAACTTGTGTCTGATTTAAAAACCTTATTTGTTTTACGTTGTAAGCTCCCATTTTTTTTCTTTATCTCCCTTAATTTTTAAATGTGAGAATCAAGTGTATATAATATCAAGTACGCGTGTGCGTGCGCGCGTATAAAATATTATATATTTATCTATACTGCTGGCAGTTATATTAAGCGTTACCCCTCCGCAAACTTCGGGGATTCCGCTTAATATAACTGCGTAGTGTCGTAAATTTTAAAATATTTATTAGTGCCACATATGAATTGCGTGCCTGTTTTTGCGTCTTTCTTGCTATATCCATACATTCTTTTAAGGCATAAAAAAAGATTGCCGCCAAAAGGTGCGGCGATAATTTTTCCAAAAAACTTGTATTTACTTACATTTCTATGCAGATATTCAGTCTCTAAAACTGCCCTTATCTGCTTATCTATGCACCTATCATCTTGCGATATTAATATGCAATCATAGCCTAATTTCCTATGCAGACGGAAGAAAGCACACCAAGAAAGGCGGTCTTTTCTATTCCAAGTACGACTATTAAATAATTCTTGACATTCATCAAGAATTATAAGCGTTTGGAATAGTTTAAAAGTACCGTCTTTATTTCTTTTATGAAAATTAAAAGCGAACCCCTTTAAACCTTGCAGATAACTAAAAAGGTCTTTAGGTTCAACAAGGCTATTAGAGTATTCACCATTAGTTTTCAATTTACGTTCTTTAATTGAGTTATTAAGCCACTCACGATTACTAATATAAATATATTGCCCCTTAGGTTTATTATTTTTAGGGGGAATATTATCTACATTTATTTCAATATTTCCTATAACAGTTTTACCATTTCTAATAGCGTGATATATTCTTTGTGCGGCGTGATATGATTTTCCACTGCCTGGAACGCCTGTATAAAAATCTATTGCCATATATTTTCACATCCTTTTGTGCGTTCAATCGAACGAACTTTTATTTCATTAATGCAGATACAATTTTTAGTGGGTTAGAGATATTATCAAACACACTAGATAGAATTTTTCTAAAATAAGTATACATAATATAGGTTGCATATACATCTACAAATGTACCGACTAATAAAACAGCAAAGTCGATAGGTACAAACCAATTTACATAAGGCATATACTTATAAAGCGGCTCATTGACTACATCAAAAATTCCATAGAATACATCAGTAGGCAAGAACGCTTGCACCGCTAAACCTATTTGAATGATAGTCAATGTTAAATTTGTTAAAAAACTTATTAAAGCGGCAACTAATAAGCCTATTAAGGCACTTGCAGTTATTTGCAACATTTAAAATCCCCCCTTAAACTTTCTATAAGTACCAACCGCAACCGCAAGCGTAAATGACAACTTTAAAAAACTTCTTGCAGTTTGCGCCCAATCATCATATTGTGACAAATCAAACTTAATAGTTGTATCAATATCAGATACACCAAAATACTTTAACATAAAACCATAATCATATTTAAATTCCGGCGTCTTAGGTTCAGCTTGCAAAACTTGAAGCCACTCATACAGCTGATAAGGCACACTAAAAGGAAACTTACCAAGCAAACCATTGTGATAGTCTTTCACAACGTCCTCCGGATAATCCGGACTAACAACAGGCGTATCAGTAACACCGGCAGTTTTCAATAACAACAAAGCGGCATCAGAACTAGACATTGATTCAGATGATAACAAACGTGCAAACCCCTTTTGACTTGGCTTATCAGGCATAGAGTATTCATCAGAAGATACATACCAAGTTTTAGAAGCATATTCAACAGTACAAGAAACATTAAAAGTTTTGTTACAAGTAGTATATGATACATTTTCAGCAACGTCAGACACAAGGAGCGGACCATAATAACTACCATGCTTAAAAGTGCAAACATAAGCCGCCCCACTATTAGTTTTATAAAAATCTCTACCGCCAATAGAATCAATCAAACCAGTATCAGACATTATATAAGAAGAATCAGCAGAAACAACACTAATTCCAACATCATAATCGACAGCTTGCGTATCAACATCATCAAAAGAGCTAACGCCATACAGAACCATGTTTTTAACAGCAGTAAAACATTTATTAAAATGTGGCTGTAAGTCTGCTATAGTATAATTAGAACCATCTTCCTTATTTTTAGACGAAACAACATTATATATATCAGTTGTAACACCGAGAATATTCATTAAAATTTCATTTTGCGATTGCATAACAGTTAAAAGACTATCAAGCTTATTATTAGTTTCTTCTGTATTATTCTTAATATCATCCATTTTACCGCTTATATTTTCAAGTCCTTTATCAATAGCATTTTGCAATTCATCTGCGGTCATTCCATCTTTTTTATTATTAATACTATCAATAAGACTATCCATTTTTTCAGATATATTCGTGTTCATATCGTCTATACTTATTTTTATATCTTCGCCTGTCTGTTCAATTTTAGAAGATAAATAGGCGTTTTGCGAACCGTGCAAATAATTATATAAAGCCTCATAACTCCTAAAAAACCATAAAGGCTTATCAGTATCAGAATAATAATAAAGAGGAGAAGCAAATTTCATACCTAAGCCGCTAGTTTTATACTTATAATAAGTAGCTAACCCACCGCTTGTATAATTATAAGATGTTTCATAGTGAACATAATTAACATCACCGCCGCAAAAGTCCATATCACCCCAAGCACCACGATAAATAGAATAAGCATATACAGTAATAGAAAAAGGGTCAATAATTTCATAAGAATTATTCAAAGCAACAAGTTTTCCAGAACTATCATAATAAAAATAAGAGGGTTCGGATGGAAAATTAAAGCTTAAACAAAATTTATCATCATCAGAGTAATAACCAAAAACATATTTTTTATCTTTTACATTATTATAATCGCTTATATAATCTTCCTCATGCTCATACGAAGATGATAACTTTCCAATAAGAAATTGAGGTGTATTTTTAGGGAAAGACAAATTTAACCCAATGCTATCACAATATTGTTTTTTCAATTGTTCTCTTAACTTATCTACACTATCAGATAATATTGTTAAGCCGTTGTCTTCATTATATTCAAAATCTATATCGCTACGAGATAATAAAACTGATTCCATGATAGAAGAGGAAACGTCAGCGACAAGACCAAGTTTACTATTAATCATAGACAATAAACCCGTACCAACAGATTTATTATCGGAATTATACCCTTTACAAGCATACCAAGATAAAAAATAATTTAAAGTGACATCATCTTTAATAAAACCACCTCTACCAAAATAATAATTCCAACCGCCACCAACACAATATGAAATAGGATGCTTTGTACCGCCTTTATCGGTAAAATTGAAACTTTTATGCTGTGATATAACGCTAGAAAAATCATAACCCTCATATATAGTTTTATATTTATCATATATAGTAACATCAGCTTTAACAGAAACCGGAGTATAACAGCATAATAAAAATATTGATAAACATAAAATAATTGATAAAATTCTTTTTAACATATATACCCCCATAAAAAAAATGCAGGCAAGTTACTACTTGCCTGCATTATCATATTCTTTATTCTGTCTTTCTAATAGTTTTAATCTTTCTTTATTGATTTTAATTTTTAAATAAAGAAAATAAATAAGATAAATAACTAAAAAAATAATCAAAATATCAAGTATTTGACCCATAAAGCACCCCCCTTATATAACTATTGTACTACTAGGCAAGTGATAGCACAAGTATCTAAGTGGTTTTATTTAATTTTTTCTTATTCTTTCTGATATATCCGTCTTAAGGTTTCATCACAGCCAAAGCCTGCACAATCTGTACATCCTCTATAATATGAACATTCAAAACAAGTCCAAACAACTGGGATTCCATACTCTTCATATTCTTCTTGATTAGCTTTAGGACAAGAGCCGTCTATGCAAGACACACCGATATACTCAGGACATCTTTTAATAGCATTATTTTCTTTCATTTTCTCCATACTAACACACCTAATCATCCCATATGTAAAGCAAAAATATGTACACTACTGTAAATATAACAATGTGATAACCTAGACTTACATACCAACAATATAAATCTAAAAAGTTCAATACAGTATCTAAGAAAAAAGATATGACAAAGGAAAACACAAAGGAAAATAAACATATCATAATGATACCTCATTAACTTCTTTTATGTGTTTTTCTGCTTGTTTAGTTTCTTTCTTTTTCTGTACTTCTTCGCTTCTTATATCTGCCAGTTTTAAAAACATCTTCCTTAAAATGCTTTGTGGATTGGCAGTACCATAAGCGCAGTAATTAACCGCCTTGCGTATATGTACTACGTTGCGCCATATAAGAAAGAATAAAATTAATAATATATATCCCATTTTTTCTCCTCTCAATGATGTATTTAATGCACTACGAAAATTGTCGGCGGCATACATTTTATGTATGCCTATTAAGCTTGCTTATCCGTCCTGCTATTAACTAGCTAAAGAACGGAAGAAACCTACAGAGATTCTTATACCCATTGTTATAGCCATAAGACCTAAGCCGATAGGAAGAACGGCAATGATACCATCCTTGCAAGTATCTACGGCAGTTGTGCAAGCTGTTGTTATAGCTGTCTTGATTGATTCATCCATAGTCACTTTACTAACAACATCATTCATAGTTGTTTTCTCCTCTCATAAGATTTTTATATTATCCCTAAAGGGTTAATATCATAAATTTGTAATATCGATAAATAGCCGCCACACTTTCATAATTGCCCAAGCAACAAATGACACAATGACGGACATTGAAAAGCCTACACTAACAAATTGAGTTGTTAAATCAGCAAAATCATTTATATTCATATCTCTTACCTCAATCGGTCAATTCCAACATATCCCAAGAAAGCACCTAGACTTATTATCTGCATAATTAACATATAATTAAGATTGTTAGATATTTCTGATAAAGTTTCCTGAATAGTAGTATCAGTTAATTCGGTACTATTTTCATTTTCTGTATTATCACTTGTTATAACTTGCGTTGTTGGTTCTTCGGCTCTTACATAATTTACATTAATAACAGTATTTACATTAATAAATAAAAGAGCAACCAACATAATTATAAGTATCGTTTTTAATATACGTTGTGGCATAATCTAAAACCCCTTTAATTACTTTGTGGTAAAATTCACTTTACAACAATCCTAATCAACATCATATCAATGTAACGTGCGGTAAGTTTCCACGGAGCGCCCCACTACATAACGAGGTAACCCAAACATAGAACCCCACAACGCATTGATATTAAGTTGATTAGGGCGGATATAAGTTAAATCAATCGGAACAGCTTCGCCGCAAAGCTACGTAATAGATAACGCTATGCAGTGAGTAGGCAAGCGGTAATTATAGCACCCTTGAAAACTAAAGGCTTAATATACGCTATGTGGGTGCTATGCGGTAGTGCGTGCCACTTTTGCCGCGTAGCGGCGCAAGCTGTCACTATTGGCTTAACAAGTATTAAAGTATCAATGTGCTTTTTGGTTTATTGTTTTTCTGATTGCTAGAACTTTCAGAATTAACAATGTTTTCAACATCCGTCTTACGGATTTCCTCATAATCAATATTTTTTGATTGTACTGTTAAATCTTGCGTTGTCGCTTTGCCGCTTTTCTTTATGGCTTTTCCAGTTGCCTTATTATAAAGAGTAATAGCGATAAATGTTATAATGATTATTGACCACATAACAATAGCAACGAAAACAACAACATTAGTAATTGTGTGTAACATCTTCTTTTCTCAACTCCCTTGTTATAATGTGATATTTTAAACTGCTTAGCTTTAAACCCTTGTAGTAACGTGCTTAAATGCTAATTAAACATAACAAGCGAGATAAGTTACTTCGCTTTTATAGGAGATAAAGAAGTACTTGTTATGTTTAATCAAAACTTAAACACATATATGTTAAGTCTGATTGTAATTAAGGGTATAGAGATAATAAGATAATGGGAATCGAACCCACTTAATTCATATATAAATATGTTTTAATTTATCTTATAAAGTTCAATCGAACGAACTTTTATATCTCTATATGTTCATAGGTGCATACATTGAGGATATACACCCATGAACATATACATAATCATATACAAATGCTAGTGCGACACTTATATACAACTGCCTTATATACAAGCTATGCGATACTCACATATAAGGACTTATATATATAAAACTGTACAAGGGAACAGCTTTATAACATTATTTATTCGCTGTCTTTTCAGCAACAGCCTTATCAGATATAGGCTTATCAGATATAGACTTATTAGCAACAACAGGATAAACAAGTTCGTTGAACTTTGCTAAGAAGTCACCGCGCCAATCCTTAGGACACTCAAATAACAAGCCGTCAATTTTTGGCTTAACTGACTGATTTTCACGTCTGTATCTATCATCAAAACGAGTAGTAAAAGCATATATACTATCTTCTTTGATGACATTGTAAACATCTTCCGGCACTGTCATATCAATAGTATTATCGCCATCATCAAGAATAACTGGATAATACATACCAGTTACACGACCGCTTACCCTATCTCTAATTTCCTGCATTTCCTTTTTTCTATATACTTTAACAACTAAAATCTGTCTAACATCCATTTTCTTTTACCTTTTGCGCTTTGCGCCCTCTCTTTTAAATTCTTTATTATTATTGTGATATTATATATAGTGCGTTCAATCGAACGAACTTAATAACTCCATATGCCTACCACTTGCCTATAAGATAGGCATATGCGAGGTATTAACAATTATTTTACATAGATACATAACTCTATGTTCTGTCCTTTTTTACTCTCAAAAATTGAATTGAGATATTTAATCTGACTTTCTGATAATGATATACCGCCATCAATAAGTATCTTTGCAATAGGCTTATCATCAGATATAGCAGTATTCTTATCAGATGTATCATTAACGTCAGTATCATCAGTATTATCAATAATATTGTTATCAACAGGCGGATTGATAGAAGATTGTATATTATATCCAACATTTTGATTGTTACTATCTGTCACAACATCAGCCTTAAGAGCGTCTGTATATAGTTCTTTTTCATCTTCGGGATTATCTATAAGCGTATCATTTACGGCGGTAACATCCGAAGCAATGCGCCTAAGATTTAATTCATCTTTTACAATCTGCTTAATCTCTCTTGTAGACATTGTAGGCTTAATATCAGCCGCCTGTATCTGCTCAATACTTAATGCACGTATTAAAATAAGTTGTGTGATACTAAAATCTTTTAATCTATCATCAAGACCATAAAAACCAGTTTGACTATTAAGAACACCGAAGTTATCAACTACCTTAAGCCAGTTGCTACAAGTACCACGTGCAATGTTAAAATTGTCATATGCATACTCATATATGTTTTTATATCCGTCAATCTGATATAACTTTTCCTCATATACAGTTTTAAGAACAAAAGCAATTTTCAACTGACTATGTGCATACTTGTTAACCTCATTAAAAAGAAACTTCTTAATAATTTCATTACGATTTTTCTTATCTTCCCAATAATCTAAACAATCAGCAAATAAATTCTCATTGCCAGTAGCGATATAATTATCAAATTCCTTTAAATGTTTTTCTTCTTCGGCTGCCTTTTCTTCCTTTAAAATACGTGCGTTGTCTGCCTTAACTTCCTCAACAGTTTTAGCAGTATTCTCAATATATGCAGTTTCAAACTCAACAAACTTATCACATATATCTTTATGAACAGAATCATAATCAGAATTTAAAACAACATCATATTCATATCTTGCACCGATTTCATCAGTAATAAGAAGAGTAACAACATTACCCCATATAAAATGTACTTTAAATTCTGGCTTATAAATTAATTCAAGCTTAAAACCTTTATAGTTACCATTTAAAATAACTTCTTCATTTTCTAAGAACGTGTTTTTTATGTCTTGCCAGTCTTTCTTAAAAAATATTTTTCGCATAATTATCAATCTCCCTTGTAAATAAAAAATGTAATTGTTTTAAGGAAAAAAGCTTACTTCCTTATCACAATTACATTTTACAATTTACGTATAAAGTCAGCATTATCAATTGTGCTGGCTTTTTTTATGTAAAAGCTGTATACTATATCTTATAATATGCTGTGGAGGTATATGGTGAAGGACGTAAGAGTTATCGAGGTTAAAAAAAGTGCTTTTGAAAGCAATGACAGGCGTGCTGCACTTTTAAGAGAAGAACTTAAGAAAAAAGGAGTGTTTTTTTTGAATCTGATGTCATCTCCTGGTTCTGGAAAGACTACCACTTTAACAAAAACTATAGAGCTGTTAAAGGAGGATATAAGGATAGGTGTCATGGAAGCAGATATTGACTCAGATGTTGATGCGAAGACTATTGCAGATACAGGTGCCAAAGCTATACAGCTTCATACTGGTGGAATGTGTCATCTTGATGCGGATATGGCAAGACAGGGAATAGAAGAACTTGATATAAGTGATGTGGATCTTGTTATATTAGAAAACGTGGGAAATCTTGTATGCCCGGCGGAGTTTGATACAGGAGCGGTAAAGAATGTCATGATACTTTCAGTACCAGAAGGTTATGATAAACCACTTAAATATCCACTTATGTTCTCAGTATGTGATGTTGTTCTTATTAACAAGATTGATGTTATGTCTTATTTTGATTTTGATATTGATAAGTGTAAAGAATATATAGCAATGAGAAATCCAAAGGCGGAGGTTATTCCTATATCTGCTAAAACAGGTGAAGGCATGAAGGAATGGACTGAATGGCTGAAGAAACATGTAGCTGAGTGGAAACAATAATAGAAGCATATATAAGTATTTAGAAGTATATTAGGAGGAAAGGATATTTATGAGTAAAGAAGAATTTAAAAATCCGCATCCGGAACTTCCGGTAAGAGAGCCAGTTTTAAGACTTGGCAAAATGATAACAGACAGAGTGCCTATAAAGTTAGGCTTTGAAAAACTGACAGCAGATAGTCCGGAATATTGGGGACTTGCACCTATATGTACAGATGAGCAGGCAGAAATAGCCTTAAAGATGGGGGTGCGTAAGCCTAAAACTCTTAAACAGATGGTTAAGATAACAGGCATGGATGAAAAAGAACTTGAAAAGCAGCTTGAACAGATGTCTTTTAATGGGTTGTTAGAGTATAACTGGGAGAATCCTGAACATGAGAAGCAGTATGTACTTCCGATGTTTGTACCCGGAAGTGCAGAGTTTACCAATATGAATTCAACAGTGCTTGAAGAACATCCTGAGATGGGAAGATTCTTTGAACGTATGAGTCGTCTTCCACTTGAAAAGATAACTCCTATGGTGCCACCAGGAGGAGCAGGTATAGGCATGCATGTTATACCAGTTGAGAAAGCTATTGATATGAATAACCAGGCTGTTTCACTGGAAAAGATATCCTACTGGTTAGACAAGTATGATGGAAAATATGCGGCAAGTCCATGTTCATGCCGTAAGTCAAGAAAAACATATGATGAGGGATGTGCTGATGATCCTGCAGACTGGTGTATAGCAGTAGGTGATATGGCAGATTATGTTGTTGAAACAGGTAAGGGTGGAAGATACATCACTAAGGAAGAAGCACTTGAGATATTTAAGAAGGCAGAGGATAATGGTTTTGTTCATCAGATTACCAACATAGATGGACAGGATAAAATATTTGCCATATGCAACTGTAATGTTAACGTATGTTATGCACTTAGAACATCACAGCTATTTAACACGCCTAATATGTCACGTTCGGCATATGTGGCAGAGGTTACAAAGGAAAACTGTGTTGCCTGTGGAAGGTGTGTAGAGTATTGTCCTGCTGGTGCAGTGAAGCTTGGACAGAAGTTATGTACTAAAGCAGGGGAAGAAGTAAAGTATCCTAAGATGCCGCTTCCATCAGAACAGAAATGGGGACCACATATGTGGTCTGAGGACTACAGGGATAAGAACAGGATTAACTGTTATGATACAGGTACAGCACCTTGTAAAACAGCCTGTCCAGCACATATAGCAGTCCAGGGCTATCTTAAGATGGCTGCACAGGGCAGGTTTATGGATGCACTTGCGCTTATCAAAAAAGAAAATCCGTTTCCTGCAGTATGTGGACATGTATGTAACAGGAGATGTGAGGATGCGTGTACAAGAGGAACTATAGATGAGGCTATTGCTATAGATGAAGTTAAGAAATTCATAGCTATGCAGGATCTTAAGGCGGATACACGTTATATACCTAAGAAAGTTGTGCCATCAACAAAGGGCAGCTTTGATGAAAAAGTTGCTATAATTGGAGGTGGACCGGCAGGACTTTCATGTGCATTCTATCTTGCAGAAAAAGGTTATAAGCCAACAGTTTTTGAGAAAAATGAAAAAGCAGGTGGTATGCTTGTGTATGGTATTCCATCATTTAAGCTTGAAAAGGATATTGTTGAAGCAGAGATAGACGTTATACAGAAGATGGGCGTTGATATTAAAACAGGTGTTGAAGTCGGTAAGGATATTACAATAGACGAGTTAAAGAAGCAGGGCTATAAGGCTTTCTATATAGCTATTGGATGTCAGGGCTCAAGAAAGGCTGGAATACCAGGAGAAGATGCCGATGGTGTTGTATCTGCTGTTGATTTCTTAAAGCAGGCTGGTTATTCTCACGAATATCCACTTGAAGGTGATGTCGTTGTAATCGGTGGCGGTAATGTTGCTATTGATGTTGCAAGAACAAGTACAAGAGTAGGTGATTATAATGTATCTATGTTCTGCCTTGAGGATAGAAAAGGTATGCCAGCATCAGAGGAGGAAGTGGAAGAAGCACTCGAAGAAGGCGTTAAGCTTGACTGTGGCTGGGGACCTAAAGAAATACTCACAGAAGATGGACATGTAACAGGAATAGTCCTTAAGAGATGTATATCTGTAAAAGATGCGGATGGAAGGTTTAATCCACAGTATGATGAGAACGATTTGAAAACAATAAACTGTCGTCATGTATTTTTAAGTATAGGTCAGTCTACTATATGGGGAGAGCTTCTTAAAGGTACTAAGGTTCAGGTTGATGGAGTGAGAGTAAAAGCAGATAAGCTTACATACCAGACAACAGATCCAGATATATTTATCGGTGGTGATGTGTATACAGGACCAAGATTTGCCATAGATGCTATTGCAGCGGGTAAGGAAGCTGCAATATCTATTCACAGATACGTACAGCCACATAGTTCGCTTACTATAGGACGTAACAGAAGAGAGTTCATAGAGCTTGATAAGAATAATATCAGCATAGAAAGCTATGATAACAGCAGCAGACAGGTGCCAGGAACAGATACTTCATTTAACCATAAGAAGTCGTTTAAGGATGCAAAGCTTACATTCACGGAAGAACAGGTTAAGAAGGAAACAGCAAGATGTCTTGGATGTGGAGCATCAGTAGTAGATTCTAACAAGTGTATCGGATGTGGTATATGTACTACAAAGTGCGAATTCGATGCCATACACCTTAACAGAGAACTTCCAGAATGCAGTACTATGAGAAAGAGTGAAGATAAGCTTAAGTATATTCTTCCTTATGGAGCTAAGCAGGCTATTAAGATAAAGTTTGCGGGAAAGAAAAATAAATAGTTGTTTAACACACATTCTTAACGTACGGACGATAGCATATATGAAAAAAGTAGGTGTGCATACATCAACGATTCCAGAAGCTTCAATTGGATATTTCTAAGACTTTTCATATACGTAATGGTAGTTTC
>OMGK01001343.1_pt1 | contig 13770 bp, 9 predicted proteins | sample 1645881 | NCBI WGS metagenome assembly OMGK01 (sample SAMN00849303, study PRJEB25192) | human gut metagenome
CAATCTGTCAACCATGGCATCTGTTATACCGTTTTCTTTCGCCATCGCCGTATCTTTTTCATTTTCACTAAGTATAACATCAATATTTTTTCTCAAATTCTGTGCTATTTTTTCAAGAATTTCATTTTTCTTTGCTGTCGATGCCGTTGCAATGCTCTTTTTTGCTTTCTTTGCAGCTTCACCGAGTTGTTCGATATAATTCATCTGTCAATCCCCTCCATTTTACATAAACGATTTACCTAACTAAAAGTCTTCAAATTCAAATAACTTTTGAACATGCAACTGCCAATGAACCCGGTCCTATATGACATGCAATTCTGAGTGAAAGCGGATAAAGGTCTACCTGCTTAACCCCAAATTTTTCAATTATCTGCTGTCTTAACTCTTCTGCCGCCTCTGGATTTTTTGTATGTGCAATTTCCATATGTATGTTTTCCATATGGTCCACACCTCCAAATCTGCTATTTATGTCATCTTCAATTGCAGAAAGCATTTTTTTGACACCCTGTTTTTTCGTCTTTGCAATAGCAAATGCGTCAAGCTTTTCTCCCTGAATCGTAAGTACAGGTTTTAATCTGAGTGCCGAACCAAGTGCTGCAGCTGCGGGAGTGATTCTTCCGCCTTTCTTTAAATATTTAAGCGTATCAAGCATAATATATATGCTTGACTCAAACTTCACTCTCTCAAGTTTCTCTTTTATCTGTGCTGCCGTAAACCCTCTTTTTGCAAGTTCCAAAGCATCAAGAACCGACTGACGCTGTGTAACTGATATTCTCTGATTATTGACTACCTGCACTTTGCCGTCATAATCCTGCGAGAGCATATATGCTGTCTCACATGAGCTTGAAAGACCTGATGACATTGGAATGTATACAATCTCATCATTTTCCTTTAAGAACTCATCCCATTTATCTGTTACATCACCAACCAAAGGCATAGATGTCTTGATATCGCCGCCTGCCGTAAGCTTCTCATAGAACTGCTCCTGCGTCAGATCGATATTCTCATAATACATCTGCTCATCGATGTAAAAAGGCATTGGAATCACCTCAACTCCAAGCTTCTTTGCCTCGTCAGGTGTGATACCGCTGTTTGAATCGGTAACTACTATAACCTTACTCATTAATTCTCACTCCGATATAAATTTTCATTGTCGTATTTTTTCCAACACCGCTCATTATACCATAGGTGTAATTGTTTGAAAAGAAGTTTTTGATGGACAGTGGCGTTATTTTACTTACATCGTAGACACGGCTGGATTCTCCAGCCTCCGTATATTCGCAATACGCACTTAGGTGCTTCTTGCTCATATCCGGACATTCGTCAAATAAAAAATCAGAGGCAAGCGAGCTTGCCTCTGATTTTTTATTTTCCTCATTGTCTACGATTACATCATGCCCATTCCGGCGCCGGATCCGGCTGGCATTGCTGGAGTGTCCTCTTTGATTGTAGCTACTGCTGACTCTGTTGTAAGGAGTGTTGAAGCTACTGATGTTGCATTCTGTAATGCACTTCTTGTAACCTTTACAGGATCAAGGATTCCGTTATCAACCATATCTACATACTCTTCTGTAGCTGCGTTGAAACCTGTTCCCGGAGCTGATTCCTTTACCTTGTTGATGATTACTGCACCTTCAAGTCCTGCGTTTGCAGCGATATAGTAAAGTGGAGCCTCGAGTGCTTTAAGGATAACCTTTGCACCTGTCTTCTCATCTCCCTCAAGTGTATCAACAAACTCTGCAACCTTCTTTGATGCATGGATATATGCTGATCCACCACCTGCGATGATTCCCTCTTCAACTGCTGCTCTTGTAGCGTTAAGGGCATCCTCCATACGAAGCTTTGCCTCTTTCATCTCTGTCTCTGTTGCAGCACCTACACGGATAACTGCTACACCGCCTGCCATCTTGGCAAGACGCTCCTGTAATTTTTCTTTATCAAACTCAGATGTTGTCTCATCAATCTGACCACGAATCTGGCTTACTCTGCCTGCGATAGCATCCTTGTCTCCGGCACCATCAACGATGACTGTGTTCTCCTTCTGAACCTTAACTGACTTAGCACGGCCAAGCATATCGATTGTTGTATCCTTGAGCTCAAGTCCAAGATCAGAGCTGATTACCTGACCACCTGTAAGGATTGCGATATCTTCAAGCATTGCTTTTCTTCTGTCACCATATCCAGGAGCCTTTACAGCTACTACATTGAATGTACCACGAAGCTTATTAACGATAAGTGTTGTAAGAGCCTCGCCCTCAACATCCTCAGCGATGATAAGAAGTCTTGCACCGGCCTGAACAATCTTCTCAAGTAATGGAAGAATATCCTGGATGTTAGAAATCTTCTTGTCAGTAATAAGGATATACGGATCATCAAGTACTGCTTCCATCTTATCCATATCTGTGCACATATATGCTGAGAGATATCCTCTGTCGAACTGCATACCTTCTACAAGGTCAAGCTCTGTCTGCATTGTCTTTGACTCTTCAATTGTGATAACACCATCGTTTGTAACCTTTTCCATAGCGTCTGCTACGAGATTACCAACTTCCTCATCTCCTGCTGAGATAGCTGCAACCTTAGCGATCTGCTCTTTGCCTTTTACTTTCTGGCTCATATCCTTAAGTGCCTCAACAGCTTTGTCTGTTGCCTTCTTCATACCACGACGAAGCACGATTGGGTTTGCTCCTGCCTCAAGGTTCTTCATTCCTTCCTGAACCATTGCCTGTGTAAGAACTGTAGCTGTTGTTGTTCCGTCTCCTGCTACATCATTTGTCTTTGTGGCAACTTCCTTGACAAGCTGTGCTCCCATGTTCTCGAAAGCATCCTCAAGCTCAACCTCTTTTGCGATTGTAACACCATCGTTTGTGATGAGTGGTGCACCGTATGATTTGTCAAGTACTACGTTTCTTCCTTTTGGTCCAAGTGTTACTCTGACTGTATTTGCTAATTTATCTACTCCAGCTCCAAGTGCTGCTCTGGCTTCTGAGCCATATTTAATTTCCTTTGCCATGATTTATACGACCTTTCTATTTATATATTTGATATTTAATTCCAAAATGTAAGCAGCTATGACCGGATATGTAAAACGTACCGGATCTTTAGCTTCTATCCGTAAATTAATCTTACTCTACTACTGCAAGAATATCATTCTGTCTAACGATGATGTACTCTTCTCCGTCAAGCTTAACCTCTGTGCCTGCGTATTTAGAATAAATAACCTTCTGTCCGACTGTTACCTGCATCTTAACTTCCTTGCCGTCAACCATTCCGCCAGGTCCTACTGCGATAACCTCAGCCTCCTGTGGCTTCTCCTGTGCTGAACTTGTAAGGATGATTCCCGATTTTGTTGTTTCCTCTGCTTCTAACTGCTTTAATACTACTCTGTCTGATAATGGAACTAATTTCATTGTATTGCCTCCTTTTATCTCTGTTAGCACTCATTTCTTTCGAGTGCTAATTTCTTTCTGTAAATAAAATATCACTATTGCATTTCAATGTCAACAGTGATATTTCATTTTAATATTTATTTTACATTTTCTATATCAATCCGTAATGCTTTAACGCATTTTTCACTCCATCATCTGAAATATCCGATGTGACATATTCCGCAATTTCTTTAACCGGTGGCATTGAGTTGCCCATCGCGATTCCATGTCCTACACTCTCAAGCATTTCAAGGTCATTTACACTGTCGCCTATCGCATAGGTTTCATCAAGCGGGATATCCAGATGATTGCACAGCCATTTTATGCCGGTTGCCTTTGAGGTTCCCTTCGGCACGAACTCCACTACATTTTCCACATGCTCAAGTATCAGAAAATCATCGGCAAACTCTGCCTTCACACGTTCATAATCAGTACCATCTATCACGTCAGCGGAGAATTTATTAATTCTTATCTCACCGTCATATCCTCTTATTATATGTGCATGCTCACCAAGTGACTCAAAAAGGTAATCCACATACGGATCATCCTCAAAGCCCTCGTCATCTATCCAGTAGTCTGTGGAGCCCTCAAGCACTACAGGCATTTTACACTCAGAAAGCACCCTTATGACCTTTTGTACCATATCTGCGCTCAGGTCATTTTCATATATTACTTTGCCATCCATTTCAATATAGTTGCCACATGCCGCAATTATTCCATCAAAACCCATATTTAATAGCTTCTCTGACCTCACACTGGCTCTGGCACGTCCTGTACATATAAATGCCAGATGTCCGTTTGCCTTGAGGGCTGCCACAGCCTCTAGGGTGCTTTCAGGAATTACCATGTCATCGTCCCATATTGTTCCGTCTATGTCAAAAAATACTGTTTTACTCATTTGCTGCTCCTAATATTATTATTATCATGTCAAACACTGCTATCTTAACATCTTATAAGTCAAATTTCAATTAGTTTATCCACAGTGCCAACACCTTTAGAAAGCAGTAATTTTGTATGTCAAAAATCCCGGTACAATGCACCGGGATTTTGCTATAAAATGTATGAAATAAAATTTATTAAGGAGAATTGCTACAATGATTTGTTACTGTACTGAGAGATATGAATATCCCATGAGACTCTCATCAACCTCTCTGGCAGCCTCACGTCCCTCTCTGATAGCCCATACTACAAGGGACTGTCCACGGTGGTTATCACCTGCCACGTATACGTTTTTTACGTTTGTAGCGTAATGTCCCTCCTGTGTACTTACGTTTGTTCTGGCATTGAGCTCTACACCAAATGCCTTTGCCACATAGCTTTCTGTTCCAAGGAAGCCTGCTGCTATAAGCACAAGCTCTGCCGGAAGCTTTTTCTCTGATCCCTCTACCGGAACCATCATGAATCTGCCTGTTTTCTCGTCCTTTTTACTCTCAAGACTTACAATTGTAAGCTCCTTTAGGTTGCCGTTTTTGTCCTTGTGGAACTCTTTTACTGTTGTCTTGTAGATACGTGGGTCATGTCCAAATACTGCAATGGCTTCCTCCTGGCCGTAGTCTGTTTTTAAGACCTTTGGCCACTCTGGCCACGGATTGTTTGCGGCACGCTCTGTAGGCGGACAAGGCATCATCTCAAGCTGTGTGACTGATTTGGCGCCCTGTCGGATTGCAGTTCCGACACAGTCATTTCCTGTGTCACCACCACCGATAATGACTACATTTTTGCCCTTTGCAGATACAAACTTGCCATCTGTCAGGTTAGAGTTCAAAAGACTCTTTGTATTCTGTGTAAGGTAATCAACAGCAAAGTAAATACCCTTTGCATCTCTTCCGTCTGCCTTTATGTCTCTTGGATTTTTGGCACCACAGCAAAGGATTACCCTGTCATACTTCTTGTAAAGCTCTGCCGGCTTTATATCCTTTCCGACATCACAGCCTGTGACAAAATGAATGCCCTCTTCCTTCATTATATTAACTTTTCTGTCAATAATGCTCTTATCGAGCTTCATATTTGGAATACCATACATGAGCAGGCCACCGACGCGGTCCTCTCTCTCATATACTGTAACCTCATGGCCTCTCTGGTTAAGCTGGTCTGCTGCCGCAAGTCCTGAAGGGCCCGAACCAATGATTGCCACCTTCTTGCCGGTTCTGACCTTTGGTGGCTTTGGAGCTGCATATCCGTTTGCATATGCAGTCTCTATTACACCATGCTCATTGTCCCTGACTGACACCGGACTGCCCCAGTGTCCGCATGTACATGCCTTCTCGCACAGTGCCGGGCAGACTCTTGATGTAAACTCAGGGAAATTATTGGTCTTGTGCAGACGATTATATGCCTGCTCCCAGTTGCCGGTGTATACAAGGTCGTTCCACTCCGGAACCAGGTTGTGCAGAGGACAACCTGATGTCATGCCTGCTATTGTCATTCCCGACTGGCAGAAAGGAACTCCGCAGTCCATACAACGGGCAGCCTGTTTCTGTTGATTTTCTTTTGAAAGGAACACATGGAACTCGTTAAAGTTCTTAATACGCTCCTTTGGCTCTACAGACGCTGCTTCGCATCTGTCATATTCCATAAATCCTGTTGGTTTTCCCATTATCTGCGTCCTCCTTAGCCTCTTGTGCTGGCATAAAATGCCTCAATCTGTGCCTGCTCTGCGTTAAGACCCTTTTCTTCCATCTGTACAATAGCCATCTGCATACGGTTGTAATCGTAAGGAATAACCTTCTTGAACTTAGGAAGATACTCACTGAAATGATCAAGGATTTCCTTACCCTTTTCTGAGTTTGTAAGTGTTACATGCTCTTTTATCATTTCCTTAAGCTCTAATACATCGTACTTGTTTGAGACCTCCTCAGTAAATACCATCTGCTTGTTGGTTCTCATATAAAGGTCATTGTCCTCATCAAGCACATATGCTATTCCACCGCTCATACCTGCTGCAAAGTTTTTTCCGGTCTTTCCAAGGATAACTACGCGGCCACCTGTCATGTACTCGCAGCCATGATCGCCGACACCTTCAACTACTGCTGTTGCACCGGAATTTCTTACGCAGAAACGCTCACCGGCAACACCGTTTATGAAGGTCTTACCGCTTGTAGCTCCGTAAAGTGCCACGTTTCCGATGATGATATTATCATCCTTCTCAAACTTTACTCCTGCAGGTGGATATACGATGAGCTTTCCACCTGAAAGACCCTTTCCGAAGTAATCATTTGAATCTCCGACAAGCTCAAGTGTAAGTCCCTTAGGGATAAATGCTCCAAAGCTCTGTCCGCCTGCACCGTTACACTTGATAACAAATGTGTCTTCATCCAGCGTATCGTCATATTTCTTTGTAATCTCAGAACCAAATATTGTTCCGAGAGATCTGTTTGTATTTGTTACCTCAATCTCAATCGCGCGCTTTTGTCCGCTCTCAAGTGCGCTCTTAAGCTGTGTCATGATCTCAGTCATATCCTTTGTCTTTGAAAGCTCAAAGTCATATACCTGCTTAGGATCGAAGATAACACTCTGCTTTTTGCCGTCAAACGGATTATTAAGTATGCAGTCAAGGTCAATCTTTGACTGTCTCTCGCTTAGATTATCACGCTTCTTTAAGAGATCTCCACGTCCAACGAGCTCATCCACTGTCTTTACGCCAAGCTTTGCCATATACTCACGAAGCTCTTCCGCGATGAAACGCATGAAGTTCTCAACGTACTCCGGCTTTCCTGCAAAGCGCTTACGAAGCTCAGGGTTTTGTGTGGCAATTCCTGCCGGACATGTATCTAAGTTACATACTCTCATCATTACGCAGCCCATTGTTACAAGCGGAGCTGTCGCAAAACCGAATTCCTCGGCTCCAAGACACGCTGCTATTGCCACATCACGGCCGCTCATCAGCTTACCGTCTGTCTCAATTCTTACTTTATTTCTAAGACCATTCATAAGAAGAGTCTGGTGTGTCTCTGCAAGTCCAAGCTCCCATGGAAGTCCCGCATTGTGGATTGAGCTGCTAGGTGCGGCTCCTGTTCCTCCGTCGTAGCCTGAGATAAGCACTACCTGTGCTCCGGCCTTTGCAACACCTGCCGCAACAGTTCCTACACCGGCCTCAGAAACGAGCTTGACTGAGATTCTTGCATCTCTGTTTGCATTCTTTAAGTCGAATATAAGCTGCTCCAAATCCTCGATAGAATAAATATCGTGGTGTGGTGGTGGAGAGATTAGTGCAACACCCGGTGTTGAAAGTCTTGTCTTTGCAATCCAAGGATAAACCTTCTTTCCAGGTAAGTGTCCGCCCTCACCCGGCTTAGCACCCTGTGCCATCTTAATCTGAATCTCCTGTGCGCTTGTTAAGTATCTGCTTGTGACACCAAAACGTCCTGAAGCAACCTGCTTGATTGCTGAACAGCGGTTCTTTCCGTCTTTTCCGATTGTGAGACGATCCTTGTCCTCTCCACCCTCACCGGTATTTGATTTTCCGTGCAGATGGTTCATGGCAATTGCAAGTGTCTCATGTGCTTCCTTGGAAATAGATCCGTATGACATAGCACCTGTCTTGAAACGTGTCACAATTGAGTCAACGCTCTCAACCTCCTCGAGCTTGACACCCTTCTTAGGATAGTTGAAATCCATGAGTCCACGGATGTTTGTATTTTTCTCTTCCTCGTCCACAAGTGCTGTGTACTGCTTGAACAGATTGTAGTCACCGCGCTGTGTCGACTGCTGGAGAAGATGGATTGTAGCCGGATTGTACAGATGGTCATCAGCTCCGCTTCTCATCTTGTGTCTGCCCTTGCTGTCAAGTGTAACATCTGTCTCAAGTCCGAGCGGATCGTAGGCCGCAGAGTGAAGCTCATTCACATCGTTCTCGATATCCTGTAATGTAATTCCACCGATACGGCTTACTGTATTTGTGAAATACTTATCAATAACACTCTTGTCAATACCGATTGCCTCAAAAATCTTTGAGCCCTGATATGACTGGATGGTTGAAATACCCATCTTTGCTGCAATTTTTACGATACCTGTGATGATTGCATGGTTGTAATCATCGATTGCTGCATAATAATCCTTGTCAAGCATATGCTCGTCAACAAGCTGCTTAACTGTATCCTGTGCCAGATAAGGGTTGATTGCACTTGCACCAAAGCCAAGCAGTGTAGCAAAATGATGAACCTCTCTCGGCTCTCCTGACTCAAGAATGAGAGAAAGCGATGTTCTCTTTTTTGTCTTTACAAGATACTGCTGCAATGCAGCAACTGCAAGCAGTGAAGGAATTGCAACGTGGTTCTCATCAACACCCCTGTCTGATAGGATAATAATATTGGCTCCGTCCCTGTATGCACGGTCAGCCTCTATATAAAGTCTGTCTACTGCTTTCTCAAGACTTGTGTTCTTGTAATATATAATAGGTAAAACTTCTACCTTAAAGCCATCGGCCTTTAAATTCTTAATCTTCATAAGGTCGGTGTTTGTAAGGATTGGGTTGTTAATCTTAAGTACACGGCAGTTTTCCGGCTTCTCCTCAAGCACGTTTCCGGCCTCACCGATATAGAGTGTGGTTGATGTGACAACCTCCTCACGGATTGAATCGATAGGCGGGTTTGTTACCTGTGCGAAGCGCTGCTTAAAGTAGTTGAATAACGGCTCCCTGTTACCTGATAAAGCTGCAAGCGGTGTATCAGTACCCATGGCCGCTGTGCCCTCAACACCATTTTTAGCCATCGGAAGGATTGAATCCTTGAGTGACTCATATGTATAACCGAAGGCTCTCTGCATTCTCTGGCGCTCTTCCTTTGTATACTCAGGTACTCTCTGGTTAGGAATCTTTAAATCCTTAAGATTTACCATGTATCTGTCAATCCACTCACCATAAGGCTGCTTGTCTGCATATCTCTCCTTGAGCTCATCATCATCTATGATTTTTCCTGCAACAGTATCCACAAGGAGCATCTTTCCCGGACGGAGACGATCCTTTTTCACAATCTTTGTAGGGTCAATCTCAAGTACTCCGACCTCAGATGAAAGGATAAGGTAATCATCATCTGTCACATAGTAACGTGATGGACGAAGTCCGTTTCTGTCAAGCACTGCTCCGACTAAATCACCATCTGAGAATACGATTGAAGCCGGACCATCCCATGGCTCCATCATTGTAGCGTAATACTGGTAGAAATCCTTCTTCTTCTGAGTCATGATTGAATTGTTTGCCCATGGCTCAGGAATCATTATCATAACGGCAAGTGGAAGCTCCATACCACTCATTACCAGGAATTCAAGCGCATTATCAAGCATTGCTGAGTCAGATCCTGCCGCATTGATAACCGGCAAAACCTTCTGGAACTCTTTTTTAAGCTTAGGAGACTCCATGTTCTCCTCACGGGCTGACATCTTGTCAGAGTTTCCAAGAATAGTGTTAATCTCACCATTGTGTACGATAAATCTGTTTGGATGAGATCTCTCCCAGCTTGGATTTGTATTTGTAGAGAATCTTGAATGTACTGTGGCGATTGCTGACTCATAATCAGGATCCTGTAAATCCATGAAGAACTGTCTGAGCTGCTCTACAAGGAACATTCCCTTATATACGATTGTTCTGCTTGAGAATGAAACCACATATGTATTGTCGTTTGACTGCTCGAAAACACGTCTTGCAACATACAGTTTTCTGTCAAACTCAAGTCCTCTCTCAACATCCTCAGGTCTTTTTACAAAGCACTGCATGATGCATGGCATACAGTCTCTGGCTTTTTTAGAAAGCTTATCAGGCTCTGTAGGCACTTCTCTCCATCCGAGGAACTCAAGCCCCTCCTTCTCCACGATAACCTCAAGCATCTTCTTTGCCTGAATAGTCTTGAACTCATCATTAGGGAAGAAAAACATTCCCACACCGTAATCTCTCTCATCTCCAAGCTCTATTCCAAGCGGCTTTGTAACCTTCTTAAAAAACTTATGAGAAATCTGAAGCAGGATGCCGACACCGTCTCCCGTCTTACCATCAGCGTCTTTTCCAGCTCTGTGCTTTAAGTTCTCAACAATCTTTAAAGCATTCTCGACTGTCTCATGTGTTTTGATACCTTTGATATTTACTACTGCACCAATTCCACAGTTATCATGCTCATAGCGTGGATCATATAATCCCTTAGCTGTGGCTGTGCTTTCATTCCATTGTTTACTCATAGGTTCTTCCTTTCCTAGTGTAAATTTGTTAACGGATAACTTATTAAGAAGTGAATCATTTCCTGTTTATGATTTTACAACTATGAAAGCTCAATGTAAATAGTTTTTTTCTCGCTATTGTCTGATTATTTGATAACTTAATATTATAAAGTTATTTTTCTGACTATAGCCGCATTTTTATCTTTTTTATAAGGGCATACACACAATTTACTTTTTGAAACCCCAAAACTTTTTTCAATAAAGCAAGGCATAAAACACTGTTTCAGCAAATTGGGTCTGAATTGTGTATGCTTTACAGTAACTTTTCTTGGCTGATATCATAAAAAAATCAGCTATACTTTTATTGTATAGCTGATTTTTATAATCATCCGGTAACTATCCTAAATCGCATTGCTCATATTCGTAAAACTGCACGATACTCGTATTTTGTCTGCACTCCGTTTCGGTCCTGCTAAACAGTTCCTTCTGTGTGCTTCGCATAATAATAAAATATCACAGCACCAACACCAAGGCACATAACAGATACCACCCATGCCATTACACTGCCATCGACAGTCCACTTCAAAATACCGGTCTCTGTCCTTATGACTGCAAACGCATTTGCAGTGATATGCCCAATCATGGCCGCATACACATGCCCTGACTTATACATAAAAGCTGCCAGCACAAGGCCAAGTAAAAAAGCATAAACAAACTGCACTATATTAAAATGAATGAGTCCAAACAAAAGCGCCGACAAAAATACCGCCTGCGGCACATTCATTATTTTGCGCATATTTCCAAATACAATGCCTCTGAAAACAAGCTCCTCCATAATCGGAGAAAGAATTGCCGAGCCAATCAGCTCAATTACAAGAGTGCTTGCATAAAAGCTCTCATTCGCCCTGGCATATCCTTCTGAGAGCCCGATAAGCGGTGACATGGTGATGATATTATTGAGCGCAAATGAAATGAAAAGTGTAATCACAATCACCCAGAACACATTTATAAAAAGTGCCCTGTCTATCTTTGGTTTTTTAACAAACATCTGCTGTGTCGGCTTATAGCTTGCAAAATACATAAATGGTATTGTAATTGCAGCAGATATTATCTGCGCTATCATGTATTTCGAAGTTGTATGCCCGATAAACGCAAAAATAAAGTACATTGCGCTCAGAAAAACAATGTAGTAAAGCACAATCGGGACAATTATCTCCCACACTATCGCTCTTAATTTTAAATTCTTATTCATGAAATCCCATTCCTATCTACTGTTTATAACCTCAGGTCTCAATGCATTGCATTTTCATAAAAGCTAATCGAAAAGCCTGGAAAGTACATCCGGAAGCTGCCTTAAATCATCTATCACAGCTTTTGCACCGGCACTCACCATCTCGTTAACATCTCCAAAGCCAAAGCTTACCGCTATGCTTGGCACATTAACACGATTTGCTCCTTCGATGTCAAACATAGTATCTCCGATTAAACACATCTCATCCCTTGGAATGTCTGACCACCGGCGCATCACCTCGTTAAGCACCTCTTCCTTTGTATCTATCCTGCCGTCAAACGTAGCTCCGACCACCTCATCAAACATATCAAGTATTCCAAAATGCTCCAAAATACGCTCACACGATTTTTCCGGCTTCGATGATGCAAGTCCTATCCTATAGCCGGCTGCTTTAAGCGCCTCTATGCATTCCTTTACTCCCGGAAAAAGCGAACATTCAAATATACCTATTTTGTTATAGCGCTCTCTGTACTTTTCAACCGCTTCAAGTGCTCTCTCCTTAGTAAATCCGTAGTGCTCCATAAATGTGTTTATGAGTGGCGGTCCTATAAAGAAAAACAGGCTGTTTCTGTCAGGCTCAGATATGCCAAAGTGTGAAAGTGCATATTGTGCCGACTTTGTGATGCCCTCTGATGAGTCAATCAGCGTTCCGTCCAAATCAAATAATATTGCTTTCATTTGTTATCTCCATTGCTTTAAATTTATTGTACTTTTAATTAAAATGCTAGGTCAGTATCTCATTTAACACGCGTCCGACAGCATCGGCAAACTCGTTGATACTCTTTATCTTCACGAGACTTCTGCCGAATATCTTTGTTGCAAGCTCACTGTCATGCGCACTTCCCATGAAGATGCCAATTACGTCTATTCCATGGTTTTTAAGCCTCTGCACCTCATTTACGGTGTCCTTAACAGCAAGAGCATCAGTGTACTCCCTGTCCTTATAAAAGGCTCCCTCCCCTGCTATCTGATCATCCTGGGGACTTGCATCCGAAAACATGAAAAGTAACTTCTTTGGCTTTGGACTTAGCTCCATCAGATGTGATGCCGCGCGCAGAGCAAGGCCATCCCTGTTATTTCCTGCCGCAACAAAATGAAACAGCTCATCCTCCACACCATAATCATCATATTCCTTAAAAATATGCATCACCGTGTAGCCTCTTATGCTGCAGTATGAGTAAATCTGCACCGGTATGCCACAATTTGTCAGGCTCTTTGACAGTACATATGCCTGTGCTGCTATCTTCTGCTGCATCTGTTTTCTGGAAGAAGACGCATCCATCAGTATGTCGACAGAAAATCCAGGCGTCTCCACCTCATCTTTTCGCTCAAAAACACGCGGATTGTCCAAATACAGCGCCTTCCATACTCTCGAAGGCTTTATCCTGCCGTGTGTGGAAGCATCCATAAATGTCTCATCTGCTGTCTCCAGGTGCATTCTAATGCTTTCTGTAAGTCTCCTTATACTGTTTTGATACACTGCCATGTTTTTTTCAAAATGCTCTTTATTCTTGTCGTATTGCATGGCTGTCTCTTTTGTAAATGCAAGAATTTCCCTGCGCTCTCTTTTGTTGTCAATCTCATCAGGTACAGTCTGCTTTTTCTCCGATGAAATACCTCTGGTAAAAAGCAAGTGACAGTTTTTGTGATTTCCTACACAGAGCTTTTTCTCCATCTCGGCCTGCTGCCTGTCAGAATACATGCTTTTTCCAAAGCAGGCTGTCACATACCGCTTCGCTTCTATTGGATCTTTCTGCAGTGCAAACTGCAGCAGATATCTCTTTGAATGCTCCATAGACAAAGCTGCTGTGTCCGAGGCCATATTTTTATCATAAAAGCTATTCGCTCTGACATACTGTGTGCTGACTTTTCCTATTGAGTGAAATGCACCTGCTACCTTCTGTAAAA
>OMGK01001355.1_pt1 | contig 13688 bp, 8 predicted proteins | sample 1645881 | NCBI WGS metagenome assembly OMGK01 (sample SAMN00849303, study PRJEB25192) | human gut metagenome
CACGTGGGTTCGAATCCCACCGTCTGCGCCAAAAGCAGCACCTTGCGGGGTGCTGCTTATTATTTTTGCGGCAAACTATGCAAGGGCATTTTTAGGGCGCGGGAGAATCCTACCGTCTGCGCCAAGTATCACTACTCAATTCTACATTGGGTAGTGATTTTTTATTGCTAGTTTGCAAAATTCCGTTGCTTTTCTTATAAACATCTCCCCTTTATTTTCAAGTAGTGATTTTCGGGTTCGGTACAAATCATACCATTAATTTCAGTAGATAGCTATTCATGAAACTGCACAAGAACCAGCTGTTTGGGTTGGGCACAAATTAGCACTGACCGCTGAACTTTCTATGCATTCTGTTTACTGTTTGACAAAATATATCTTATACGATATAATTTTATCAGACAGTTTTATTGATTTAGTATGATGAGGTCTTTCCGATGAACTATAATAGCATCAAAAACAAAACTTTTTCTGAAAATCCCGCAGTCAAAGCCGAGTACGATCAGCTTGGTCCTCAGTATGAAGCCATCCGCGCTGCAATCGCAAGTCGGAAGTCTGCCGGGTTAACTCAAAAACAGCTGGCCGAAAAAATGGGAACTGCGCAGGCAAATATTTCACGTTTTGAAAACGGTAATGCAAATCCCTCGTTGGATTTTCTGCAAAAAATGGCTTCTTGCATGGGCAAGACACTTCATATTTCATTTGAATAACTTAGAATAAAACAGTACATACAAAAGAAAGGAGTGCTTATAGATGGCTCATATAGAAATAGGGCACCGGCCAAACGGTCGGCGCCCTATTCCTAAGTATTCTTGTCCTGCTTCAGCTTCTCCTTAATAATTGCCAAACTTTTTTGTCTTGAAGTGTCTACTGAAAATCCAGCGACGACTTCTTGCATTGTTTCAGAACTCCAGTAGATTTTTAACTTTTCTTTTGCGCGCGTAATTGCTGTATAGAAAATGCCGTGTGTTATTTTTTCAGCGTTGCTACTCGGAATAACAACCTTAACTGACCTATATTCTAAGCCCTGCGCTTTATGAATTGAAACCGCATAGGCAAGCTGAAACGGTACGATGGCTTTTTTGCGATCTTCATCTGCCATTTCCTCTTCAAAATCAAGTACATCAAATCGTATTCGGGTCACATCATCAATTATATCGATGAATTCTATGCCATCGTTTTGGCAATCTTGCTCTGTTAACGGGATCTCTACATCTACTGTAAACCTGATTCTTCTGTCAAACAGTTCTATTTGGACAATTCGCCCTTTTAAATTATTATAGAGCAAAGAAAATCTGTCCGTGTCATTGAATAATATATGATCGCCAACTTTATATTTCCAGTCTCTCCAGACAACAGCCGTTTCTGTGTTAGCATTTTGGAAATAGCTATTCATATTATTCAAGCCAAATTTTCCGTCATAGTTCAAGCATAAAATCACCTCATCCATTATCTCGGAATTGAGCACTCCTGCGCCAATATTTTCAGAAAATGGGCCGTCGATAACAAGTTTTTCCGTTATTAGCGCACCCTTATTTCGAGTCTCGTTCCAAAGCTCAATTAAACCGGGATCCTTTGTTCTCCAAGTGCTTACGAGTTCAACATTCGAACCTTTAGTCTTAATAATATCCTTGGCATAAGTAAACCAATTACCGAAATCAATAGATTCTATCTGGTAGGTGTCTCCCGCAAGTACTAAGAATGTATCCAGGCGCATCTTCTCAAGAAATACCTTCATAACACGATTATCAATGGTGCTACATTCGTCTACAAAGATAACATCATAATCAGGAAGGTTTACCCTCTTCGTAAAACTATTGATGCTTACAAAACTGGCGTCAGCCCCCGGATTATTAATTCGCCTCTGCAGATTCTGCAAGGCCGTATGTGTTTTGGTAAGAAACAATTTCCGACGCCCAGACAGCATTGTCGAGATCATATCGATTAGGGTCGTTTTTCCGGTACCGGCAGCTCCGTAAATAAGAAGTACGCGGGAGTTTACAAAAGCATATTTAAGAGCTTCTTCTTTTTTAGGATCTGAAAAGGCAATATCACAATTTCTCAAATATCTTTCGTTAACTTCTTTTTGCCCTTTATTGTGAATCTGTGATAATTCCAGGAGTTTATTCAAAATAAAGAGCGTCGATGCCTCATATGCTGCGATACAAGCGGCATTTCCATCTAAAATGATTTCATACCCTTGGCGCTTTTCCCAATCGTCTAAGCAATCATTATATTTCTGGATCGCTTGTTCGGTTAAATCTCCGCCAAGATCGCAGTAAATTTCGCCGGTATCTTGCATAGATTTTACAATAGACCAGTATGGAACCGCAACCTCAGTCTTTTCCTTTTCAACTACTCTGGCCAAGTACTTGGCTTGACTTATCTGGCTCGTTTTGCTGTCAGCTAAATCAGAAGCAAGTGGGTTACACTCAAACGGAAAGCATTTTCTAGACAGGTATAAATCCTTGCATTTCCATTGCGGACTAAACTGAGACGGCATAACTCGTTCCAAAAGATCTTCGCGCAGATTCAGTAACAGATACCGAATTGTATATCGGCCGAAGCGTGTCGAACCTGTAGAATAGTTGTCCCTCAGCTGCTGTAAAACATCTTTGAAATAAGAGGTGTTTGTTTTTTTGTAAACCGACTCCAAAAGATTCGAGAAATGTATCTCCCGAAGATCAATCATTTCCAGAAAATCCATACCTGTTTCTGTTAGGAAACTCATCAGGGCATCATATTCTCCATATTTTGAAGAAAGCTGAAGGCGCATATTAAGTATCCTTCCAAGCTTGTTCAAACATTTAGGATCTACCGAAACACGCCAAGCTGTGATAATTTTAATTTCTGTATTGACACCCCAGAGATTAATGTATGATGGGACATAGTCGATTTGTACAGAATAGCCTGTAGAAATGTCAAGTTTGGTATATGCTGTAATTCGGTTATACTTTGACGCATAGATGTCCGCTTGCTGCAGTGTTACCTCAAAATAACGCTCTTTACCAACATAAAACGGCGTCCTTTTCTGAATATAAAACCTCGTATTGCTGTTATGTTTCTGCTCGGTTTTGGGGGTTGAGAAAGCATTCGCCACCAACTCATAGTATTGTTTATCCTGTTCATCGGTTCCGGTATATTCCTGAAACTTTTCCAAGTTCTGAAGCACGGTGATGCCGTAGTTCTCATAGAGTGATTGACGGATCTGCCACATAAAGCTGTAGTACTTCAGCATCAGCCGCTCTGCTTGGCCTTCCTCGGGGATCCGGCGTCCGATATATTGCAATCCTCGGTAAAAATTCCCTAAGTACTTTGTATTTGCCCTTAAGAGTGAGTATTCCCACGCAAAGCCGGCGTTGGGACTTTGATAGCCGTCTTTCATCGCATTCAACAGTAAAGCTGAAATGCATAGATCGTTCAATCTCGTCAGAATTCTCCGTGAAATGTTGTCGCGGCTCTTATTTAGAACGCTTAAATTGTCAATGCTTTCCGTGATTTCCTCATCACAGGCCTCGACAATTCGCTTAGCTTCTTCAAAAGAATAATTATGCCGTTCCAATTGGTTTACAAAGGAATGCTGCTCGACAATTTTTTCTAACCTCTCGCAAAAAGCTAAAACGCTTTCGTCATTGTTCAAGATTTCCTCTTCCGGTGAAAAACTGACGGTTATACTGTCTTTTGCAAAATCAATACTGTTGAGAAAACTGGGTGACATATACTTCCAAAAAACTCTCTCATCTCCGCGTTCAGCGGGATTGAGAATCACAAACAGAATTCCCGGATCAAGGGATACTCTGCCACATATAAAAGCAGGAAAAGCGAGATCTTTTAGCGTGTACTTAATAACACCCTCGCGCTCAGTATAATTGCGTGTTCCCTTTATTTGAATATAGAAAGTCTGCTTGGGCCGCCTAGAAATGTCAGGGTCGGGAACAAACTCGAAAGTGCCATCGTGATTGGGCCACCTATCATTCGAGGCAAAAGAAGGGTTGATTCTTCCATTCGAACGAAGAAATGTTTCCAAAACAGATACTGCCGAGCGGTCATCATCGGAACGCTCTGTGTGGGTTTTGATATGTCTTTCAATATTTGCATTTGTCTGATCCAGCACTATCATCCCTCATTTCTGTTCTTGCTTTCAACAAGTATGTTAAATGATCTGCTTCAGCAATTCCACCGCGCTCTCCTCGTTCGGGTCATTCGTACCCAGTTCACCGCGAAAAGCACGGGCGAGAATGGATTTTTTCATCAGGTCGATCTGATCGAGGACTGCTTCGGCGGCTTCTTTGGCCTGCTGCTCTTTCGATAGTAAGGCATTTAGTACGCGCGCAATTTCTACCCGTTCCGCAGTTTGAGGAACATCAATCTCAACTTCACCGATCAACTTGGTGTTCAAATTGGGTTGTGCAGCTCCCATATTGATAGATCTCAGAAAAGCCGTTTTACTCGTCCAAAAATAGTAATAAAACAAAAGGCTGTCAATATCAAGCCCAATAAATGCCGCAATTCCGTCATTAAATGTTGTCCTAATGGTAGTAATCGCAGGAACACCCAATGTTGCACCGCTATTGGTCAGCAACAAGGTATTTGCCTCAACCATTCGTGTTTTCTTCAGCCCTTCCTCTTTGATTGAGTACTCCACCTTTGATACATACGGACTATCATTTCGAGTAATATCAGCAACTTTCATAAACGGAATATTGCCGTCATAGTATCTGGGATCGCCTGCAGGTCTTGGTGAACCGCCGCGAACAATAGCACACAAATCCGAGAATTGATGATGTTCCCAACTCTCCATCCCCACACCGTGTTCTTCCCGCCATTTCGCAGTCAGTTCACCGGTGAAGGCTTTATGCAGAATAGCAGCTTTACGGGTTTCAAAGCTATCCAACACAGCCTGTGCCTTTTCCTTGGCCTCATCCAGCTTGGCAAACAGACTTTCAATGCGGTCAACAATGCGCTGCTGCTCGGCAAGAGGGGGGAGCGGAATGATTAAATTTTTCAACAAATTAGCATTAACATTTAGTCTTGTAGTGCCCTGTGCCTTTCCCGATATTTGTCCCCAGTACAAATTAGTCTGAAGGAAATTACAAACATATTTAGCGTTACTCCTTGGAACTATTCTTATGAGATATGATGCGAAGACACCGTCAATGTTATGTGTTGCTAAACCGTTTTCACCGACGCTACCCATCCTTGCTATAAGAATGTCATCCTTATTAATCTTATATTTTATAAACGAATCTGAATCTATTTTACAATACGGGGCACCGGAATCATTAATAATGCCATCTCCAATATCGGTAATTCTAATAAAGTGTGGACCAATTTTTTCGAAGATAGCCTTCTCGGTATAACCGTATTGAAAACCGTCGCATATCGCCCCAACAGTTGTCCAACACCAATTCCCCGGCAATTTATACGGCCACTCCCAATCCGGCACCAAGGCTGCCTGCAAACGCTCTTCGGGCGTGAGGGCGGCTTCTTTTTTTGCTCTTGCCATCACTTTCCCTCCGTCAGAGAGCGAAGCTCACGCACAACACTTTTCAGCAGATCGACCGCTTCCTCTAAATTTGCAATCGCTTCCTCGCCGCTTTCTACAGGGTCAGGAAGATCGTCATAATCCACGATGGAGTTGTCTCGGATCAAGCCAAGGTCAAGACTATCATCCGGGTTCTTGGCGATCTCCTCACGAGTGAATTTGCTCCAGCGCTCGCCCGTGCGCTTGGACGGGTCTTCATACCCTGCCACAAACTCGGCGAAATCACTCTTGCGCAGCTGCCGGGTCTTACCAAAGCTGTCCATATTGGTGCGCATATCGTAGAACGCAACCTCGGTGGTGTTATCCTGCTCGGTTGTCCCGCGGGTAAAGAACAGCACATTGGTCTTGACGCCCTGTGCATAGAAAATGCCGATAGGCAAGCGCAGAATGGTGTGCAAGTTGCAGAAATTCATCAGCTCCCGGCGCACGCTGGCACCGTCACCGGCAGCAAACAACACATTATCCGGCAGTACCACGGCGCAACGGGCCTTGCCGTCCGCCTTCAGGCTGCGATAGATCACCTGCAAAAAGTTCAACTGCTTGTTGGAGGTCTGGAAAGAGATGTCATCCCGTGTGGCACGCTCACCGCCCTTTTTCGTGCCAAAGGGCGGATTGGTCAGAATAACATCAAAATCTTTCAATCCCTTGGTGCTTTGTGCGAGAGAATCCCCCAATGTGATGTTAGCATTCATATTGTGCAGATAGGCATTCATCAATGCCAAGCGATGGGTTTCGTGCACCAGCTCCACGCCGTTGAACGCTTTGTTCTGCTGGAAATCTGCCTGACGGTCAGAGAGCGCATACATATCGTTATGCGCATTGACATAGCGGTTGGCTGCAATCATAAAGCCAAAAGTACCGCAGGCCGGGTCAAAGCACTTGTCGCCCAGCTGAGGTTTGATGAGCTCCGTCATCACATCGATCAGCACACGAGGGGTGAAGTACTGACCGGCACCGGACTTCTTCTCATTGGCGTTTTTCTCCAAGAGTCCTTCATACAGGTCGCCCAGACCTTCCTCTTTGGCCTCATACCAGTCCAGTTTGTCAATCTCCGTGATGATTTTTTCAAGATTTTTCGGCTCCTCGATGCTGGAGGATGCGTTGGCGTAAATCTGCGCCACGCGGCCAACGGATTCTTCGCCCAGCTTGCTGAGCAGCGTATAGTAGTGCTTTTTCAGGTCAATGCCGGAACGGCTGGTCAGAGAGCCCCAACGATATGCTTCGGGAATATCCTTATCTGCACCGGTCTCATCGGCCATTTTCAAAAACAGAATGTAGGTCAGTTCTGTCACATACTGGTGATAAGTAATACCGTCATCCCGCAGCACATTGCAGAGGTTCCAAAGTTTCTGTACAATATCTTGCGTGCTCATTTAAGCTGCTCCTTCGTAAATATACGTGTTGATCTCGCGGATAATCTCCGCAAGCTGCCCGCCAAACTTCTTGTTAAAGCGTGCGAAACCGCCATCCATCTTGAATGCCGGTGCCTCAAAGGTCTCGGTATTGAGGATGCTCTCGTGAAGCATATATACCTTGATCTTTTCCAGCAGATCCAGCTGCATTTTGTTAAAGTGATGCGCCGAAATCAGTTTAGAAAAGGCCATTTTCACGCGGTCATCGTGGTTTACAAGCGGCGTTTTAAGTACAGCCCGACGGACAAAGGCGATAATGTCTGCCACGATCCGTTCATTGCTCACCGCACTGGCCGCTTCATTCAAGCTGCTCTCGGTGAAATTCTCCTTATCCAGTTCCAGCTTTAACTCCCGAAGCTGCGCCCGGGTCATATCGCTGGGGCGGGTGCAGGCTATGCGGATCGCTTCGATACGGTCTTTGTTCTCATTAACATAGGCCACAAAAGAGTCCAGATAATCCTGCGGTTTTTCCGTGTCACCATAGCCGCGGGTCGTTTCCAAAAGGGTATCTTCCTTTTCGGAATAGTAATGTCCGCGCTTTTTACCCTTCAGGTTGTCAAACCAAAGCAGGAAATCCTTATCCTCCCGGCAGCGTCGCACAAAAGCTTCCTCTGTACAGCTTTTCAATTCCTTCGCATATTCCCGAATTGTTTTTCCGCCTAAACGCTCGGATACATCATACTTTTGCTCATCGGTCAGATTGTTGCTCTTACGCTGCAATCTTGCCAAAATGCGATCTTTGACAGGCTGCTTGCTGGCCTCACCCGGACGGAACAAATCCTCCAACAATTCAGCTATTGATTTGCTGACGGAGACTGACTTCATATTGGAAGTGTCGTCCAAGTCCTCGTATACGCGAACTGCATCGAAGATATTGAAGTGCGTCTTTCCGATTTCCGGGCAAAGGCGAGTAGCGCGTCCCAGCATTTGCTCAAAGAGGATCCGGCTGTTGATCTTGCGCATAAACACCAAATTACAAATAGCCGGCACATCGATTCCGGTAGTCAGCAGGTCGACTGTTACGGCAATGTTGGGGTACTGGTTGTTCTTGAACTGCTTGATCACCTGCAAAATCTTCTTTTTGTTGCCGCCGGCAGTTTTGCCCGTGATTTTCATAATGGCATCATTGGAAATGCCATAGGGCTTGTAAATTTCTCGGAGCGTATCCACAATACGGTCAGCGTGTGCATCATTTACTGCGAAAATCAGCGTCTTTTCTCCACTTTCCGGATTCAGGTAGGTCGAAACTTCTTCCAGCACCTTGCGGGTATGATCCGGCAGAACAATTTTGCGGTTGAACTCCGACACATCGAAATCCATTTCATCGTCCAAAACTGCACCGTTCAAAAGTTCATTGGTGTTGGGGTCATATTGCGCCAAGGTTTCACCCTTCTTGAACTGTGCGTCATTTTCAATGAAATCCGTATTAATCAGATATGGAGGGTCGTGATCCACCAGCCACCCATCGATAACCGCCTCACGGTAGCTGTAGGTATAGACCGGCTCCCCGAAAATCTCGGTCGTGTGCAGGGCGGGCGTAGCAGTCAAAGCAACTTTCACCGCATCGAAATACTCGATAACCTGCTTGTACTTGCTCATATAATCATCTTGATTATCGTAGAGGATTTCTTCTTCCGTCATTTCACGGTCAAGAATATAGCCTCGGTGGGCTTCGTCCACAATAATCAAATCAAATGCACCGGGCATCAAACCCGGTTCTTCTGCCAGAATCGTGCGTTTCAAAAGCCCCTGCACCGTTGAAATGCTGGCCTTGGTTTCCAGATTGATGATGTTGTCATCAATCGCTTTGATCTCATATATTTTGTCCAGCGTCAGCAGTTCCTTCAGCTTGACATCTTTGAAGGTGTCCATTGCCTGCTCACCGAGGGACACTCGATCCACAAGGAAAAGAATACGACGGAAACGCTTGGATTCCAGCATCTTGTAGATAAGTCCCAGAACAGTACGGGTTTTGCCCGTTCCGGTGGCCATTGCAAGCAAGGCCGTTCTCTTGCCGTCAACGATTGCCTCTGTTGCCTTATCAATGGCCTTGATCTGGTAGTCGCGCAGATTCAACCCATTAGGATCTGTCATAAACGAATTATCTGCTGCAGCCAGCGCCTGATTGGCCGCCGCTGTATTCTGACCAAGTTTTTCCATCAGGTCACTTGGGCTAAACCAGTTCCGAATAGGATACGGTTGATTTTCCTGTTCCCGGACATCCAAAAACCAAATACCAGACTTCGTCCGCAGCTGCTCTAAATATGCCCTGCCATTTGAAGCAAAGAGGAAGGGGACCTGATAACCATTCCAGTTTCCAACCGTATGTGGAATATCCTCCGGCTTAATATGTGCAGCATAGTCCTTTACCTGCACATCGATGGTAGATGCCACATCTTCCGACATCTTTTTTGCATCCATCAATGCTACGAGCTTCTCGCCAACGAAGAATGCATAATCCGCATACCCGTTTTTGTAAAAGGCCGAATTGGTAGGCCATTCGCTGATGGCAATATTTCTCCCCTTTACAGGACGCGTTCCTTTGCTGTAGCGCAGGTTCTGCGTATCAGCTTCCCAACCAGAAAGACGAAGCTGCTCGTCAATCAAGCATCTGGTCTGCGCCTCATTCCAATTCATCATAGCGGAGACAGATTCCGACCGCTTTGCGCGCTCCTTCTGCGTTTTGCCCGAAGCGGCAGTCTTGACCACGGCCAGTTGCTTCGTCAATTCCTCGATTTTCCTTTCCTGCTCGGCAATAACGGATTCCAAATCTTCGTGCGTGGTCTCGCTCGGCATAACGAACTCAGGCGCAATATATCCCCAGTCTCCATAGGTTTCCATAAACCAAACAGCAAGATTGTATGTCAAGGATAGCAATGTCTTCGCTTCGTCCACGGAGTCCGTACCTGTATGTACTGCCGAGTTTCTTGTCTTGCGAAGAACATATAGCGTGTTGTCAATTTCGTGCGGCAATAAACCGGCTCGCTTCAAAATGCGAATTCGATTTGCGTGGGTGTTGTCAACAGCCGGCTCCGCAATGTGCTCAAAGACAAGGATCTCCTGCACTAAGCGCTCGGCAAACATTCCGAGTTTATAGATACAGGCATTGGGATCAGAATAGACATAGGTTTCTGCGGTTGCGCCGATCTGTGCCAATGCAGGCCAGTATCGATTCAGAAAATCAAAATTTGATTTCATAAGCAGTCTCCCTCGATTTTTGTTAATTCATTTAGCATTTGATATAAGCACATCTCCAAAGTGCCAATTTGGCACTTTGGAACAACCGTGCTGACACTTTGGGGTTTCGCCAAAGTATCAATTTGATACTTTGGAATTCTCACTCCTCATCCAACCGCCACTTCAACCTTTTTACCGCTGAAGGCCACGCCGTATTTATAAATCGTCCTGACCCCGGCGGTCGTCAGCTCGGTTTCGTATTTCTTATCGTTGATCTGCTGCAAGGCCGTCTCGGACAGCTTTTTCAGCTTCTCGTCGCTGCAATTTTTCTCCGCTTTCAGTTCGATCAGGATACCCGGAAGACCCTTTTGCGTGGGCTTCAGCTGAATGTCATAGCGCCCGTCGCCCGATTCCCGGTTGGAGGTCACGAAAGCGCCGCCCAGCAGGGCGCACAGTCCCAGCATAAAGCCGTGGTAGAAATTCTCGCCGGCGGTGTCGAAGGAGCTGACCGACTGGGTCAGCAGCGTTTGGATCTGCGCTTTCAGCCGTGCGTTATCGCCGGAGAAGATGGCCTCCTGAACGGAAATCGCCGTGGACGGCGGGATCAGATTCTCCAGCCGCTGCAAGATCTCCTTGTTATACACCAGAGAAATCTCCCGGTTGGGCAGGGAGACCTCGCACATAAAATCGCCGCTGAAGGAGGGCGTGGTTTTCAGTGCCTTCAGATAGCCGGTCACCAGCAGGAAGCTGTAAATGGTGGAGGGATTGCTCTTGATCTGCGGATAGATCACGCCGGTGTCGATGAAGGTGGTGAAGGTCTTGCCGTTGACCAGGGAGGTCAGACGGTTATAAATCTCCTCGTCTGCCTGGGCAAGCACTTCCCCGATAATATCGTTGCTTCCGGTGGAGACCCAGAAGGGCCTCGGCTCACACTCGTTGCTGAAGTAGTTGACCACCGACCACGGGTTGAAAATTTCCGTCTTGCCGAAGCGGTAGCCGTCGTACCACTGGCAAATCTCGTCATACTTATCGGCAGCGCCGTAGTATTCCGCCATCTCCATCACCTCGTCGGCGGTGAAGCCGAAGTAGGCGCTGTATTTGTTGTCCAGCACGGAGTTGATGGACAGGTTGTTCATCCCGCTGAAAATACTTTCCTTTGCCACCCGCAGAATGCCGGTGAGGAAGCCGAAGGACAGGTGCTGATTATCCTTGAAACCGCCGGAAAACAGGTTCCGCATAAACCGGATGACCTTGTCGTAATAGTCCTTCTGATAGCCCTGCTGGATGGGGGTGTCATACTCGTCGATGATGATAATGGGCGCAACGGCATAGTGCTTGTGCAGCATAGCGGAGAGATCCAGCAGTGCAGAAGCCAACTCTACCTCGCTGACTTTGCCGTCTGCCAGCTTTGCATAGGTCTTTTTGCTGTACTCGTCGCACTTATCGCTGGCCAGCAGCTCCTTATGCCGCCGGGTCTCCTTTGCGAAAATATCCCGGATGGCCGCAAAGGTCTCCTCCCAAGTGTCGAACTTCACATCCTTGAAGGTCAGGAAGATCACAGGGTACTTACCCTGATAATCCCGGTACTTCTGGCCGCAGGCCCAGATCTTCTTATCCCGGAAATAGACGGAGGTATCCTTGTCGCTCTTTTCAAAGTAAGTGCGCAGCATATCCATATTCAGCGTCTTGCCGAAGCGCCGGGGGCGGGTGAACAGTGTCACCATCGGACGCTCGTCGATAAAGTCCTTGATCATCATCGTCTTGTCGATGTAGTAGTATTCCAACGAGGCAAGGCAGTAGTTGGACACGCCGATGGGCAGGGGCAGCTTCGGCGCGCGCTCCGTCTTGCGGAAAGCGCCCGTCTTGAGCCGCTGATCCGCCGGCTTCTGCGTATCAGCGGGGATCAGCCAACGATTGCCCTGCTTTTTCGCACCGGCGATTCTCCCATTCTTGCAGAGCGTCGCAACTCTCCGCTCCGTTATATTCCAGCGCACTGCTGCCTCTCTTACCGAGATCATTTCAGCCATAGGGGATACCTCCACGCATAAAATCACAAGTACATTATACCCGGATAAAAGAACAACGTCAATGAAGTTCGGAACAATGCCATTGCAAAACAGCATTGTTCTTTTTCTGCATATAAAATAAGCGGAGGCCATCGACCTCTGCTTGCTCATCATCCGTATACAATTTCCTGCATCACGGCCTCGTTTGCCCGATGTCGGATGCCGTTCATTTTTCGCACCCACGCCTGCGGGTCATTGGCCTTTACCTCCTCCGTCACACCCTCGGCATCTGCGTATTGTTCTACCAGCCAAAGAAAGAGTTCCTGCGACTGCTCCTCGATGTCTGCGAGGTGCCCGTCCAGCGTCCCGGCGGTCAGCAGATTATAATACAGCACCCGGTGATGCCCCTTCAGATAAGCTCGCCGCCGGCCGTAAATGCCGATGGGGCGTTCTTCTTCGGGCGGTAAGCAAACATTGGGTAGGCAATAGTCGCCCTGCCTTGTGTAAGTGCCGCCCAGCTGCTCAAATAGCGATTCCATATGTGATCCTCCCATTCAAAATTTCCCCGGCAGGTCTGCAATGCAAAATGCACCTGCCTTTCGGTTAAAGTCTACTAAAACCGAAAGGCAGGTGCGAGTGTGCGAATTTCAGAATCGCACATTATTTCTTCATCTTCCTGCTGAACTCGTTCAGCGTCTGGATATGCCAGAGGCTTTTGCGGGTGATAGAGCGGAAGGTCAGGGAGCAGAAGGAATCCACAAGAAAGATTTTCGGGATACAGAACTTCAGTCCCTTTTGAAAGGCTTTCAGCGACCTGCGGCTGCACCAGTTGTGGACGGTGGTCAGGGTGTAGCCGGTCAGGGTTACCACATCCTTTACTGTGACCACATCCGGGTATTTGCGCAGCAGCCTTTCATAGTAGCCGTGCATCTGCCGCAGCGTGTCCTCCGGCAGTTCCTTAGAGAGCCTCGCCACATAGTGGGTGCCGTACCATCCCTTCGGCGCAGAATAGAGTTCTGGAAAAATCGCCCGCTCCTCCAAGTATGCTTTCACATCCTCTTTTCGGATTTTATAGCACCGGGTTTTCTTACCCGACCACTTGCAGGGCACCTTGCCGCTTTTAAGCAGGTGCAGCGCCGCGGACTTGCTGATGTGGCAGATTCGGAAAAATTGCTCCTTGTTCATCACTTCGGGAACGCTGTCCCAGTTAACGGGGAATACATCCATTTGTAACACCTCAAAAAAAAATTTTCGTCGGTTGGAAGCTCTATCCTGCGGTGTATGGCCGTCTCCCGGTTTTTCTCTCCTATCTTCCCGCATTTCTCTCCAAAATCGGAAAAAATGCCGATTTGAACCCACTTTTAAAAAAGCCCGTCCCGCAAGGCTTTCCGAGCGAAAAAGCCTGATTTTAAGCGGATTTCGGCGGGTACGGGGCTTACAGAAACGACCCCAAAACGGACATCCCCGTCACAGTTGCATAAAAGGCTCGAAATCAATTTGGCAGCAATGCCACGTGGGTTCGAATCCCACCGTCTGCGCCAAAGGCAGCAC
>OMGK01001372.1_pt1 | contig 13546 bp, 9 predicted proteins | sample 1645881 | NCBI WGS metagenome assembly OMGK01 (sample SAMN00849303, study PRJEB25192) | human gut metagenome
CCTGTTCTTGTTGTTCTTCTGTTCGTTGCTCAAATAGAGGGAAACTTGCCGTATATATTTGCTCAAAGGTAGGATAGAGAGGATCTTGCTTTCGCGTTATTTCTAGTATGTCCATATGACTTCGCTTTATTTTGATGCGAAGATAATAATCTAAAAACATTGTCATGTCATATTAAAGCTTTATTTTTGGATGATCTTATAATTAAGATATTGTATACGATGATAGCGTGGTTTCGTTATATATGTTTAATTGTTAGCCTTATAATCACTATGCCGGAATTACTTTCGGCACAACGTCTGGTTTCTCAACGTCAAGAGGATGTAGAGGCTGGTCTTTTCTTTATTATATTGAAGAGCCATCTCACGACATTGCTTCAAGCTCAACACCTCTTGAGAAAATAAAGCTGATGAGCAAAATAAAGCACCAATCAAAATAGATATCTTTTTCATTTGTCAGTCTGTTTTATATGAAAGAATAATGCATAAAGAACAGGTATAAACAGTAATGTTATGAGTGTACCAAACAGTAATCCTCCCATGATGGCGGCTGCCAATGAACCAAACATGGCATCTGTCAGCAAAGGAATCATACCTAAGATGGTAGTCAGAGAAGCCATCATCACAGGACGTAAACGACTTTGCGAACTATCGATTAATGCTGCTGTCGGTTCAACTCCCCGGTTTATCTGCAACGTTATTTCATCCATCAACACAATACCATTTTTAATCAACATACCTATCAATCCCAGCGTCCCCACTATCGCAACAAAATTGAAAGTCTTTCCAGTGAGCAGCATGACTGCCACCACTCCCACAAAGACAAGAGGAATACAACAGAAAATAATAATCGGTTTGCGATAATCTTTAAACAACATAATCAGGATAGCAATCATCAGGATAATAGCCAATGGAAAATTCTTGAATAAATATTTCATAGAATCCGTACTGGCTATTTTTTCTCCTTGCCAACACAATGTATAACCTTCGGGCAAAGGAATATTTTCTATCTGCGAAGCAACAGCCAAACGTGCTTGTTCCGTTTCAAGTCCCGGAGCCGGTGAGCACTGCACACGCTGGCTTCTCTGTCCGTTATAACGCGGAACCACCGGGTCTTCCCACCTTACGTCTACTCCTTTACTAATTTGTTTCAATGGAGTGCTGCCCATAATACCTTCCACTAGTTCTTCTTTTGACAATGAACCCGATTTCAACTTTACCATCATTTCTTCATTCAGCAGACCATTGAGTGACGGTATAGAAGAAAACACCTGTGTATTACCTAAATCTTCTATCGGATTTCCTTCTTCATTCAAACATTTCAAATAGATTGTATTGGCATGAATTCCCTCATAAAATGAACCGATGGGAATTCCTCCGGTAGCTGTCAGTAAAGAGAGACTGACATCGTTGCGGCTCAACCCCAAAGCACGTGCGGCCGGCTGGTCATATTCTATTGTCAGCACCGGAACCTGCGGCTCCCAATCTGTCGTCACAAGGCGTACCTCAGGAGTATTTTCCATAATATGACGTGCACTGTCTGCCAAACGGTGCAACACCGCCGGGTCGGGTCCCATAAACTGTGCCTCAATAGGATACTTCTTGAACATCAGGTTATAACGCTTTAAATTGACATACGCATCAGGATATGCCTGCGACAGATAAGACTGAATCTCGTCCATATTATCCACCAATTCTTCCGGTGAAGTAAAGTCTATAATCAGTTCCCCATAAGATAGAGAAGGATTAGCAATACTCCGCACCAAATTATAACGTCCGGGAGTTCCGCCAACAGAAGTCGTAACATGGGTTATTTCCTTCCTGCTCTTCAAATACGTCTCTATTTCCCGCAAATCATGGACAACTCGCGTCGAATTAGTCCCTTCAGGCAATTTATACTCCATATAAAGCTGATTGTAAACCATATCGGGGAAGAATCCTTGTTTCATATAACCATATCCCCAAAGAGAGAGCCCCAATAAACCAACCATGGCAAATACAAAGCTCCAGCGATGAGACAAGCCAAAGTAAAGAGCAGCTCTCAGATAAGCATAGACACGCCCTTTATACACACGGGCATTCGTTTCTCCCGTTGTCATTTCACTCTTCAGTCTCCTGTTTGCCATCAGAGGAACATGAATTAACGCCAATACCCAACTCAACAATAGCGATACCGCCAATACGATAAAGAGATCGCGCGTATAGACTCCTGCTGTATCCGGTGACATATAAATAGGCAGGAAAGCAATGATGGCAATCAGAGTGGCCCCCAATAACGGCATCGCCGTTTGTCTTCCGATGGCTGTCATCGCCTCCATACGAGGTTTACCTGCCTTCAGATCGACCAAGATACCATCGATAATTACAATGGCATTATCTACCAGCATCCCCATTGCCAGCACAAATGCCGCCAAGGACACACGCTGCATCGTGCCGCCGGCAGACAGCAAGAACAGAAATGAACCAAATACCGTTACCACCAGGCTGATTCCAATGATAACCCCACTCTTGAAGCCCATTGCCAACATCAGAATGAGTACAACTATAACCACAGACTCTATTAAGTTGATAACAAATGTACCCAACGAATCACCCACACGCTCCGGCTGATAAAACACTTTATGACACTCCACTCCTGCCGGTAAGCGGCTTCCTTTCAAATCGTCAAGCTTCTGTGCCACCGCACTGCCTACCTTGATGATATCCGTACCGCTGGAAGCAGCTACCAACAGTCCCAAAGCCTGCTCACCATCATAAAACAATTCATTACGTGTGGGATTCTCATAACTCTTTTCTATTCGCGCTATATCACGCAAACGCAACTGATCATCATCGTGTCCCTGAATAAGCATTTTTCCGATATCATCTACCGTCTTAAACTTATCGTTGACCGTTACACGAATACGATTATCTCCATTCTCATAATACCCCGTATAAGTCGTTTTGTTCTGCCCGTTCAATGTGGCAAGCACTTCGGCAGGCTTCACTCCCAAATTTGCCATCCGGTCTTGCAACAAAGAGATATTGATACATTCCGGTCTTGTGCCGTAGAGTTCTACCCTGTCCACCCCCTCAAGGTCACTAACTTCCCTCTTGATAAGTTCGGCATAATCAGACAACTCCCTATCCGTCAACCCATCTCCGGTCAAAGCATAAAACATGCCATATACATTGCCAAAGTCATCTTTCACCATTGGTGCGCTTGCCCCCGGAGGAAGCGAAGCACAGGCATCTCCCACTTTGCGACGCAACATATCCCAACATTGTTCCACATCCTCATCCTTCACCGTACTCAACAATTCTATCTGAATAATAGATAAGTCATTATAAGAATAACTCTCCACATTATCTATATTACCCATGGTACGGATATTTTTCTCCAACACATCCGTTACTTCCAACTCCACCTGATGCGCCGATGCTCCCGGATAAGTGGTAACCACCATCGCCAATTTCACTTTAACCTCCGGGTCTTCCAGCTTACTCATCTCATAGCAGGAATAAACACCTCCCAAAAGAAGGACAGCCACCAAGAAATAAACCAGATTACGGTTTTGAAATGCCCACTTACTAATATCCATTATAACAGCCCTCCTACATTAGTTGATGTAATAGGCGGCAACGGTTTCACCACCTCGCCATCCTCTATATGATGCACTCCCGATGACACGACAAGTTCTCCCGGCTGCAATGCATCCGAAGTTATCACACTGCGTCCATTGGTCAGCAGTCTGAGTACAGTCACTTCACAACTTCTCACCGTTCCTTTCGACGGGTCATAAACAAAGACTGCTGCCTTTCCATTCTTTTGCAAAACAGCCCCGCTTGACACTGACAAAGAATGCATATCACCTGCACTGCAAAAAACAGTAACCATAGTATTCATTCCCGGGGACGGAGAAGGCCTACCATCCTGCACTATTCTCAATCTCATAGAATATAACTGATTGGCATTTGCCTTGGGGGTGATACTGATACATTCCAACGGATAAAACTTGCCCGGATAAATATCAAATGTAGCATGATAACGGGTAAACTGTGTACGACGAATATATTCTGCTGCCGGCAGATTTATTTCCACTTCCGGTGCTCCTTGGCTGATCATCGAAATAACCGGCATCCCCGCCCCCACCGTTTCATGTTCATCAAACAAATGCTTTTGTACGAATCCGTCAAACGGAGCATAGAGATTAGTATATTCCAACTGATCCTTGTGGTGTTGATACTTGGCAGTCATCTGCTTCAGCCCATACACAGCCTTGTCATTGGCATTGGGAGTCGTTCCATTATCCTTATAAAGAGCCATCACACGTTCTGCCTCAGCCTTAACCTGCTGATATTCGGCCTCGGTAGCTTCCAGCTGAATCCGATAATCGGTAGGATCAAGTTGTGCCAACAACTGACCTTTCCTTACCCGGTCTCCGTCTTCCACACAAATTTTGCCTATCGTTCCGCTTACTCTGAAAGACAAATTAACGTCCTGAGCAGCTTTTACCTTCCCCGGAAACTGCAAAGGAGTTTGCCCTTCGACAGAAAAAACAGTGTCTATTTTTACTGTCTGCATTCTTCTAGTCTCTTTGCTATTATGACTGCAAGAAGCCGACATTACCATAAACGCACCTAAAATAATACAACAAAATAATTTCATAGATTTAAGTTTTAGTGTTTTCCTGCAAATGTACTCTACTTAAATGAAGTAACAAAGGTCTATATACCAAATTAACTGTTCTATTTATCAATTTCTTCTATAAATTAATACAGAACAGAAAGAAAGTTTTTCCGATTTACCTGTTCTATTTTACGCTTTTAAATATAAATAATACCGATAACTTGGTCATCTTTAGAATAATAAATACCTTTGCGACCCTAATTTTAAAAGCAATGAAAATCGATATAACTAGACATACTCATCTAACCATTCTTTTTATACTGTTCCTTTCCATTTGCAGAACTACCCTTGCACAAGAAGCAAACAGCGATTCTATCGTAATCAGCTACCTGCAAGAATCAGGCATCCCCATCACCCAAAACAATCGCCTGAAACTGTTAAAAAGCGGACATACCAAATTTATCGACCTCTTTGAAGAAATAAGAAAAGCCAAGCATCACATTCATTTGGAATACTTTAACTTCCGTAATGACTCAATTGCTAATGCCCTGTTCGATTTATTAGGCGAAAAGGTAAAAGAAGGAGTGGAGGTACGAGCCATGTTCGATGCATTTGGCAACCTCTCAAACAACAAGCCTCTGAAAAAAGAGCATCTGAAAGCCATACGCAAAAAAGGAATTGAAATAGTGAAGTTTGATCCTTTTAAATTTCCGTATATTAACCATGCCCTGCATCGTGACCATCGCAAAATAGTGGTAATAGACGGCAAAGTGGGCTATACCGGAGGAATGAATATAGCCAATTATTACATTAAAGGTCTGCCTGAAATAGGTGATTGGAGAGATATGCATGTCCGCATCGAAGGTGATGCCGTAAACAATCTTCAGGATATCTTCCTTACAATGTGGAATAAAAGCACCAAACAGCATATCGGAGGAGCAATGTACTACCCTTTGCTCAATGATTCCATTGATACCGGTGGCAAGACGGTAGCAATAGTCGACCGAGTACCGCGGAAAAGCCCCAAAATAATGCGCCGTATGTATGTTAAGTCATTAGACGCCGCACAACATAAAGTGCAGATTGTAAATCCCTATTTCACACCCACCCACAGTATAAAGAAAGCTATCAGACGAGCATTGAAACGTGGAGTAGAGGTGGAAATAATGATTCCCGGCAAATCAGACATCCCCTTTACCCCTGATGCAGCTTTTTACACTTCAAACAAACTCAGAAAAAAAGGAGCTGAAATCTATATCTATAACGGAGGGTTCCATCATTCTAAAATCATGATGGTAGATAGTTTGTTTTGTACCGTGGGCAGCACAAATTTAAATAGCCGGAGTTTGCGTTACGATTACGAAGTAAATGCCTTTATCTTTGACAAAGAAACAACCCACGAATTGAGCAGTATGTTTGAAGATGACAAGAAAGACAGCACATTGCTCACCAAGGAAGAATACAAAAAGCGTTCCGCATGGAAACGCTTTGTTGGCTGGTTCGCCAATATGTTTACACCCTTCCTTTAAATAAACAGTTTTTTACTTTGGCAAAAAACACGGTTTTACATCAATGAAAGTTTTTTCCTGCCTTATGGTTTTCACCTTATTATAAGGCAGAGAAAAAATAAATCCTCTTTTCACCTCCTTAAACTACAATATTTTTCTTATTTTTGCCCCAATATGTAATTTTGCCGTAGAAGGCACAAGAGACGAGATATAAGAATGAGAGTAGTTGACTTAATAAAAAGCACCGATAAAACGGCGTTTTCTTTTGAGATATTGCCCCCTCTGAAAGGAACGGGCATTGAGAAGCTTTATAAGACGGTGGATACATTGCGTGAATTTGACCCTAAGTACATCAATATCACCACCCATCGCAGCGAATATGTATACAAGGACCTTGGAAATGGTCTTTACCAACGCGCACGTATGCGCCGCCGTCCCGGAACGGTTGCCGTAGCTGCCGCACTGCAAAACAAATACAATATAACAACTGTGCCACATATCCTATGCAGCGGATTTACCCGCGAGGATACGGAATATGTATTGCTGGACTTACAGTTCTTGGGCATTACCGACTTGTTGGTATTACGCGGTGACAAAGCCAAACACGAATCCGCATTTGTCCCCGAAGGAAACGGATACAGCCATGCATTGGAACTGGAAGGACAGATTAATGATTTCAATAAGGGACTATTCGTCGATGGTTCTCCCATCAAGGTGACAGGAACACCGTTCAGCTATGGAGTGGCCTGCTACCCTGAGAAACACGAAGAATCACCCAATATGGAACAAGATATTTATTGGCTGAAGAAAAAAGTGGAAGCCGGTGCGGAATATGCCGTGACACAAATGTTCTATGACAACCGTAAGTACTTTGAATTTGTGGAAAGGGTGCATAAAGAAGGTATCAATGTACCTATCATACCGGGGATCAAACCTTTCGGCAAATTATCTCAATTGAGCATGATACCGAAAACATTCAAGATTGATCTTCCACAAGAATTGGCCTCAGAAGCCATGAAATGCAAAACCGATGAAGAAGCACGCGCCCTCGGAGTGGAATGGTGCATCCACCAATGCCGCGAATTGATAGCATACGGCGTGCCAAGTATCCACTTCTATACGGTGAGTGCCGTAGAAAGCGTAAAAGAAGTAGCAAAAGTAATATATTAAAATATAGGCTGATGTTTTTTAAAGATGTAATAGGACAAGAAGAAGCAAAGCAACGGCTTATTGCCGAAGTGAAAGAGGGAAGAATCCCCCATGCCCAACTGATTTGCGGTCCCGAAGGTACTGGAAAGTTACCTTTGGCGATAGCATATGCCCGTTACATTTGTTGTGAAAACCGTGGAGAGCATGATGCTTGCGGCGTATGCCCCAGTTGCACCAAGTTCAACAAACTGGCACATCCCGATTTTCATTTCGTTTTCCCTGTCATCAAGAAAAAAGCCGGAAAAGATACAGTATGCGATGACTTCATATCGGAGTGGCGGCAATTTGTAATGAATAATCCTTATTTCAACCTTAACCATTGGTTAAAAGAGATGGGAGCAGAGAATCAGCAAGCGCAGATATTTGTCAAAGAAAGCGATGAGATTATGCGCAAACTCAGTTTGAAATCCAGTCAGGGAGGTTATAAAGTAATGATTATCTGGCTGCCCGAAAAAATGAACGTAGAATGCAGTAATAAGCTACTTAAACTATTAGAAGAACCGCCGGTACAAACCGTTTTCCTTCTTGTATCGGAAGAACCGGATGCACTCTTGCAAACAATTCAAAGCCGTACCCAACGATTCAACATTCATGGAATTGATGAAGCAGAAATAGCACAAGTGCTGCAAAGCAAATACGGATTGCAAGCACAAGATGCCAATGATATTGCCCACCGCTCTGAAGGTAATTTTTTGAAAGCACTGGAAACCATTCATCTGAGTGAAGAGAACAAACTGTTTTTCGAACTATTTGTCAGTTTGATGCGTCTGTCCTACCAGCGCAAGATACGCGATATGAAACGATGGAGCGAAGGAGTGGCAAGCATGGGACGCGAACGACAAAAAAACTTCCTTACTTATTGCCAGCGCATGATACGTGAAAATTTCATATTCAATTTTCACCGACGAGACCTGGTATATATGAGCAATGAAGAACAAAACTTTTCTACTCGTTTCGCTCCGTTTGTCAACGAACGAAACGTAATGGGAATAATGAATGAACTAAGTGAAGCACAGCAACATATAGAACAGAACGTAAATGCCAAGATGGTATTTTTTGATTTCTCGCTTAAAATGATTGTGCTGCTGGTGCAGAAATAACATATATATAACAACACTATGAATAATGAGTTTAAATTAAAGAACGGAAGCGGCTGTTTGTATTGCAAAGGCTGCGGACGACAGGATAAACAGCTGAATACTTACGACTGGCTGGCTGATATTCCCGGAAATGCCGAGGAACAGGAGATGGTTGAAGTTCAGTTCAAGAATACGCGCAAAGGATATTTCAAGAACAGCAACAAATTGAAGCTGGACAAAGGCGATATTGTTGCCGTGGAAGCAAGTCCCGGACATGATATCGGAGTAGTGACACTGACCGGACGACTCGTTCCACTGCAAATGCGCAAAGCAAACCTGAAACCGGATGTCGAAATTAAACGAATCTACCGCAAAGTAAAACCGGTAGATATGGAAAAGTATGAAGAAGCAAAAGCCAAAGAACATGATACGATGATTCGTTCACGCCAAATTGCGCTGAACCTGAATCTGAACATGAAGATTGGTGATGTGGAATATCAGGGGGACGGCAACAAAGCCATCTTCTACTATATTGCCGATGAACGCGTTGACTTCCGTCAGCTAATTAAAGTATTGGCAGAAACTTTCCGCGTGCGTATCGAGATGAAGCAGATCGGTGCACGGCAGGAGGCCGGACGCATCGGGGGAATCGGTCCCTGCGGTCGCGAACTGTGTTGTGCCACATGGATGACCAACTTTGTTTCTGTTTCTACCAGTGCGGCTCGCTATCAGGACATCTCACTCAACCCGCAGAAACTGGCAGGACAATGCGCCAAACTGAAATGCTGCCTCAACTATGAAGTGGACGCATACGTGGAAGCACAAAAACGACTCCCGAGTAAAGAAATCACATTGGAAACCGTCGACGGCACTTTCTACTTCTTCAAGGCTGATATACTAAAAGGTTCCATTACCTACTCCACCGACAAAAATTTCATGGCAAACATTGTGACAATTCCTGCACGACGAGCCTTTGAAATCATCAATATGAACAGACGTGGCGAAAAACCGGAAAACTTGCTGGAAACCATCAAGAAAAACGAACCGCAACAACCGGTTGATTTAGTGGAACAGGAAAGCCTAACCCGTTTTGACAAACGCAAAGGCAATAACAACAATCGTAAAAAGAAAAGAAAAGGAGAAACCAACGGCAATAACGAAGGTACTACCAACGGTAACAAGCCTCAACAGCTCAAAGATAACCAGCCGAAGGGCGAAGGACGTCCACCCAAAGGAGAAAACAGAGCTCCCAAAGGGGAAAACAGAGCTTCGAAAGGAGAAGGCCGCCCACCCAAAGGGGAAGGAAGACCTCCACGCGAAAATAAAGAAAACAGAGCAGAGGGAAAACGCAACCGTGAAGACGGCCGCGAGCGCAACCGTAACCGGCGTCCAGGCAATGGCGAGAACACCGCTTCTGCCAACAATAAAAATGGAAATAATAACGGTAACAATGCCCAAACAACTCAGAACAACAATTCCAAGCCACAAGCTCCTGTGGCTGATAAAGAATAAAATAGCTTGCCTGCCGATAATATATTTACTATTGACAGCATGTCACAGTAATACGGTTTATCACTCTTATCAATCCATCCCTACAACGGGATGGAGTAAGAGTGATACTCTTGTTTATACCCTTCCGGCTTCAATACCTGCGGGAACGTATGAAATGACTATCGGCATCAGGCATCAGGAAAGCTATCCGTATCGTGATTTATGGATGAATATCAGCACAAATGTAAAAGACACATCCACCTATACCACAGATACACTACAATTATTCCTTGCCGATAAAACAGGAAACTGGAACGGAAATGGTCCCGGCGGACTATATCAATTTACCAAGCTCTATACACCCTCTTTTACAATCGCCCAAGACAGTGCTTCCAGAAATATCCGCATCGTTCATATCATGACAGACAATCCACTGAAAGGAATCAGTGATGTCGGAATCCGTTTGGAAAAACCTTAATGACTTCCTCGTGCCGAATCAATGCGCAAAAATACAAAAAGCAGGATGGTAAAACCCCATAAAGAAGAGCCTCCATAACTGAAGAAAGGCAATGGAATACCGATTACCGGCGTTAATCCGAGTACCATTCCTATATTGATAAAGAGATGAAACAGGAAGATGCTCAGCACCGAGTAACCATATACACGTCCAAAGCGTGTGTGTTGTCTTTCGGCAATAACTATCAACCTTAAAATCAGAGTCATAAACAGTAGTAACACAATAGCAGAACCCAGGAAACCTTCCTCCTCACCCACCGTACAGAAAATAAAATCCGTATCCTGTTCGGGAACATATTTCAACTTCGTCTGCGTCCCATTCAGGAACCCCTTTCCCAACAGTCCTCCCGAACCGATTGCAATCTTGCTTTGATTCACATTATACCCGGCCCCTGCCAAGTCCTCCTCCATTCCCAGTACCACTTTTATACGTACTTGTTGATGAGGTTCAAGCACGTTTTCAAATACATAGTCGGCAGAAAAAAGGAAACCTACAGAGCCAATAGCAAACAGAGCAATATAAAAATAATCACGCATACGCTCGCGCATGGAAAGGAATATGAGATAAAAAACCAATGCCACACACAGTCCGTACTGAAACCACGTAATATCGAAAGGAATCACATAATAAGAAAAGAGCAACGCCAGTAAGGTCCCTCCAGAACCGAAACCGAGAATATACCACACCACCGGCTTCTTCTTACAATAAGAATTAACCAACAAGGCAGACAGTATCGTTATCAACAGCAAGACCGAAAATTCCCCGACCGATGTACAGTCATCTGCCATCATCTCCTGACTAAAACGAATGCCAACCACAAAATAAACCACAGCACAAATCCCGGCAAACAGAATGGAGCCGGGCATTCCTTCCCTGTACAGCATGAAGAAAAAAGCCAGATAGACCAATGCAGAACCTGTTTCACGCTGTAATATAATAAGCAACATGGGCAGTAATATCATCCCCGTTACCGGAAGAGAATACTTCAGCTTACTCATGGTGAATCCATAAACATTCATAAATTTAGCCAAAGCCAAAGCCGTAGCAAACTTGGCAAACTCAGCCGGCTGCAAACTGACAGGTCCAAACTTAATCCATGAATAAGAACCTTTCGTATCCTCGGCCAAAAAAGGAGTGACAAGCAATAGCAACATCATTGCCCCATAAAAAATATAGGCAAACATATCATAAAGCTTATCTTCGAGCATCAACAAAATAAATCCCAACCCCAATGAACAGGAAATCCACACCAACTGCTTACCGGCACGTGTATCGAAACTGAAGAAATCTATTTCACCATAGTCATAACTGGCCCCGCATACACTGAACCAGCCGAAGATAACCAATGCTAAATAGATGCAAATAGTTATCCAGTCTATCGACTTCAACATATTATCGCTCGTGTATGCCATAATCTATCCTCCTGTTTTGTATATCATTAGCTTTCACCTCACTGTCAGGAGACAATCCTCCTTTCAAATACTGTTCCATCATCAGTGCTCCGATAGGCACCCCATATACCGCACCAAATCCTCCATTCTCCACATAAACTGCAATAGCTATCTTCGGATTATTCATCGGAGCAAACCCCATAAAAGCAGAATGGTCTTTACCTCTATTCTGTGCCGTACCGGTTTTACCACAAACTTCTATACCGGGAATATTGGCTCCCCGACATGTACCACCCAATACAGCTGCACGCATCCCCTGCACCACCGTTTCATAATGCCGGCTACTCACCTTCGTATAATGTTTCGTACTATACAGAGTATCCAACGGCTCATCTTCCACTTCTTTTACCACATGGGGAGTAACATAGTAACCACGATTGGCTATTGTCGCTCCCAAATTGGCAATCTGTAACGGAGTCAATGTCACCTCTCCCTGTCCGATGGCAATACTGATAATAGTCAAACCGTTCCAAGAGCCCCGATAATTCTTGTCATAATACTCTGCATTCGGAATCATTCCCCGCTTCTCTCCCGGAAGATCTACACCCAACGGATATCCAAACCCCATCGAAACCATATAGTCACGCCAGGTAGACATCGCATTCTGTACCGAACCGTATTTTTTCTTGGCTCCTATCATGTGATACAGTCCCCAGCAAAAATAAGCATTACATGAAGTAGCAATAGCCGGAACCAATGCCAGAGGAGAGCCATGGGCATGACAACCTACACGAAGGCCTGCGTGTACAAATCCATGATAACAGGAATAAGGCGTCTCGGGCACAATAATACCTTCCTCAAGAAAAGTAAGGGCTTGTGATGTCTTAAAGGTAGACCCCGGCGGAAACTGTCCCATAATAGCACGGTTCAACAAAGGTTTCCAACTATCGCGTGCCAAATCCAAGTGATTCTTTCCCCGTTGGCGTCCCACCATCAGCCTAGGGTCGAAAGTAGGTGAAGATACCATACATAATATCTCTCCTGTTTCAGGTTCGATAGCAACAATACTTCCTATTTTCCCTTCCAAGAGTCGTTCTCCAAGCATTTGAAGCTCAACATCAATCCCCAATGTCAAATTCTTGCCCGGTACAGGAGTCTTGTCATATTTTCCGTCCATATAGCGTCCCTGAATACGCCCGCGAGCATCACGGAGCAATATTTCCACTCCTTTTTCTCCACGCAATTGTTTCTCATAAGAGCGCTCCACCCCCTGTTTACCGATAAAATCTCCACGCACATAATAATCATCCGCCTCTATATCCCGTTTGGAAACTTCGGCAATATCACCTAAAACATGAGCAGCTGAATTATAATTATACTGTCGGATGGTACGTCTCTGGATATAAAATCCGGGGAATTTAAACAGTTTCTCCTGAAACACTCCACATTCTTCGGCAGAAAGCTGGGTCATAAAGACCTGATGAGTATAAGGAGAATAACCCGGATTAGAGCGGCGATCTTTCATTTCACGAATACGCCTTTTAAAGTATTCCGGAGTAATATTCAACGTCCGGCACAAATCAAGTGTATCAAGATTTACCACCTCTTTCATCACCATAGTGACATCGTATGCCGGTTGGTTGTAAACCAATAATTTCCCATTACGGTCATACATCACACCACGACTGGGATATTGTGTCTTATTCAGAAAAGCGTTGCTGTCTGCATTCTTTTTATAGTCTTCG
>OMGK01001374.1_pt1 | contig 13520 bp, 9 predicted proteins | sample 1645881 | NCBI WGS metagenome assembly OMGK01 (sample SAMN00849303, study PRJEB25192) | human gut metagenome
AAGATCACACGGGCCTTATTGCCAACCATTTCCTTCACAGCCTGCACTACGGAAGCCGACTTCGCCGTATCGATGCCACACCATGTTCCGAACAACTCAACCTTCTTATCCGCCAACGGGCCTACCACAGCGATCGTTCCCGTCTTTTGCAAAGGCAACAAACCCTTGTCATTCTTCAACAAGACAATGGATTTACTGGCGATATGGCGAGCCGTATTCATATGCTCATCCGTGAACGTATTCTTTTTCGCACGATCCGCGTCCAAGTAGCGATAAGGATCCTCGAACAAGCCCAATTTATATTTCGCCTCCAATACACGGCGGCAAGCCTGATCGATATCCGCTTGAGACACACGGCCCTCTTCCAGCGACTTCTTCAAGGTCGTGATATAACCATTTGTCATCATATCCATATCCAAGCCGGCATGCAAAGCCAAGGCCGATACGGTCTGCGTATCACCCAAACCATGATTAGTCATCTCGCCGATCGAATTATAATCGGAAACGACAAACCCATTGAATCCCCATTGATCACGAAGCAAATCGGTCAACAACCAGCGGTTACCCGTAGCCGGAATCGCCTCTACCAAATTAAAGGAAGACATGACCGTGGCACAACCAGCCTCTACAGCCGCTTTATAAGGCGGAAAATACTCATTAAACATCTTGATACGGCTCATATCCACCGTATTATAATCACGACCGGCCTCGGAAGCGCCATACAAGGCAAAGTGCTTCAAGCAAGACAAGATCGTGTTCTCTTTCGTCAAGTCATCTCCTTGATAACCTCTCACCATGGCGGCGGCGATCTTTTATATTAAGATCTGCATGATATTCTAAAAGCAATTTAACCAGTTCAATGTTATTATTGGCAATGGCTTCCATAATCGGATATACTTTATATGTATCGTATGGACTTTGGTAACCGTTTACGTCAATGCCATGCTCCAGCAATATACGGGCTAACTTCACATTAGACAATTTACAGGCGTATGTCAGGAGCGTCAGCCCGTATTCGTCACTATATAATCTGTTATTAATGTCCTTATACCTGGTAAGGGCATATTTCAGTACATCCTCTTTATCAAAGTAAATCGCCGTATAGAATATGTCAAACTCATAAAAATCGTTACCCATTGCCATAGGTTCATCTTTTCCAGCCAGCAACCGTTTTATGGTTGCCATATCATTGTCACGGCAGGCAACCCCCAACGGATAAAGTTGATAGGGTACATCCCGTATAGTATCTTGCCGCAATGGATTTGCTTTCACGCTATCAAAGCAACAAAAAAACGCTGCAAGAAAAAGTAATGTCCAATTTATTATCTTCATATTTACTTTTTTAAGTCGAACATTAATGCTAATGGCTAAGCGGGAAACGCTGTAAGCGTTATCACGCTTTGTTATAAACTCAATTTACTTTGCATGATTGGCTTTTATTTACCCACCATTCCTGTTCTTCCACTTCACGAGCCTTTTGTATCTCGTCCGTTGTCAGATTCTCATTGTGATAGGCATTATATAGATTTTCCCAACCATTCTTACGATATTCCGGTGATACAACCCATTCTCCTGCATCATTAAACAGGCAGAAGCTTGCTGGAGTATCTGGTATGATTTCATCTGCCCAGGAACAGACTTTTGTCAGCCCCATTGCGGATTTCCACTTACCCCGATATTCAGATAAGTTCAATTTCAGTTCTGATATTTCATTTAGTCCTTTCTCTATTTGTTGTCCTCTCATCCGATACCCTTGTTTGAAAGAACCGGAGAATGTACCGCAATATCGTTTATCTCCGTATTCCTCAAACGAGTAATGCCCGTATATGAAACCGTCCACTTCCGTATATTCACTTTTTATTATTTGAGAACAGGAAGAAATGCTATCTATACAAACCTTTCCCTTAAACGGACATATTACGGACAATCGGGTACGACTGATACCCATTATCTCATATTCTCTACTATCCATTTTCCGAGCATCGGTAATATGAATGTCAATTCGGCTACAATCTTCTCCTAATATGCCAATCATGCTTGAATTGTCAAACAAGCCAGAAAGGTCTTGCTGCAAAATATCCGCTTTGGGATTTTGTGGATAGGCTACTCCACAAAACCAAAAGAGTAAAAAGATAATGATATGGTATATTTTCTGTTTCATATTTTGCACTATTGTTTATAATGGTTTGGTGAGCAACAGCGTTAAGCTGTTGGCTCGACCTTGTTAACAAAATATTATACCCATTCTAATATTGGGTTAGATTTATGAACAAGATACTGTCTGTTACCCGGAATTGAAAACATTATTCCAGTAATGTAATTTCATACTAAAATTCTTCTTTACTTTCCAATTCCACCTTTCCTCTGGAGTAAAATGCAATGGCAGCCCTCAACTCCCGATGGTTACAAAAATAATCATTCAGATGGATTCTCTCGTTGTAGTTATGGTTAGTACGGAGAAACAGATCTACATGCGTATATCTACCATGCACTACCACATACTGGCAATACAAGATTTTATTCCAAAGCAACAGCTTTCCTTTGGGAGTAGTGATTCCCTGTTCACTGATTCGGATAACACGGTGCCAATGCCTGATACTCTTCACCATGAAATAAAAAAATAGGCCTACGGGAATCCAAAAAATCAGTCTTTCGGACAGCATGTCCCGACAGATCCATATATAGGCGGTACACAATCCGGCTTCCACAAATGTACTGATTTTCTTTCGTGGAATGACCAAAGGTTCAGAAAGATTGAACATACAACTCATACCAATCATAATTTAATACTGTTTACATGGTGTTTAAACACTCCTCTTTTTACTATACTCAACTGAACTTTTGTCCTCTACTTCTGATACATAGTATTCTTTGTTCATAGACTTTCTGTTTTTGTTAATGGTTAGAAAGGAGCATCGTTAGATGCTATCTTTCGTTGTTACTAACTTATTTATAAATCTCAATCCGGTGAATAAACACCCAATCCCCAAAAGAGGATAAATAATGCCGCATAAAACTGCAAGCATATTCAATCCTCCTTCATCTCCCGTGAAGCCGTCTAAGTTGACAGCTTGCAATATGAAGTTTGTAATTTGCCAATCTAATAGACTTTGGTCTATACAGATAAAGGCAAGCCACAAAATGACAGAGCAACATTCCAAGCCCAGCAATAACATTATCACTTTTGGGTGCATTGCATATAGTTTATAGACCTTGTAGATTACAGTTACATCTGTAATAATAAGTAAACCTAAAAAACAATACTCCATAATGCCATATATCCTGAACAGACGACCAAAACCTAAGCCACCACAAAATAATGTTATGACTATCAATAAAGCACTGAAAGCAGTCAACGATACTATGGATTGGACAGTTTTATTCATCGTACTATTGTTAGTAATGGTTTGGTGAGCAACAGCGTTCAGCTGTTATCTCGACCTTGTTAACATTCTATTTTTATTCTCATCAAATTATGGTATTTCCAAATTCATCTTCTTCATATATGCAGTATCTAATTCAGCTCCTTTCCAGTTTATGTCAGGAGGGAAGTGTTTCCATCCGCCTTTGGGTGGTGCAAGCACCCATTTAGGAACAACCTCTAAAAGTAGCTCTGAATGTTCAACCCATTTATTTGAATATTTGACAACCAATCTTAGATTTTTCAAATCTTTATCATGTAGTCCAAACCTTGTATCAACAATATAAATTGAATCACCCACTTTGTAATAAAATTTGCAGATTGAACCACGATAATATCCTATGTCAGAAAACGTGCCTATTGTATATCTTCTATTATCCTCATTAAAAAAGAAGAAAAAATCCAGACAGCGAGTGGCAATTATTATAATCAATAAAATTGTTGTTCCTGTATAAATTATTATTTTCCTATTGTTTAATCGCATAATTTGAAGATTATAATGTTAATTTATTTATAAATGCACCTTTAGGTGTAGGATATTTCGATAACCGACACCCGGCAGGTGTGTTTCCTGATCTCTAATAGCTGCACCCTATGAATCATCCAGTGAATCAAGCGGATTGGGTATGCTTGACTTGTGTGCGCTCGTCACATGAAGATAGATTGAGGTGGTCTTGATGTCATTATGCCCCAGCAGTTCCTGTATGGTTCTCAGGTCTGTTCCTTGCTCCAGCAGGTGGGTGGCAAACGAATGGCGAAGCATGTGTACATGTACCCGGTGCTTGATTCCGGCACGGCTGGCGGCTTCTTTCAGTATCTTTACCAGCGCACTTGCGGAATACTGTTCTCCGGGTGTCTCTCCCTCGAACAGCCATTTCTGCGGACGGTACTCCTTGAAATATTCCCTCAGTTCCTTCAGCAACTTTTCCGATAGCAGCGAATACCGGCATTTCCGTCCTTTGCCCATGATACGCACAAGCATCCTTTCGCTTATGATGTCCTTCGGGGTGAGGTTCAGCAGCTCGCTCCGCCGTAATCCGGCTGAGTATATCAATGAAATCATGCAGCGGTGCTTCCGGTTCGACAGGCACGCGAGGATACGGGCCACCTCATTACGGCTCAGCACTTCGGGCAGTGACTTGTATTCCTTCGCGCGGGTAATGCCGCCATAGTATTGGCGCTGTCCGCCCTTTACCTGCTCGTAGTAGAACTTGATGGCGTTGATGCGCATGTTCTGCTGCGATACCGATATTTTCTTTTCGTTTACAAGATAGAGGATATATTTGTTGATGTCAGCCACTTTCAGGCGGTCGATGTTGCGGCCTTTATGGTATTCCATAAAGTCGCTGAAATAGGCACGATAGGTTTTTATGGTCGATGGGCTGTACCGTTTCCGCTCCAGTAGTTCAAGATAGCCTTCCGGCAGTGTGTATTCCCTTTTGGGTTTGGGATGTCTTACATAAACCCTGCTGTAATCAATATAGGCGTGCGGGGAGTAGCGGTCGTAGAAATCCGATAGCCTGAAAATGGCTGCCGGTATGTAGGCTGAACCATTATCTGCCATTTCCACATCGGCGTCCCGGACGAGCAGCTGAGATATGTCTCCATTGCCTGCATACTCTATCCGTATGTAGTCCGCACCGTCCTTCTTATCTTTGTACAGAACGATGTTTTCTCTCTGTCGCTGAACATTGTCCATATTGCTGAAAGTAAACTCATTGCTGCAAATATAAATAAAAGGAATATAAAAACCAACTGATTGGTTGGTTTTATTGTGTTAAAACTCTGCACTTGTAGGATATATAGAAACCGTTCTGGTTGAAAACCCGGTTTCAGGCTTTAATCAGCGAGTAGATGAAATGTAGTTTTTTTGCCAGTTGCTTGATATTCAATCCTTGAAAGAAAGAATGTTCAAAGGAGATACCGAAAAATACTTGCCAGAACATCGAAGCGGCTTCTTCCACATCCACGTCCTGCCGGATTTCCCCATTCTCTTTTGCCCTTTGGATGGCGGATTCCCATAATTGGTAGTTCTGCTTGAATATGTCAGCTATTTTCTTTTCTGCATTGGGATAGTATAACCGTACCTGCATCAGCAGATGGTAATAGTAAAAATTGAAGCTGCACCCGTATGGATTACTGTTATCAAGCAGACGTCCGAGGTTGTTCATGGTTCTTTCCACTCCGGCTATATACTGGTCGATAAACTCCGGGAACGAACCTGCTGTAAATTGGAACTTGTTTTCCAACTGCTGGGTATGGAATACATATTTGTCCACAACTGCCACGAACAAATCCTGTTTGAACGGGAAATAATACACCAGTCCGGCTTTTGACAGGCCGCAGGCTTTGGCTATTTCCATTTGGGTTGCTTTCTCATAATTCATTTTGGCGAATACCTGCAAGGCCTTTTCCAATACTTCTTCCCTGTTTGTAAACATACGCATCCATTTTTGTTTCAGTTACGAAGATACGGATTTTCTCTTTTCAAACATTTGTATGCCAGTGTTTTTTTATTGTCATAAAATAACACGGATGTCTTGTAATACATTTCTTCATTGAAAAAAGTACGGGCGGTCGCCTCGCTTCATGCAAAGGCAGTCGCCCGTGGTCATTACCGGACAATGCGGAACTACAGCTTCATGCCCTTCGGTTCCGTCAGCCCCGGTCTTCCGATAACCAGATGGCTGCGCACGAAGTCCGCGTGCGGGCTTTCCTGCTGCTGTTCCGTCTGTTTCTTCTCGCTGCCTTGCCGGTTCTCTTCCGTGCTTTCCGGCGTCGGCGGAGCCAGCTCCAGCTGTATCTTGCGGTCCAGTGCGGCGAGTTCGGACTTCAGCTGTTTCAGCTCGTCCTCCTTCTTCCATGTCTTTCCGGCTATCTCCTGCAACTGCGGGATTTCCCGCTCCAGCACCTCGTTCTTCTTCCTGTACTGGTCAATGATACCCGGTATCCTCTCCAGTGCGTTCAGGAAATTCGTGGCGGCGGCGTGTGTGTCAGCCATTGCCAGATGCCCGTTATTGTAGTTGTACCTGTAGTTGCCCGCCACCACAAATCGGTTGTCGCAGAACTCCAGCCCGTCTTTGAGTGTCCTTTCGCTGACCACCTCGATGGGGAAGCCGTACAGTTCGCCCACGCGCTTGTACTGCCCGCCGGTCGTGACATTCCTGGCTATCTCCTGCAAACGCTTTCCGATTGTCTTTTCGTCTGCCGAATCCAGCCCGTCAATCTTCAGCAGGTTCAGCCGGTTGCCCTCCTTGTCCGTCTGTGCGGCGGCGGTGAATTTCTCCCAGTCCTCCGTCATGGCGGCTATGGTGGCCTGGTTGTTCCTCAGTTCTCCGGTCTTGCCCTCCAGTTTCAGCTCCGACTCACGCTTGCCCTTGCTGAAGGACTTGCGTTCTCCCTCCAGCGAGGCAATCTTCTTCTCCAGCTTCGCCTTATCCAGCAGGTCGGTGTTTCCCGACAGTATCGCCATGTATTCCGAAAAATTCATGCCTGATTTCTCGTCCATCGCTCCCTCGTCAATGGTTCGTGCACCCATCGCACCGCTTTTGAGCTGCGAGATGAACGTCTGCTTGCAGTGCAGCAGGTTGAACTTGTACGAGTCCAGTGACTTTTCCACCGCATAGATGATGACATCCACCCGGTTGTCGGCGTACAGCTTCGCTATCTCGTTGCCCTTTCTCACCGCCCGTCCGTCGCGCTGGGCGAGGTCGGACGGACGCCACGGCGTGTCCAGGTGGTGGATGGCCACCGCCCTGCGCTGGGCGTTCACGCCCGTGCCGAGCATCGAGGTCGAGCCGAACAGTACGCGTACATATCCCTCGTTCATCGCCTCTATCACCGCTTTCCTTGACTTCTCGCTCTTGCATTCCTGAATGAAGCGGATTTCATGGGCGGGTATGCCGTGGTCTTCCACCAGCTTGCGCTTGATTTCGGTATATACGCTCCATTGTCCCGACTGGTACGTCCCCAGGTCCGAAAACACGAACTGCGTTCCTTTCTGTGCGTCATACCTGCGGTAGTATTCCGCTATCATCCTTGCGCAGTGGCTCGCTTTGTTGTCCGGGTTGTCTTCATATGCCGGGTCTATCATACGCATGTCCAGTGCCATCTTCCGCGCGTAGTCCGTGGCGATGAGCATCTTCGCCTTTTCTTCCGTTTCCGACAGCGGCAGCCTGCCCAGCAATGTCGCATCGCCCGTCTTGGCAAATTCCATCAGCTGTTTGATGAAATACTCCTGGTCGGGGGTGGGCGGTATGTTGTGCAGCACCTCGTTCTTGTCCGGCCTGTCCACGCCCACATCCTCCGCCGTGCGGTAGTCCGTTATCTCGTTGTAGAACGCCGCCAGCTCCGGTACCTTGATGAAGTAGCGGAAGCGTTCCTTCTGCACGATGTTGTTCGTCACATTGAACTCGAAGTCTGTGGTTTTCTTGGCGAAAATCGCCGCCCACGCATCGAAGCAGCGGATGTCCTGCCTCTCCAGCTCCTTCGGGCGGAGGTACTTGAAAAGCAGGTACAGCTCCGTCAGCGAGTTGCTGATGGTCGTGCCCGACAGGAACGTCGCTCCCAGATCTTTTCCCGTCCGCTCCTGAATGGTGCGGATGGCAAACAGCAGGTTCAGTGCCTTCTGGCTGCCTTCCGAGTTGCCCAGACCCGCCACACGGTCATGCCTTGTGTTGAATGTCAGGTTCTTGAACTGGTGCGACTCGTCCACGAAGAGGTGGTCGATGCCCATCTGCCTGAAGTCCGCCACGTCGTCCGTCCTCGACTTTATCGCGTGCTCCACCTTCTCCAGCTTGGCCTGCAGGTTGAACTTGCGTTTCTCCAATCCCCTCAGCATGGCGCGTGACACATCCTTGCCCTGCGAGCGCAGCACTTCCAGATTTTCCTCCACCGTATCCAGCTCCGCCTGCAATATCCGCTGTTGCTGTTCCGGCGACTGCGGTATCTTCCCGAACTGGTCGTGGCTCATGATGATGCAGTCCCAGTCGTTGTTCCGTATGTCGTTGAAGAAGCGCACGCGGTTTGCCGCCTCGAAATCCTTCTCCGAAGCGTACAGTACGCGGGCGTTGGGGTATGCCTTGCGGTAGGTCTCCGCTATCTCGCGCACGTTGGCTTTCAGTCCGATAATCATCGGCTTGTGCACCAGCCCCAGCCGCTTCATCTCGTGCGCAGCCACGCACATGATCAGCGTCTTGCCGGTGCCCACCTCGTGGTCGGCTATTCCTCCGCCGTTCTGTTTCAGCATCCAGATGCAGTCTTTCTGGCTGGGGTACAGGTCTATGATTCCCAGTCCTTTCAGATTCAGTTCCGGAAATTTCTGGTGCGAGCCGTCATATTTCGGACGCACGAAGCAGTTGAACTTGTTGTTGTACATGTCCGTCAGCCGTTTCTTGAACTCCGGCGACTGTTCTTCCAGCCATTCGGTGAAGCCACCCCGGATTTCGTCAATCTTCGCGTTCGCCAGCTGTATGCCCTCGCTGTCGCGTGCCTTGATGTCGTTCCCGTTCTCGTCCTCGCCGACCTTCTTCATCATGTCGGGGCAGGTGTTGTGCAGAGCGTGTTTCAGCAGATGCATCCCGTCATAGTGGCGGTAGTACCCTTTCACCAGAAACTCGTCGGTGATTTTCATTGTCCTGTGACTGCACGCCACCGAATACTCGTCAAGGCTCTCCGAGTAGCTTATCCGCACATCCGTTTCAAACAGACGGCTCATGTAGGCGGCATACACGCCTGTGGGTATCCATCGTTCCCCGAAGTTGAAGTCCAGTTCCTCAAACGGGATTTGTTCCGGCATGGCTTCTTTCAGCGCTTCCAGCGACTCCCTTGCCTGCGGCAGCATCCCGTGCTCCCCGTGTCCGCTTATCCATTCCTCCACATCGGCGGCCTTCTGTACCACATTCCCGGCGATGAAGCGGTCGGCTATCTCGTAACCCTCTGCCAGCGGATTGTAGTACACCCTGCCTTTCAGTGCCTCCAGCATGTCCGTCCGTACCATGTCGCACAGGGATTCCATATACGGCAGGTTCACCCCGCCGTAGCGGTTGAGCGAAGCGGACAGGGCTTCTTCCGGCGATTCCGCCATGACGGTCGTTTCCTGCGAAAAGGAAACGGGATGGTCGAATATGTCCGCCTTCACCATCGTGCCGCCCTCGCTGCGCTCCAATGCCAGCATGTTGCGCCCGGAGGCGTCCATCATCAGCAGTTTCACGTTCTGTCTGGCGTTCAGGCAGCCGTACCGCATCGTGAACTCGTCATAGTAGGTGTTCAGGTGGCGGCGCAGCATTTCGTTCTCCTCTTGCTTCTCCGCTTCGTAGGCATATAGCCGCTCGTAGGTGTCGCGCATCGAGATGTACAGCTGCGCCTTCTCCTTCTGCATACCCTCCATGTCCAGCGGCTGGAAGGTTGCCCCGTAGCGGGTCACGTCCTTCAACACGCCCACCTGATAGCGCACGCCCTGCGTGTGTACCCATGCCAGCGAGCCGTCCTTCAGGTGCGGCTCCAGCGGTCGGCTGTACGGACGGGGCATCATTTCCTCCTCCCGCTTGCGTTGCCTCTCTTCCGGTGTCATTGCCGCTTCTTCACGGCGCATGGCTTCTTCCACCTCCGCAATCCGTCGCTTCCTTTCCGCCTCGAATCCGTTTTCCACCGGATAGACCGCTGTAGCAGCAGTACCTTGCAATTCTTCCGGTTTATCCGCATCGGCTTTTTCTCTTTTCGCCTCCGTTGTTCCGACCGCTTCTCTGGCGGCATTGGCTTCTATCTTCGCCTTTCCGAGCCGGCGCAGTTCCGCACGTCGTTCCGGCGTGAGCGACATCATCGTTTCATAGAATCCGTTGATGGGCGGATTTGTTTCCCAGTCGAGGCTGCGGTAAACGGCGTCCTCCGGGTCGCCGTCCTCTTGTGGAGATGCCGTGTCCTCTGCTTTCGGTGCGGTCGTTTCCACTGGGGCAGCTTCCACCTCTGCTGTGCCACGGATGATTTCCTCCATTTCCTTTGCCTCTTCCGGGGTAATGGCGGCACCTGCCTCCGTCTTTCCTTTGTCCGCTTCCATTCCCGTACCGTCCTCCGGCAGCACGAACAGCGATGCCTGTACCGGTTTCTTCGGCTTGGACTTGCCGCCCTTCTTCCGCTCCGGTTTCAGTCCGCGCTCCGCCAGCCGCCTTTCCTCCTGCGTGTAGCCGAACAGGTCGTACAAATCCATCACCGGGGCTTCCGGCTGTCTGCTTTGCGCTTCTTGCGACACGCCGGTCATAGCTTGTACTTTCGGCTGCACACTGTTTGCTTCCCTTTTTGTCCGGTCCGCTGCACCTGCATCCGGCAATCCGCTTTCTTTTTTCACCTCCGTCCGTTCTTCCGCAGCCGAAGCGGAGTTCTCTCTTTTCACCTCCGTCCGTTCACCCTCAACCGGATGGGTATTTTCTCTTTTCGCCTCCTCCAGCTCTCTCGCAACCGAAGCGGAGTTTTCTCTTTTCGTCTCAATACCCTCGGTCTGTACGGCAATGTTCTGCCGCACATCCTCTCTTTCATGCCCCATGCTGTTGTAGCGTTCCATGTCCAGCCGTACCGACAGGTCTTCCGACAGCATCCTGTACAGGTCCATGGCAATGCCCTCCACACCGCCGCTGTGCGTGTATATCATGGCGGGCTTGCCGTAGGGGTCGGTATCCTTTTTCGCTTCGGTATGGATGATGCGTTCCGGATGGTCAAGGAAATATTCATTGGTAACGACTCCGGTATGGTTGCTTCTGACTGTCCGGGTAAACCGCATGTCCTCTTCGGACAAATCCATTTTGTTGATGTTCTTTTGTAGGATTATCAGGTCACAACCCACTTCCGTGTTGGCGTTTTCCGTGAACAGGTTGTTCGGCAGACGTATGGCGGACAACAGGTCCGCCTGCTTCATCATCAGGTAGCGCGTGCCTCCGTTGCCTTCCGTATTCAGTACGCTCTGCGAGGTGATGAATGCCACGACACCGCCGTCGCGCACCGCGTCCAGTCCTTTCAGGAAGAAATACGTATGCACTTTCTTCGCCGCTATCCGGTACATGACCGACTTTTTCTCGTATTCCGCGTCAAACACGGCGATGTCCCCGAAGGGTATGTTGGAGATGGCAAGGTCAAAATGGTTCAGGAAAAGCTTCTCTATCTTCTCGAAGCCCTCCGTGCGTATCTTCTGCTGCGGGTACAGGTGTCCGAGCATCTTGCCCGTCAGCAGGTCTTTCTCGAATGCCGTCACCTCCGCCTGCAGGTTGTTCGACAGCACCGGGCTGATGAACGCGCCCATGCCCGCCGACGGCTCCAGTACCAGCCTTGGGCGCACCTTGCGGTCGTGCAGTACCTCCGCTATGGTGTCCGTTATGGCTTGCGGAGTGTAGAATGCCGTCAGCACCGAGGCTTTCAGCGAGTCCGTATAACGCTTGTACTCCATGTCGTCCCGGCTGTTTTCCCGGATGATACGGTGCAGTTCCACCGTCGGGGCAAACAGTTCGAGGTCTGATTTCGCCCAGTGTACGGCATCCGTCAGTTCCCGTGCCGGGTTCAGTATGCACTTCAGTCCCCCGAAGCCGCAGTACCGCCCCAGCAGCACGCGCTCCCTTTCGGTGGGCGTGCGCCCTTCCCGGTCGAGCGTGAATGCCGTCCGTATCGCCTCGATGTTGTCCCTCAGTTTCTGTTTCCTATTGAATGCCATAGGACTCCAGATAAAGCATGACGGTTCCGGTCAGCTCCGTGTAGAGCAGGTCGTGTTCGGGCGACAGGGCGAAGGTGTCATCCGACGTGTCGTAACCGCCGAGCAGGTTTTTCAGATAGGGGAACAGTTCTCGGCAGAACGCCTCGCGGTCGGATGCCGCCACCTCGTCGGCGAACTCGTTTTCCACCACCTCGCGCAGCAGTGCGTAGGGGGAGAAGTGCAGGCCTTCAAGCAGGATGCGCATGGCCTCCTCCTGTGCGGCTTCCGTGGAGCTTCCCTCCAGCCTTGCCTTCTCGAAGGTTTCGGCGGCGGCTTCCTCCCTTCCGGTTATAAACTCGGTATCAATTACTTTGTCGGGATGGTATTTTCTCAGGTAGTCCAGCAGATACAGCCCGTAGTAGGACAGTTCCGCCGGAGCGGTTCTCTTGTTCTGTTTCATTTTATGATGGATTTAGTGGATAAATGATTATGGAAATGAAAAGGAAAAAGGCACCCGGTATCCCTCCGGGTGCCACCACTAATTGTCGTGCAAATGAGGGCAGAGTCGGACTTGTCAGAACTATGCCGAGTGCAGCCGACAATCAGTCACCACTAAATCCATGTAAATAAAAAGTACAACCAGGTTGAAACAGATTATGACATGAACCAGTGGCAAAATTACTCATTATTTTCTTCTTCCTTTCGTTTTCGTACCTTTTCTTTCGCCTTTACTCTCCGCAAACACCAGCTTCGTGTTGAACTCCGCATCAAAAGTCACCGCAGCGCTGAAGGGCTTGCCCTGCTTGCTCCTGAAGCCACTGAGGACTTCCGTCTTCCCTTTTGCCAGCAAATCGGTCATTTCCCCGTCGGTGAGTGTCTTGCCCGCTATCTGGCGGAACACGGGCAGCAGGCAGTCCGGATTGTCGCAGCGCACAACCTTGCCGTAGAACTGCATCGTGCCCGTGCCGCATTTGGGGCAGGTACAGCCCGATGCCTTGTGCCCGAAAATACGGTCACACGCAAGCAGGTCCGTGGTAATCTTGCGGGTATAGCTTTCTATGTCCCTCATAAAAGCCTCATGTGGTGTCTTTCCCTGTTCTATCTTTGCCAGTTCCGCTTCCCAGCGTCCGGTCATCTCCACATTGGCGATGTCCATTTCCTTGACAATGGAATACAGGGCAAGCCCTTTCTCCGTCGGCACCAGCGATTTCTTCACACGCACCATGTATTCCCTTCTGAGCAGCGTTTCGATGATTGCGGCACGTGTGGCGGGTGTGCCGATACCGCAGTCCTTCAGGGCCTGGCGTGCCTCCTCATCCTCCACATCGTCGCGTCCGGCGGTCTCCATCGCTGCCAGCAGCGAACTTTCCGTATGCAGCGGTTTCGGTCGGGTCATGCCCGAACTCATCGAGCATCCCGCCATCACCA
>OMGK01001379.1_pt1 | contig 13504 bp, 12 predicted proteins | sample 1645881 | NCBI WGS metagenome assembly OMGK01 (sample SAMN00849303, study PRJEB25192) | human gut metagenome
GGCCGGTTTTCTACATTTATTACGAAGGGATGAGACATCCACCCCCTATTCTCACACGAAAGAAGGAGTTTGATTTGAGCAAACGAAAACACGGACCTACGATTGTACCGGCCTTATCCGCCAAGGTGGATAACAAAGAAAAACGATTCATTCAGGTTGGAAACTCGCTGCTCCTCTCCAAGCAGTTCCACGCACTCAGCACCGGCAGCCGGTTTCTCTATTTCCGCATGGCCATGGAGAGCGGCGGAAGGAAAAATTTCATTCTTCCACAAAAGGACGCAAAAATGGCTCACGGGGTAAACCCGCGTAGCCGTCTGATCCGTTTCAGCAAGAACAGCAGCTTTCATTATTTCACCGTCGATGAGATGGGCCTGCGGCTGATGAAGCTGGCGCTGGATGAAATGGCGCTGTATCGGTTCAAAGCATCTATGCTTCCGCTGTATCTGTTCAGTCTGGAGCTGCTTTCGGAGGCGTATGCCTTGAAAAAGGGGAAGCAAATGCGGGCAGAGCCGGATAGAGGCGCATTGTTTTCGTGCCAGGCAGATGTTGTAAAACAGATCTGCAACACAGGACCCAATCTGATCACGATCCCAGGCAAATGGCTGCTGGACTTGGATACGGAAAGAGATGATCGCTCAGACGAACTCTTACTTTCCCCAAATGCTACGTTTCTAAGTCAACAGTCCGGAATGTAACACACAGGTGGTAACAGCATGGTCGAGGAATTGCAAGTGCCGATCCATCTCAAAATGACGCTGACGATTAAGGAAGCCGCAGCATACAGCAACATTGGGATCAACAAGATCGAGAGTATGCTGAGAACGCCCAACTGCCCGTTTGTGCTTTTCGTCGGCACAAAGAAACTGGTCAAGCGAAAGGAGTTTGAACAGTTCATCAGTGAAAAACTGGTGATATAAGTGGCTTCGGAAGATTTACAAATAAGTGGAGAGTTTTTTCACACGATGGCTTGAGAAGAGGGACGTTATATGCTATAATTTATGTGTAGTAGTGTGTCCTTCAAGGCTGCGAAGATGAATGATTTGATTTACAAGCACCCGATGGACGGCGTTCGCTACACAAAGCCGGTCCGAGCGCCGGACGACATTCACTTTTTGACGCGGGATGAGCAAATCAGATTTCTTGAAGTTGCGAAACGCTCCCGTAACTACAATCAGTACGCGCTGATCCTTGAAACCGGTTTGCGTACCGGTGAGATGATCGGGTTGACGTGGGATGCGATTGACTTTGAAAAGCGCACGCTCACGGTCAACAAAACATTGGAGTTTCGACACGGTGAACAGTATTGGCGTGCGGGTCCTCCGAAGACGCAGCAGAGCTATCGCACCATCCCGCTGACAAGCCATGCTTACGACATCTTGAAACAGCTCTATTCTCAGGTTTTGGAGCGAAAGGAAGCTGAACTGCTCAACTCCACGCTGGAATACATGGATCGGCGCACGGGAGAAACTGCGAGCCTGTGTATGCGCGATCTTGTCTTTATCAACTGGCGTACCGGGGAACCGGCAAAAAACAGTTCCTATGATACCTACCTTTACAAACTGTGCGACGAGGCAGGAATCCGGCGATTCTGTATGCACGCTCTGAGACACACCTATGCAACGCGTGCAATCGAAAGCGGGATGCAGCCCAAAGTGCTGCAAAAACTGCTCGGTCATGCCAGCATCAAAACGACGATGGATCGGTATGTTCATGTGACTGCCGAATCGCTGGATTATGCCATCAAGCAATTTCAGCAAAATGGTGTAGTCTGATAAAATCCAATAAAGCCAAATGCGGAAATGGTGTAAAAATGGTGTAACAGCCAAGACACCAAACGCTGAAACCCCTTGAAAATCAAGGAAAATCGAAGGAGAATGAGTACAAATGAAATTAGGTATCGTCGGACTGCCGAATGTCGGCAAGTCCACTCTCTTCAACGCGATCACCAACGCGGGCGCGGAAAGCGCCAACTACCCCTTCTGCACCATCGAGCCGAACGTCGGCATGGTGGCCGTTCCCGACGAGCGCCTCGATAAGCTCGCCGAGATGTACCACCCCAAGAAGAAGACCCCCGCCGTCATCGAATTTGTCGACATCGCGGGTCTTGTCAAGGGCGCAAGTCAGGGTGCGGGTCTCGGCAACAAGTTCCTTGAGAACATCCGCCGCACGGACGCCATCGTGCACGTTGTGCGCTGCTTCGACGATGAAAACATCATGCACGTCGTGGCCGACGCGAGCACGAACGTCCCCGTCGACCCCCTGGGCGACATTGAGACCATCGACCTGGAGCTCATCATGGCAGACCTTGAGATGGTCAACCGCCGCGTCGAAAAGGCGACGAAGATGGCCAAGGGCGACAAGAAGTTCCTGCACGAGGTCGAGCTCTTCTCTGCTCTTGCCAAGCACCTCGACGCGGGCAAGAGCGCGCGCACGTTCGAGGTTTCGTCCGACGACGCTGAGCTCATCGCGACCGCCGATCTTTTGAGCCTCAAGCCCATCATCTACGCCGCGAACATGGACGAGGACGGCTTTGCGAATCAGGACGGCAACCAGTATCTCCAGCAGGTCAAGGAGCTCGCCGACCGCGAGGGCGCTCAGGTGCTGCCGATCTGCGCCAAGCTCGAGCAGGACATCGCCGAGCTCGACGGCGAGGACCGCGCGATGTTCCTCGAGGAGCTCGGCATTCAGGAGTCCGGCCTCGACCGCCTGATCAAGTGCTCCTACGCGCTGCTCGGCCTCATCTCGTTCCTGACCTACGGCGAGGACGAGTGCCGCGCCTGGACCATCAAAAACGGCACCAAGGCGCCGCAGGCCGCGGGCAAAATTCACTCCGACATCGAGCGCGGCTTCATCCGCGCCGAAACGATCAATTTCGACGACATGATCCGCTGCGGCAGCGTCGCGGCGGCAAAGGAAAAGGGATTGCTGCGCAGCGAGGGCAAGGAGTACGTCGTCAAGGACGGCGACATGATCTACTTCCGCTTTAACGTGTAAAATTCCGAAAATTCCATCATAAATTTCCAAAGACGGTGCAGCTCAGCTGCACCGTCTTTTTTAAGTGAAACGGGTGCGCTACCATGGTAGCGATTCTGCAAACCGTTGGTATCACAGGAAAAACCGCACTTTAAATTTTTGGACCGCTACCAAACCGCTACCACGACTGGCCCGCAAAGCGCTGGAATACATAGTATATCATACTGTCTAACAAATGGGGTGCTGTTCGGGAGAGCGTAGTTGGTTGTACGTTTCAATGCGAGATCCTCCGTTATGATAGAAATAAAAAAGCACTGCCGAAGCAGTGCTTTCATGTTTCGCAAACATGAAAAAAGATGCAGGGCGAAACGGTACAACGAAGCAAAACAACCCTAAATAACTGAGATTGTGTGAGATTATGACTGATTTCACAAGTCAAATTATGACTAAATATGCAGATAAATTTTACAAATCGGCCGACATGAAGCCGCCGCGGAGCCAGTTGGCGAGCTCGGCGGGGGTGCCGGGGACGCCGACGGTGGCGAATTCCGTGCGCGAGGGGACCATCTGCGCGTTGTCCGAGCTCTCCGCCCACTGGACGCGCTGCAAAATGTGCTCGGTGCAGTGCTCGAGCGGGCCGTCGGGCGCGGGCTTATATTGGAGGAGGATGGTCACGTAGCGGTTGTCGGACGTCCAGCGGCCGAAGTTCGTCGTGGGCTTGCGCCACTTCCAGAGGCATTTGTCGCCGCGCTGCTTTTTGAGCTTCAAATAGCCGTTTTCGATGTCCTGCGTGCAGCGCATGAGCCAGATGACATGGTAGCCCGCGCGCTGGAAGTGGGAGCAGACGTCGAAAAAGTGCTCCTCCATGAGTAAGCCGTCCTGGAGCATCATCACGAAATGGTTGATCTGCACGTAGGCGGTGACGGTCTTATCGCCGACGGTAACGGGGACATCGCGGCACTCGGGCGGGACGATCGCGCGCCACTGCTCGCGCCACGCGGAGGCGGAGGACTGGACGAGCGGGGGCGTTTTCTTCTTCCAAAACAGCATGGGGGCTCCTTTTTCGCAATTTTTCTTCCATTATAGCGAAAACGGGACGAAAAGGCAAGGAATATTGGCATTTTACAGGGATTTGACAGAGCGGCGGGCGACGGGCGCTTGCTATTTCGGCGAAAACATGATATTCTACTGTGATTCTAAGGAAATCGACTTTTCTTTGCAAGGAGAACGGCTATGAAGCTTGACCACAAGCGCACGGTGCTGGTGGGGCTGGCGTTTTTGTCCATCTGCGCGTTCTGGCAGATGTACGACAACATCATCCCGCTGATTTTGACGAACACGTTCCACTTAGACGAGACCATTTCCGGCGCGATCATGGCGGCGGACAATGTGCTGGCGCTGTTTTTGCTGCCGTTCTTCGGCGCGCTGAGTGATCGGACGAGCACGAAGATCGGGCGGCGGATGCCGTTTATCCTCGGCGGCACGGCGGCTGCGGTGATCCTGATGAATCTGCTGCCGCTTTTTGACAACGGCTACGCAAATGGCGCGAGCACGGGTAAGCTCGCGATGTTCGTCGTCACGCTGGGGCTGCTGCTCGTGGCGATGGGGACCTACCGCTCGCCCGCGGTGGCGCTGATGCCGGACGTGACACCCAAGCCCATAAGATCGCGCGCGAACGCGATCATCAACCTGATGGGGGCGGTCGGCGGCATTTCGTATCTGATCGTGGCGGCGGTGCTGTATCCGAACAGCAAGACAGCGGGGGCCGCGCATGTGAACTACCAACCGCTTTTTGTCGTCGTGTCGGTGCTGATGGCGGTTTCGGTCATCGTGCTGTACTTCACGACAAACGAGCCGAAGCTCGCGGCGGCGGAGAAGGAATACGAGGCCGAGCATCCCGAGCAGCAGCTCGTGGAGGAGGAGCCGGACGGCAGCGAGGAACTCCCCAAAGAAGTCAAGCGCAGCCTTGTGATGCTGCTGTGCTCGATCGCGCTGTGGTTCATCGGCTACAACGGCGTGACGACGTGGTGGACGACGTATGTCGGACGCGTGATGGGACAGGGCCTCGGCGGCGCGTCGACGTGTTTGCTCGTCGCGACGGGCGGGGCCATCGTGTCGTACATCCCCGTGGGGCAGCTGGCGTCGAAGATCGGACGCAAGAAGACCATTCAGGGCGGCGTCATCCTGCTTGCGGCGTGCTTTGCGTCGGCGTACTTTTTGACGACGCATTATCAGAGCATCAACGCCGTGATGTTTGTCGTGTTTGCGCTCGTCGGCCTTGCGTGGGCGGCGATCAACGTCAACTCGCTGCCGATGGTCGTTGAAATGTGCAAGGGCAGCGATATCGGCAAGTTTACGGGCTACTACTACACGTTTTCGATGGCGGCGCAGGTCGTGACGCCGATTTTGGCGGGCACGCTCTTGAAGCACATCAGCTACAGCATGCTGTTCCCGTATGCGGCGTTCTTCGTGGCGTGCAGCTTTGTGACGATGTGCTTTGTGCGCCATGGCGACTGCAAGGTGGAGGCCAAGGCCGGGCTTGCGGCGTTCGAGGACATGGATGCGGACTAAATCGAATACAAGAAGTGATCTAAAATGAAAATTTTACGGATCGTTGTCGGAATTTGCCTGATTCTGGCGGTCGCGTGGGCGGTTTTACTGCGCGCGCGGCGCGGGACGGAGTCGATGGCGGCGCTGCGGAAATTCCGCTATGCGCACCGCGGGCTCTACGATAAGGAGGCGGGCATTCCCGAAAATTCGCTGCCGGCATTCTCGCGCGCGATCGCGCGGGGCTTCGGCGCGGAGCTCGACGTGCACCTGCTGCGCGACGGGACGCTTGCCGTGTTCCACGACAGCGATGTGAAGCGCATGACGGGCCGCGAGGGATACCTCGAAGACCTGAGCGCGGACGAACTCAAGGACTATGCGCTGGACGGGACGAAGGAGGCCATCCCGCAGTTCAAGGATGTGCTCGCGCTGTTTGCGGGGACGGGCCTGCCGCTCATTGTGGAGGTCAAGAGCTTTCGCGACAACTTTGCCGAGCTGACCGAGCGCACGATGGCGGAACTCGACAAGTTTGGCGTCAAGTACTGCGTGGAGTCGTTCGACCCGCGGTGCGTGGTGTGGCTGAAAAAGCACCGGCCAGAGGTCATCCGCGGGCAGTTGAGCTGCGACTTTTTGAAAGACCGCGGCAATTTGAGCCTGCCGATGGCGTTTGCGACGACGAATCTGCTGGGCAACATCATGGCGCAGCCGGATTTTGTCGCCTATAAATTTGAAGATAAGAAAAACTGGGCGCCGCGTTTATGCCGTAAGCTCTACGGCGCGCAGGGCGTTTACTGGACCATCCGGTCGAAAGAAGACTTGGAGACGGCGGAGCGCGAGGGCGCGATCGCCATTTTTGAGCGGTTCATTCCCTAAAGAGGGGTCCCACTTGTGGAAGGGTGGGGGAAAAGAAGCAAAACCGAAAGAAAAGGAAGAAGGTTTTATGGCAGAACAGAAAAGACGCTGGGGCGACCGGCGCGACGCAACACTGCTGCGGGATGTGGATTCGCTGCACTTTATCATGGGCATCATCTATCCCAACCGCGCGGACAACGAGGCGTATATCGCAGAGCGCGTGAATTTAGAGCCCATCAAGGACTACATTGCGACGAAAAACTATGAGGGCATTCCGTTCAAGTACACGTTTTTCCACGTGATCCTGACGGCGCTCGTTAAGACGGTCATTTTACGGCCGAAGCTCAACCGCTTTTACGCGAATGAAAACTACTATCAGCGCAATAAGGTGACAGCGGGCTTTGTCATCAAAAAGGAGTTTGCCGACGGCAGCGAAGAGGCCATGGCTCTGCTGGAGATAAAGCCTGAGAGCACCATCGACACGATCCACGAGGAGATCCACCAGGAGGTTGCGGCCTGCCGCGAGCAGAAGAAGGTCAACACGACCGACAACAGCATGAATGTGCTCAACAGCCTGCCGCGCTTTTTGTCCAAGGCGGCGGTGCGATTTATCCGCTGGCTCGACAAGCACGGCTGGTGCCCCGATTTCCTGATCGGCAAGGACCCGAACTACAGTTCGGTGTTCATCTCCAACCTCGGTTCCATTCATCTCAAAAGCGGCTACCACCACCTGACGAACTGGGGCACGAGCTCGCTGTTCTGCATCATCGGCGAAAAGAAGTGGACGCCGCTGTACGACGAGCACGGCCTTGTCGAAATGCAGGAGACGGTCGACCTCGGCCTCACCGTGGATGAGCGCATTGCCGACGGCTACTATTACGCAAAGAGCGTGCGCCTTTTCAAATATCTGTTAGAACACCCCGCCCTTTTGGAACGACCGCTATCGGAGGAAGTAGAATATGAGTGATTCCATTGTCAGAACGCCCTGGAAGGATTACATGGGCGAGGTGCCGATGCACCTTGAGTATTTCGACGGCTCAATGTTCGAGGCCGTGGAGCGGATCGCTAAGAAATATCCGGGCAACATCGCTTTTACGTTCATGGGAAAGTCGACGACCTACCGCCAGATGATCCGCGAGATCGAGCAGTGCGCCAAGGCGCTCAAGACCATCGGCGTGCGCGAGGGTGACAAGGTGACCATTGCCATGCCGAACTGCCCGCAGGCCATCTATATGTTCTACGCCGTCAACCTCGTCGGCGGCATTGCGAACATGATCCATCCGCTGTCGGCAGAGAAGGAGATCGAGTTTTACCTGAACGCCTCGGAAAGCGTGGCGGCGGTGACGCTCGACCAGTTCTACAACAAGTTTGAAAAGGTGCGCGAGCGCACGAAGGTCGTGAACATGATCATCGCAAGCGTGCGCGACGCGCTGTCCCCGACGATCAAGGCGGGCTATATGCTGACCGAGGGACGCAAGATCGAGAAAATTCCCGAGGATGCGCCGGTCATCATGTGGAAGGACTTCATGAAGCTCTCCCGCTCCTGCTACTATAAGACCTATAAGGTCAAGCGCGAGGGCGCGGACCCCGCTGTGATCCTCTATTCCGGCGGTACGACCGGCACAACAAAGGGCATCGTGCTGACGAACAAGAATTTCAACGCCCTCGGCCAGCAGGTCATCGCGGCGAACCCGATGTTCCGCCCCGGCGACCGCATGCTCGCGGCGATGCCGCTGTTCCACGGCTTCGGCCTCGGCGTGTGCGTGCACACGATGCTCTCGCAGGGCGGACGCTGCATCCTGATCCCGCGCTTTACGGCCAAGAGCTACGCCAAGCAGATCGTGAAGTACAAGTGCAACTTCATCGCCGGCGTGCCGACGCTTTACGAAGCGCTGCTGCGCCTGCCGAGCATGGACGGGGCGAACCTCAGCTCGCTCAAGGGCGTATTCTCCGGCGGCGACAGCCTGTCGATCGAGCTGAAGAAGAAGTTCGACAAGTTCCTCTATGACCATAAGGCGTCCATTCAGGTGCGCGAGGGCTACGGCACGACCGAGACGGTCACGGCCTGCTGCCTGACGCCGCCGCACATGTTCAAGGAGGGCTCCATCGGCCTGCCGTTTCCGGATACCTACATCAAGATCGTCGAGCCGGACACTGACCGGGAGGTTCCCTACGGGCAGGAGGGCGAGATCCTGCTCGCGGGCCCGACCGTGATGAAGGAGTACATGAACAATCCCGAGGAGACGGCGCAGACGCTTCGCACGCACGCCGACGGCCTGACGTGGGTCTACACGGGCGACCTGGGCGTGATGGATGAACAGGGCTTTATCTACTTCCGCGGCCGTGCCAAGCGCATGATCATTTCGTCCGGCTACAATGTCTATCCCGGCCAGATCGAAAATATCCTCGACGCGCACGAGTACGTGCAGATGAGCTGCGTGATCGGCGTGCCCGATCCCTACAAGATGCAGAAGGTCAAGGCGTTCGTCAAGCTTGCGCAGGGCGTGCCCGCGACCGAGGAGACCAAGCAGGTGCTCATGGCCTACTGCCGCAAGAATGTGGCGAAGTACGCCATGCCGTATGACATCGAGTTCAAGGAGGATATGCCCAAGACTCTGGTTGGTAAGGTGGCGTATCGCCAGCTGGAGGAAGAAGAACTTTCTAAGCTGAAGGCTCAGGAAGAGAAATAAGGTTTCTCCTGCACCATGCAGGGTGGTAAATCCCTGCACCGTGCAGGGGCGCGAATAAAAGGGGGTATTCTCTTTCCGAAGAGAATACCCCCCTTTGCCCCGTTCCCCATGCGGCATGGGGAACTTATTTCCTGTCAGCGACAGAAAGAATTCTATCCACCGCTGCTTTCGCGCCGCCGCAGCGGAGGAAGCTCTCACGAATATTCTGCGCATTCGCGTGGTACGACGGTGTTTGCAGAACGGCGTCGACCGCGGTGCGGATGGAGGCGGCGTCGGCTTTTTCGAGCTTGAGGCCCGCGCCAAGTTCGGCGACGCGGGCGGCGACGCCGCCCTGTTCGTTCGTCTGCGGGAAGAGAACGAGCGGCACGCCAAAGTAGAGACTCTCGCTCGCACTGTTCATGCCGCAGTGGGAGAGGAAGACGTCGGCTTTTTGCAGCACGGCGATCTGATCGACGTGGGGGAGGGCGGTGATGTTGCCGGGAAGTGTGCCGAGGGCGGAACGGTCGATCTGCTCGCCGGTGGAGAGGATGACCTGATAGGGCGAGTCCGCGAACGCGGCGATACAGGCGCGGTAGAAGGGGAGGAGGTCGTTGTTGACTGTGCCCATCGAAATGTAGATGAGTACGTCGTGGGCCTTTTCGACAGTTTCTGTCGCGGGGCGGATGGACGGGCCGACGAAGGCGTACTTGTCTGAGAACGTGTCGGCGCAGGGCTGGAACTCGGGCGAGGTGTAGACGATGGTGTCGGTCCGGTCGTCGTTCTGGATGATGTCGAGAATATTCTTGATGGGATAGCCGCGGTCACGCAGGCGCTGGAGATCGCGGTTGATCTTCGGCATGGCGAGCATCATTTTGAGCATCTGGCCGCCGCTCTGCTTCATGACTTTGGCCGAATAGCGGTTGAAGGCAAAGGTCGTGGTCGAGGAGATGAACGGGATGCCGAGCTTTTTGGCGACGGCCTTGCCCCAGACAGCCATCGAGTCGGCGACGATACAGTCGGGCGCGTAAGCGCGCATGTCGGCGCAGACCATTTCGTCGAGGGCGAGGGTGGTCTCGACCAGAATGTGCGTCGAAAAGGCGATGTCCTTGCCGATGCGCGCGCCGTCGGCGGGCGTGAGGTGCTGTTCGCAGTCATACGGGTCGCAGGCGACGAATTGCGCGCCTGCGGCTTCGATGAGCGTGCGCATGGGTTCGTAGGAGTAGTAGCGGACCTCGTGACCGCGCGCGGTGAGCTCGCGCACGACGCCGAGCGTCGGGTTGGTGTGGCCGTAGGCCGGGATGCAGAAAAAGACGATCTTGCTCATTTGCTGTCGCCCCCGTTGTCCATTTCGGAAAAGATGCGCAGCATATATTCCCGCTGCATGGCCTTGGGCAGGATGGCGATGCCGCGCTCGTCGTCGCCGAGGACGAGCAGCTCGTCGCCGGGGTGAAAGCCGAAAATGTCGCGCGCTTCCTTGGGGATGACAAACTGGCCCTTTTCGCCGATCTTGACCATCCAGGCGTGCTTGCCCTGAGGTACTTCCATAAAATCAACCTCCTAAAGTATGATTAGATATACTAATCATACTACAAAGCATAAAAAAGTCAAGCCAACAGGCCTGACTTTTTTATTTCAATTCATGGCATCGGCGTTGAGCTCGAAGAGAAGCTCGACGCGGGCTTTGAGCAGCGGATGATTTTTGAGCGCGGGGTCGACGGCGAGGAGCTGCCCGGCGGCGGACTGCGTCTCGTGCAGAAGGGATAAGTCGCACGAGAGATCGGCGACGCGCAGCGACGGCAGGCCGTGCTGGCGGGAGCCGAAAAAGTCGCCCGGGCCGCGGAGCTTCAAGTCCTCTTCCGCGATGGCGAAGCCGTCGCTCGTGGAGGACATGACCTTGAGACGCTGCTTGGTTTCCTCACCTTTGTTGTCGGAGACAAGGACGCAGTAGGACTTGTGCCGGCCGCGGCCGACGCGGCCGCGCAGCTGGTGGAGCTGGGAGAGGCCGAAGCACTCGGCGTTTTCAATCAGCATGAGCGCGGCGTTCGGCACGTCGACGCCGACCTCGATGACGGTGGTGGAGACGAGCACGTCGATCTCATGCGCGGCGAAAGCGCGCATGACGGCGTCCTTTTCCTTAGGCTTCATCTTGCCGTGGATGGGGGCGATGCGAAGGTCGGGGAAGACCTCTTTTTGCAGCATTTCCGCGTAGGCGGTGACGGCCTTGCGCTCATCGGGGAGCTCGTCGTTTTCCGAGACCATGGGGCAGACGATATAGGCCTGACGGCCCTCGGCGACGAGCTTGCGCAAAAAAGCGTAGATACGCTCGTGATAGCTCGACGGGACGGCAAAGGTGTCAATCTTCTGCCGTCCGGGGGGGAGCTCATTTAGAATGGAGACGTCGAGATCGCCGTAGATCATCAGCGCGAGCGTGCGCGGAATGGGCGTGGCGGACATGACGAGAAGGTGCGGGTCGTCGCCCTTGGCGGACAGCGCGGCGCGCTGGTCGACGCCGAAGCGGTGCTGCTCGTCGGTGACGACGAGACCAAGATTTTGATACTGTACATCGGGCGAGAGCAGGGCGTGCGTGCCGATGACAAGGGAGAGTTCACCGGACCGGAGACGTTCATTCAGTGCACGGCGCTCCCTGGCCCTGGTCGAGGCGGTGAGCAGCGCGCAGGGGATGCCGAGAGGCTCCAAAAGCGGGGCGAGCGAGCGATAGTGCTGCTCGGCAAGGATTTCTGTCGGGGCCATGAGGGCGCATTGAAGACCGTTTTTCGCGACCATGTAGATGGCGGCGGCGGCGACCATCGTTTTGCCCGAGCCGACGTCGCCCTGCACGAGGCGGTTCATCGGGCGCTGACCTGTCAGGTCGCGCGCGATATCGCCGATGGCGCGGCGCTGTGCGCCGGTGAGGGAAAAGGGGAGAGAGGTGAAAAAGGGCGAAAGGTCGACTTTTTTGCACTGTTTTCCCGCGACGAACGTGCGGCGCTCGCGCAGGAGCTTGAGGCCGAGCGCGAGCAGGAAAAGCTCTTCGAACGCAAGGCGGCGGCGCGCGGCGGAGAGGGCTTCGTCGTCTGTGGGGAAGTGGATGTTTTCGTAGGCAAAGCGGGTGTGGCAGAGCTGGTAGGCGAGGCGGACGTCCTCAGGAAGGATGTCAGGAAGTTCGTCGACGCAGGCGGCGAGGCTCTGCTCGACGGCCTTGCAGAGCATCGACTGGCTGACGCCCGCGGTGAGCGGGTAGATGGGCATGATGCGGCCGGTGATCTGGTGCGCGCCCTCGCGCTCAAAGAGGGGATTGGTCATCTGCGGGCGGCTCGGCGTACCCTCGGCACGGCCGAAGAAGACGTAGGCGTCGCCGGTGTGGAGGGCGTTTTTGAGGTAGGACTGGTTGAAATAGGTAAGTTCAAGCGCGCCGGTCTCGTCGACGGCGCGGAGCTTGATAAGGTCGAGCCCCTTGCGAATGCGCGAGAGCTTGGGCTCGCCCGCGATGACGGCGCAGACACAGGCATTCTCGCCGGGGATGAGGCCGGCGATCTTCTTGTACGCGCGGCGGTCGTCGTAGGCGCGGGGAAAGTAGGAAAGGAGGGAGCGCAGGTCGGTGATGCCGAGTTTGGCGAGCGACTTGGCGCGCGCTTCGCCCACGCCCTTGATATAGCGGATATCGGTGTTGAGCGTCGCCATGCGGTGGACCCCCTTTACAAATGCGGTGTCTGTCTATTATAATCAACTTGGATGGAAATGAAAAGACCCTTTGCAAGGATGAAGAAAGGAGTATTGTCATGCAGAAGAAACATTCCGGAAGGATGGGCGCGATCGCGCTGCCGGTCGCGCTGATCGCCGCGGCGGTCGGAGTCCTCTTATGGATGCTGACCGGTGCGCAGGGATACCGCGCGGCGGACTGGACAGACACAGACGGGCAGCGCTACTACCGCAACCTGGTGACGCATCAAGCCTTTGCGGCGGACGTTGACTGGGACGGGAGCGACGGCGCGGTGATCGTCATTCCCGATGAAGTGCACGGCTACAAGGTGACGGCGCTCGGCGGGTATATCGGCCGCGGTGTGCCGACGGCGTTTGCGCTGAACGCGCCGGAGATATGGAATACCCAGGTCGTCTTCGGTGACGAGAAAGTTGCGGCGGATGCGGAAAAGGACTATCCGAACGCGAAGATCGTCGACTGCACGGTGACACTGCGGCTTGGGAGGAACGTGAAAGCGCTGAACGAGGTCAGCTGCTTCGGCTGGCAGGGCTATGACGAAAACGGAGCCGAGACAGTGTGGCGTCTGCGCTGGAACGTCGAATGCGACGAGGGGAATGAGACGTTTTACGCCAAGGGCGGGCGGCTGTATCGCTGCGCGGATGGGGCGGCTGTGGAAGCGTTCCGCTGCGCGTGATGGCGGTGAAGGGTGCAGCCCGCAGGGCTGCGATATAAGTCCCCACAGCGTGGGGACGCGGGAAAGGGG
>OMGK01001387.1_pt1 | contig 13438 bp, 10 predicted proteins | sample 1645881 | NCBI WGS metagenome assembly OMGK01 (sample SAMN00849303, study PRJEB25192) | human gut metagenome
TCATAGCATATCCGCCGCCTACGGGCGCATCCTGCCAGAAATTCTGCATAGCAGAAAGTCCATTCGCTTCTTTGCCGTACCAGCCGCCGTTTTTGATCCAGTTCAGCCACTCATTGGTGTCCTTTTCGTGGCCGGTCATATCGTTGTAAAGACCAAGCCGGTTACTTACAGCGATGTTGAACGGTCGCCGCATCAGGAGCTTTGCATTGGAAAATGCATTCAGATAGTCTGTTGCATATTGATCCCGAATGGTTTCGTCCGGCATAGGTACAAGACCATCGCTGCTTTTGATATGCCATTCGCCCCAGTGGCCGAGACTGCCCAGTTCTACATAAGTCACAAAGCCATCTGCGTCAAAATGCTCGGCCAAGGCTGAAACAACTTTATGGTGTGCGGCACGAAGGATATCGTTTGCATAATCCGGGGAATAACCTTTGCCGTACGAGGTACTGTACCAGCTGCCATCGGCAGTCTGAGCATATAACCACTCCGGAATATCAAGGTGCTTCTTCTGGCCGGGTACGTCACAAACGAACCGCAGTACCAGATGGATGCCCTGCTCGCGCAGGGCGGCAAGTCCGTACCGCTGTTCGATAGCATCCCACGCATACTGGCCTTCCGTTGGTTCCACCTCTCGCCATGTCAGCTCCAGATAGCGCAATGTGGCATTCGGATGGTCCGTACTGCCTGCCATTGGAGCGTAGCCGATCTGTGCGTTGGCAAAGGCAGACGGATCTTCCTGATAAGTACGCGTGCAGATCATATTCCGAACCATACCAAACCCCACCCCAAGCAGACAAACCGCAGATACGAAACCTTTTGAAAGCTTATCCATGGTATTCGCCATTATATTGGATCAGTGTAACATCCTGTACGCCATTTACGGCGCGCAGGCGATCTGTAAATTCCAGATTCGGGTCTTTGCTGAATACCTCTACCGCCATTTCGGTGCTATCCTTGCGCATGGTCTTGGACTTTACCACAAATTTGCAGCGGCCAAAGGCACGAACGATATCGTCTTCTGCGTCTGTACCAAGATAGTGAATGACCGCAATGTACACTCTGCCTTTGGCCTGCCAGTGGTAGAAAAAGAGGATCATCCCGATCATGACAACGGCTGTTACAAGGCCCAATGCGTACATACCGGCACCGGCTGTAATGCCGGTAGTGATCGACCAGAACCAGGTATAACAGATCCAGAGGGTCTTTGACGGCAGTACGGAAGCGGACGATAGACAACGCACCGACCATACCAAGGGAGATGACAACGTTGGTACTGATGGCCAGCGTTACCATGCAGGTCAGCACACACATGCCAACCAACGTGACAGCAAAGCTGCGGGAATATACAACGCCGGTATAAAACTGCCGATAGACAAGATAGATGAGGATTCCCAATGCCAGTGCAGTCAGCAGGGCAAGCGCCAGTTTGGGAGCATCGTATTGGGTAAAGGTGTTCAGGACGGATTTTTTGATAAAGTCTTTTGTGCTCATGGGCGAAAGGTTCCTTTCTATAGGGCTCAGGTCTCCTGCCAGTAAGCAAATCCGTTCATATAGGCGGTTTTGTCACAACAGAGGACATATTTTGATACAGCCGTAAGCTCCTGCGCACGGGGCGGCAGAAGATTCCGGACGATTTGGGGCAGATATTCTGTAAATTTTACTTCCATTACCAGCTTACCCGGTTCCAGCACCGGAAGCGCAGGAAGCGTGGAGTCGAAGATATCCCGGCTGCCAACTGCGGCGCGTACATCCGTATCAAAGGTGATGCGTACCGTACCGGCATCCATGATCCATGGCTCGCGGTCGTAGTCTACAATAACACGGGGACGCAGCATGTTACAGATACACTCGGTATAGAACTCCTGACACAGGCGGTAACGGCTATGCAGGAGAAAATCATAGTCCCCGGCGAGAATGGAATCAAACTCTGCGTGGGTCAGAGGCGCGGCTTCTTTATAGATATAACTGCCAAATTTTTTCTTTCGCTCCAGCTTGATGCTGCGGTCGCTGCAGTTATAAATGCGGATGCGGTATTTCTTGCGAAGCAGCACGCCGGCATCCTTTTCTTCATAAGCGGTGTTCCAGTAATCGTCAAAATATAAGCTGCGAATGAAGTAGCCGCCGTTCGTTGCATGGGGGTCCAGTTTGAGGATAGGGGACATCCGCGCGGTCAGCTCGGCCTTGTCGGCCCATGAGATGAGATACTTTAGTTCATGACGATAGTGCTCTGTACCGGTGCATCGTGGAGGAGCCAACAACTGATGATACAGCATCGATATCTGAGGCTTAGACATCTTCATAGGTGTCCTCCGCAATGCTGCCGTCCGGCTGGACGTAAAAGCAGAGCATGCCATAATGCTTGCCTGCTTCGGTAACATAGTAGTCAAAGGCATCCTGCGTATAACCAGAGGCATTGGTCGCTCTTATGCGCAAAAAATACTGCCCGGCCGGGAGCGTATCCATTGTAAGCTCTGGCAGGATCAGATTCTCCTGCCGGAAGAATACTGTGTTAAACAGATAATCTTTTGCAAGTTCGACCGTATAACAGATCTCCTCGACCTTAAAATTATAGGAAGGATCCCAATTCAGATGTAACTGACCGTTTGCTGCCTGCGGTATACCAATGTAAAATGGCATGGGCCTACGGTAGCTCTCCCAGTAGTAATTATAGTTTTCTTCGATCTCCGGCCAGATGCTCTTCAGAACATCTTCGTATTCGGCATGCGTGATAGGTACATACATCCGGTCCGGCATCTGCCAGACATACGTTTCCGTCACACTTCGGTAATGTTCCAGCATGGACTGAATGCGTTCCTCATTCATGTAAGCATAAAGCTCCTTCATGGCAGCATCCAGCATATCACGGTAACTTTGTGTTTGCAGACAGCGCCGGAACAGCACATTGCCCCAGTAGTTGCTCACGCCGCGTTCCCAGCTTTCAGAGTCCGAGAACTTGATGATCTCACGTTCCCGGCGGCGGAGCATACCGTCATTGTCCCAGTCCCAGAGATACCATTTGCTGGAGTTTTGTGGGCTGTACAAGTAGACATTTCGATTTTGAGTGTCTGTGTTGCCGGTCAGCAGCTGAAATGCCATCCAATAGGCGATATTTTCCTTGTCAAAGTACGTTGCAAAGAGCTCATCCTCCATGGACGACGTTTCATCGTTGAGAACTTCCAGCATTTCGATCAATTTGGAGTGGTCACTGTCTCCCTTTATTTCCAGCCGCGCCTCAAATGCAGTTTGGTCATATGCAGGGTCCGTTGAGAGGCGGATAATATCTTCATAGCGCAAAAATTCAAAGGAATTGATTTTATACAGTTGTCCGTTTGGATCTGCTCCATGCGTCTTGAGAGCGGTCTTATTCAGCTGTTCGACCTGAGTATACAGCCCGTAATCTTCAAATACACCATTGTCGCTGTCGGTCAGGTCTTTGACGTACAAATGCACGAATTGGGTTTGAAGGCCCATCATCTGGTCGATCCCCTTAATAAGGTCATAGGCCATCTTATTGCGGAAGCGCAGACCCTCACCCATGTGCTTATTGAGGGCGATGGTGCGCTGACCGCGCCAGCTGCCCTTGTTTTTCTTGAGCTTTATTTTGTAGTTTTTCTGAGCATTCTCACTGGAGGTCTGACCACGTATCTGAACGGTGGCGTTTGGGGTCAGGGTATCATATCCAAGCTCTCCCACGACTGGGCCGTTCTCATCACCGACCTGAAGCAGAGCGGCGACCTGATAGCGTGGCACCCCCATGGCCTCATAATCGTAGACCGAATAATGGTTGATCTCTGCCCAGCTGTGGTTTGTATTTTCGCTGTCGTTGCCCCGGCTCACGGTCAGGTACATCGTCACCACGCCGCTGTCATCGTAGACGTTGTACAGCTCTGCATTGTCGCGCAGGTGGACACTGTTGATTTCAGATGCGGGGGCCTTTTCCACCTTATCGACCGCTTTGTCCTCAGACGCCGCCTGTGAGCCGACAGCGCTCTCTGTACTCCCGGCTGGCAGCACGGCACAGCCTGCACACAGACCGGCAAGCGCCACGCCCAGCCCCAGCACCCTGCGGCGCGGGATCAGTTTCTTATCTTCCATCTTTTCTCTCCCCTCAAGAAGCACTATGTTTTGCACTCTTCGTCGGCTTTCGCTTTTTATGTTCCAGGAACAGCCCCAGCCGGGTGAAGCGCCCGGCTTTTGTTTCTGCCACAATAGGCTGCTGCCCCAACACCCGATAGGGCAGGTTGGCCGTAAAGACATCCAACCGGAACAGCGTTACCAGATAAAACAATGCCGCCCCGATCAGGAAGCCAAATCCGTAAAATGCAGGGTCAAGCGCCATGGAAAGTGCCGTAAGCCCGCTGGCAGAGACAGCAAACACACCAGCGGGACGATGTTCTCCGGCACGCCGCTTTCCCGGTAGTCCGTGAAGTAGAGCAAAATCATCAGGATGGTGTTGCCCACGGCGTAAAGGCCGTACCCCACACACAGGGTGCGGAAGTAGCCGTGCATCAGGTCGTTGAACCCAAGAGGCAGCAAAGCCAGCAGAGTGTTCTCCAGCGAAAGTACCGCCGCTGTGACGAACAGCTGTTTGAGGGCAGTGAACCGGAGTTCCCGATTCAGCACAGCCAGCATCTCTTCCTCTGCTGTGACGATATCGCCCACAACGCCGCCATCGTTGAACAGGCTGTAGTAATTCCGGTATTTGGGGTAGAAATTGACCTCCACTGACACCACAAAATTTACGCTCGTGACGAGAATGGTCAAAAACGCAATAAGGGCAGGCACATCATAGTACGGAGCCCCATAAAACAGGCCTTTGACCCGTACGCCCGACGGGCCTGCCCAGCAGATGACAAGGTGGGCAAACAGCCCGATGTTGGTGCACAGCCCCGTAAAGGCCAGCGGAAGGAACGCATCCACCCAGCGCAGAAACGCCCAAGGGCTCTCTTCACTCTGCGGGAAGTAGCGGTAGAGCAGCACTACATCCCAGACCATCATCAGGCCGTAACCCATGGTCACAGCAAAGAGCATTCCTTCCAGCACCGGACAGCCCAGCAGCACCACCAGTACGAACCCCAGCCCGAACGCCAGCACAATAGCTGCCAGAAACGAACAGAGGATGCCCCGGTAGTCCTTGATGGCGGTCAGATAACTCATGGCGTTCCAGTTCACGATCATCTCTGCAAAAAGCCACAGGCAGAGCAGACCCTGCAAAAGAGTTGCTCCTGAAACAAGCAGAAACAGCCCATACAGCGTGCAGCCCAGTACAAGCATCATGCTGCCGGAGCCCCAGAACGAAGGCAGGATGGTCTGCTCCTGTTCCTCATACAGCATATCTGCCAGATACCGTGTTACCGGCATGGAAAAGAAGCTGGTGACCGTAAGGGAAAACAGCAGCGTATAGGTGATCATGCAGACCAGCAGATCCTGCTGATCCCGCGGGGCGCCCGCCCAGCTGCAGAGCAGCAAAATACCAAGCTGAAGCAGAACGCCCAGCAGCATGGGGCCGGTGCAGATGATGCCCGCATAGCCGTAGGCCCGCAGGGAGGCAAACAGCCCTTTGCGGCGGAACAGCTTTTTCAATTCAAATCCAATTCCTGCCATGGTTACTCCAAGTGATATTCCTTAGCTGTTTCGTCGTACATCTTGCGGTAGTTAGCCAGCATCTGCTCGTGGTGAAAGTAAGCATCCACCCGTCTTTGGCCAATGCGCCCCATCTCTTCGCGCCGGGTACGGCTGGCACACATCTTCTCCATCGCATCGGCCAGCCCCTGACGGTACATAGGGGGTACACAGTAGCCTGCAATGCCGAACGTATCCCCCGGGGCGCCTTCCAGCAGTTCCCGGCAGCACCCCACCTCGGTGGTCACACAGGGACGGCGGGCTGCCATGGATTCCAGCACAGAGAGCGGCTGTCCTTCCGAAATGCTGGTGAGGATGGTGAAATCCAGCTTCTGCATATACTGCACCACGTCTACACGGCCGGTGAAGATCAGATTTTTGAGCTGTAATTCCTCCACCAGTGCATAGCACTCTTTCGCATAATCCTCATCGTCCACGCCGCCCATGATGTGGAGCCGGACGTTGGGTACCCGGGAGGCCAGTTCAAAGAACGCGTAGATCATGGTCTTGACGTCCTTGATAGGAGCCAGACGCACCACTGCGCCGATATCCACCCAGCCATCCTCCTGTTTGAGCGGGATATTGCAGAACCGCTCGTACTGGACGCCGTTTGGAATAACGATGCACTTTTCAGCATTGCACCCCATCTCGATCTGCGTCCGGCGGGCATTATAGAACAGACTTCTGACCCGGAACGCCCGCCGGTAGATCTCCTCAGAAAGGACATAGAAGAACCGGATCCATCGGCTCTTGAACGAGGGCACCACCCACTCTGCACGGATGATCTCCTCCTCACGTTCGCGGGTGTAGATGCCGTGTTCCGTAAGAAGCACCGGTGCATGGTTCAGGCTGCCGCCCAGACAGGCCAGCAGACCGCCGTAGCCGGTAGAGATCGCATGGTAGACATCCGCTTTCGGCACCCGGCCCGTAAGCAGATAGAGTACCGGCAGCAGCATCGAGCGCATGGTATGGAACGCATCCGCATAGGCCACATAGGGATACTCTCTCATGCAGATGTCCGTGAACAGCTCCATGAAGTCCCGGCTCTGCAAAAAAGAGAGCGGGTGGACGCCTTTTTCCTGAAACAGACGGTACAGCACATCCCAATCCGGTCTGCCCAGCCGTACCAGTTCCCGCAGGGCGGTGCGCTCGTCTGCGGTAAACAGGACCGGTTGCCGCTCACCGTGGAGGCGGAGGGCATCATCCAGAAAAACCTCCTCCACCTCTTTCACGTTGGGCGGCAGCTCATACACAAACTTTCCCCGGTCCTGCGCTTTGGCACCGATGACCCAGAGGGAGAACTCCTGCTGAGGCATAGCCTGAATATAAGCGTGCATCCATGTGGATACGCCGCCGTGGACATAGGGGTATGACCCCTCCAGCACCAGACAGATGCGCATGGTCATGCTCCCTTCTTTTCAATGCGGACTGTGTCGGCATTGGCCTTGAGCAGATAAAGATCTCCGGTCAGGCGGGTCAATTCGCCGCCCGTCACTTTGCTGGGAGTCCCCTCATTGGCGCGGAAGAAAAGCCATGCTTCATCGGCAAAATTGCCAAGGTGAAGTGTCCACGCAGTGTCGGTGCTGTCCAGCGTGACCGTCAGCTGTGCATACCGCTGGATGGCAGCAGAGCACTCGGTGCCGGTCTGCCTGCGCAGATCCGGTGCAGCGGCACTGAGCCACTTGAGATAATCTTTCAGACCGCCCTTATAGGTTTCCCAGCCTTCCGCAGCACCGCGGTCTACATCCAGCAGATCGTCCGGGTGCATAAAGTGGGTGCTGACGTAATGCATATTCAACTCGCTCATCGCGGCCAGCCGCATATAGGTATCTCCCACCATACCGCCGGATACGATGCGGGGCTGCTCCACGATACCGTCGCTGGCCACACCGAATTCCTGCACATAGGGCAGGGATGTGCCATCCTCAAAGTAAGTGCTGGCAATGGTGCGGATCTGGGACACTTTGCTGCCCAGCACCTTCCGCCCTGCAGCGGAAAGGATGTTGGAGGGCGGCACATAGACACTACCCTCTGTGTTGGGCAGCACGGTCTTTTGAAAATCGATCAGTTCGTTCATCGCTGCCACAATGGCCTCCTCACTGGGCCACTGATGATAGGCATACAGTCCCTTGTAATCCGTATCGGACAGCACCAGCGGCTGATGGTTGTAACCGTGGAAGCCCACTTCCCCTCCCTGCTGCAGCAGCAGACTGCCATAATATCGGAACTGCTGGGTGTCCGGCTGACGGACCGGCGTACTCTGGGTATCGTCCTCATAGTTTTCGATCATGACACCGGTAAAACGGATGGAGTATTGCTGTGCAAGCTTCATAAGATCCGGCCACCAGACCTTGGAATAGAAATCCGCAATACTCATCCCGTAGTCCCTGCGGATATAAGTACCATCGCCGCCGGGTACCGGAGATGGAAAATCGTCCAGATAGAACACCGAGCTGTTGATCACCGGGTAGGCAGCGGCATCGCACAGAAGGCTGAAGGACGCTGCATAGATGCCGCGCATGATTTTATCGTAGATGCCGATGTTGTCCACCACCACCCTGCCGGCACCAGACTTTGTACCCCACACCAGCGGAACGCCTTCGTCCCCCGTGCGGGCATAGACTGTGACTTCCTCCCTGAGGCTGACGCTGAGGGACGACTGGAACGGGTCGCTGAACTCATACCGCTCCCCGCCGCCCAGCATAAACTCCTCCGTGGGAACGATGCTTTCTGTAGTCTTATACTCCCAGGAAGAGGACACTACCCCGAGGTTGGGCGAGACAGCGTCAAAATATGTTGTTTTCTGGGGCGTCATGGCAAACAGGACGCTGCCGCCGTCCTTTACCCAGTTCATCAGGTCGATCAGGCGGCTGCCTAACGCATCCAGATCGCTCATGAGGACCACAACGGTTTTATACCGGTCAAACTCCGGGATGCCTTCAAGAGAGGTCGTGTGTACATCCACAGCCTGCGTACTCACTTTCATATCCAGCAAGATCCGATCAAACTGCTCTTTGGCATTGTCTGTTCCTTCCTGCCCGGAATCGTAGAGCAGCAGGCAGGTGACGGGCTGGCCGAACATGGCGGTCTGTGCAGGCTCGACCTCTGTCCGGGGGAGATAATTGAGCTTGAATTTCGCTGCTTCGTATTGAATGCCGCTGCGCTCCGCAAACAGGATAGCGGCCATCGCCACGAACACGGCCCAGATGATCAGCAGCTTTTGCCAGCGGAACGCCCGCAGCTGGGAAAGGATCTCCTTTATCATTGCTGTTTCCCCTGCCAGAACCGCACGATCTCGCGGCCCTTTGCACTGAGGTAGACCTCCTTTTCCTCGATTTGACCCAGTGTTTTTCGGATAGCCTCCCCATCTCGCCGCGCTGCTGCCAGCCGCAGGCAGAGCACCCACGGCGCCTCGCGCTGGGGCCAGCGCGCCGTAAGCTCTTCCAGCGTTTTCTCTGCGCGGTCATACTCAGCAAGACTGAGCTGCACATCTGCCAGCCTGCATTCCAGCGTACAGCTGCGGCGTCCGCCAAGGTTTTCCAGCCGCTTTTTCAGCAGCTGCTCCAGCTGATGGCGCTGGATCTCTGCGGCTCTGCCCTGTACGAAACCGTCTTTCAGATAGCTTTCCAGATAATTGCAGTATTCTTCCAGCACTGCGGCATCGTCCGGGGCAGCGGCATAGCGCTGCTCCAGCTTCTGCAATTTCAGGTCCGCTTCCTTGGTGATCTGCGACAGCGCCGTGGAAGCATAGTGTACCACTTCGCTGTCGTTGTCCATACGGGCCTGCTGAAGCAGGTCATAATAGCCTGCGGGGTCATCCGTCAGCACCGAGAGGATGAGCTTGCGTTTCTGCGCGGGACTGTCAACCAGCAGCGCTTCCTCCAGTGGAACGACCATATCCTCGCCTTCGTCATCCGCCACAAGGATACTTTTGTGTATTTCTTCGTTGATATGCAGCTTTTCAAGTGTCTGTTCCCGCAGGCACCCGCCTGTAAGGCGGTTGGAAGTGTGGAGCAGCAGCACACACAGCGGTCCCCACAGCGGCACAAGAAGCATCACAGGAGCAAAATATCCCTCCACCTCCAGTACCTTGGCCCAGGCCAGCAGCCAGATCCCCCCGCATACGGCCAGATGTACTGCCAGCAGCACAAGACCAAGCCAGAACCCGTTACGCATGCGATGCCTCCTGTTTTGCAGCGCTGATCAGCCGCAGCTGCTCATCCAGCGGCACTGCAGTGACATGAAGCCCTCTTTCATCCAAGCGCCGGGTCAGCAGCGGCAGATTTTCTTCATCGGTCTGATTCATCAGCAGGTAAACGGCGTTGTTTGTTCCAACGCCTGCTGCATCGGTACTGCGGATGGAGCGCCTCACCCGGTCGTTGAATTCGGCCCGGTTTTTGAACGTTCCCGTCACCTGCAGCAGCAGATGATGCGCCATTTTGTCTTCCTGCAGGGTGCAGGCTGTAGCCAGCTGCTCCGCAAACACAGCCGGACGCAGCAGACAGGTGTCGGGCAGATACCAGTTTTCTCGCACAACGCTCTCGTACTCAAAGGCCCGCACCAGTGCTGTTTCCACCAGTCCGCAGAGGATGCGGAACAGATTCTGGTAATACAGGGTCATCTGCTCTTCGCTGGCAGTATACAGCCCGATCAGTACCACAAGGCTGCCGTTCTGCCGCACGCCTGCAGCATACATCGGACGTCCGGGGAGGAAGCCGCGATTCACCCACAGCCCTTCCTGTTCGATGGCACGGATCACGTCCAGCCACTGATCCACCTCCAGCGAGTATGCCGGCTCCGGCGTCATTCCGGCACTGGCGGCGGTAAGTCGGGCAAACCCCTGGTTCTTTTCCATACGGTAGATGGTAAGGCTGTGGTTTTCCAGCACGTCTTCCATTATCTGCACCGTCTTGCGGCAGATCTCCTGCGGCTGCAGCATATCCAGCTGCTGGGTCACAGCATAGATCTTGCCAAAACTGTCCCGGCGGCCCAGGATCTGGCGGCGGAACGACCGTTTATCCTCCAGCGTATCCTGATACAGTTTCCGGGTAAATTCAAGCCGCTTATGCAGCAGCTCGTTTTCTTCCTGCACGAAACGGGCAGTCTCTGTATTACGCAGCTGCACATAGCCGCAGGACGCTCCCACCACAAAATATATAATGAACGCCAACCAGTTGGCAGGCTCATAAAACAGCAGCATCAGAGTGGTACTCTGCCGCAGATAGCCCGCTGTCAGAGAAACAGATGCCAGCACAGCAGACAGCACACCTGCATTGAGGCCATAGACCGTGCCGATCAGCACAACGAACATCAGCCGGAAATCGACCATCCGGAACTGCGCGTCCGTGCCTGTAATACGCACCAGCAGTTCCGTGGCCAGCCACGCGGCAGCGATCTCCACCAGCCGCAGCAAGAGTGAGCTCCGGCGGATCTTATCCACCATTTTGCGTATAAAGCTTTTTTTCTCTGTCTTCCGGGCGCACCACGCATTATAGATCGCCGGAAGATCATCCAGGATGCTGTACCGTTGGAACCAGCCGTACCTGCGGCGGACAGCATTATCTGCTGCGGGGTAGGTCTGGATCGTATCGGTTCCGTACAGCACCTTCAGCCCGGGCTGCAGCTTTTGCAGCACCTCGCCCAGCTGCCCCTGTGTGTTCCCAAAAACATCCGGCAGCGTAAATCGCTCCGGCTCCGGTGTCCATGTATCAAACACCCGGGCAACGAGATCGGCCAGTTCTTCTGCACAGAGCGCCAGCAGCGGCTGCGCGGCCTGTTCATCCATTTGAACTGTACCGGCAGGCATCTGTTCGAATAGCCGCGCAAACTGATCCGCGCCGCTGGCCGAGACAGCATACAGGTAGGGCAGGCGGAACACCTTGACCTGAAGTTTGCTGGTTCTGGCGTAATGGAAGCAAAGTTCCTCCGCCGCATTGGCCAGCAGCGTTTTACCGGTGGACGGCGCAAATGCTGCCTCCGGCCCTGAGAGGTACAGCAGCTCCACTTCCCGCTCGCGGCAGGATTGCAGGACCCGGCGCAGGCGGTCCAGTTCACCTTCCTGATCACCGTGTGGCAGAAGATATTCAGAAAAATAGACAACGCGGTCAAACTGATAGGTCTCTGCAAGCTGATCCAACAGCTGCCTGCTTTCCAGCGTCACCGTCTTAATCTGGGTGTCCGACAGTGCCTCCCCTTTTGCGCAGGTAGTCAGCACATGATCATTCGGGAATGCCGTCTCGATCCACTCCTGCGTCAGAAACGCCGTAAAACCCGTGAGTAAAATCTCCATTGCATTTACCGTTTCCGCCTGTCCGGCCTTTTTTCAAAGGTTCAAAGGCTGGCGACGCATATTTTTAAGAGAAACATCCTTTTATGATAATGATAATATCATTCTTCGCATAAAATAACAGTAGTTTTTCCTGATCCAGCCGCCCGTAAAACGCGCATTTTTTCACGGAAGAAATTTGTGCGGTCTGTACTTATACGCACTCGCACAGACAGTTCTTGAGAAACAAATCGTTTTTATTGAAAAGATTTTGGAACAATCCGTTTCCAGTATACCCGAAAACGCAATGGATTATTATGGAGCAGATGGTTTGCTCTCCTGCGGTAAGTGCCACACACCCAAAGAAGCCTTCTTTGCCAAGGGGCTTGTCTTGATAGGAAAGAACAAGCACCCGGTAGAATGCGCCTGTCATAAAGCCGAACGGGAACAGCAGGAAGCAGCTGTTAAGGAGCAGAAACATCTCGACCTTGTGCGGCAGCTGAAAGCAGAAGGTTTTTCTGACCCGGCACTGCTGGAGTGGACATTTGCAAACGACAATGGTCGTAGCCTGCAGATGCGTCACACACATCGCTATGTAGAGCAGTGGCAGACCATTCACGCAGAGAACATCGGGCTACTGCTCTGGGGCGGTTTTGGCACAGGCAAGAGTTTCCTTGCCGGGTGCATTGCGAACGCTCTGATGGAGCAGAAAGTACCTGTGTGCATGACAAACTTTGCTCATGTCGTGAACGAATTGAATAGTAGTTTCTCTGGGCAGAACAAGGTGGTAGACCGGCTGTGCCGCTATCCGCTTCTCATCATTGACGATTTCGGGATGGAGCGCGGCACAGAGTATGCACTGGAACAGGTCTACAACATTGTAGACAGTCGCTACCGCAGCCGGAAGCCCCTGATCGTCACGACCAATCTAACACTGGATGAGATCCGGCATCCGCAGGATACCGTTCACGCCCGAATCTATGACCGCCTGTTGGAGATGTGCGTTCCTGTTTCCTGCATCGGGGCCAGCTTCCGCAAGGAAAGCGCACAGGAAAAGCTAGAACAGCTGAAACTTTTGATCGGATAACCCGAAAATGTTGGAATGCAAAAATTGCCGGGTGAAAAAACACCCGGCTACAAGGAATTGGAGGTCTGCCTATGAATATGAATCGGTCCTACATGACAGAAACTGTAAAATTCAAAAATTATACGAATAATTTCTTGCAAAAGGACTCGAATCCCACTACAATGGAAGTGGTCACTCAAACCAATGCCGTCAAGTCTCCGACTGACAGCCCGGCAACCACGAAACTGGTGTACACGGTGGAAGAGATCGCACGAATGCTGGCCATCAGCCTGCGCTCTGCTTACAACCTGTGCAACAGCACCACCGAATTCCGTGTCCTGCGGGTAGGCGGAAGCATCCGTGTACCGAAAGACAGCTTCGATGCGTGGCTCTACCGGGCAGCTTGATAAGGAGGCAAACAGTATGGCATATATTACGAAGCGCGGCAACTCTTACAGCGTCCGCTACACCTACGAAGATGA
>OMGK01001390.1_pt1 | contig 13432 bp, 13 predicted proteins | sample 1645881 | NCBI WGS metagenome assembly OMGK01 (sample SAMN00849303, study PRJEB25192) | human gut metagenome
GCTGGATGAGGGCATGAAAGGCACAATGGCCGACTACCAAATTGCATCGGTAGCAGAAACCGCCATCATGGATGTATATCCGTACAGCGCAGAACCGGATGACAAGCCGGAAGTATAAGAACCTGAAAATTTCATTTCACAGATTATCATATATACGATGAGTATTGCAGAAAACATAAAACAAGTACTGAGCGAACTACCTGATGGGGTGCGGCTGGTAGCTGTTTCCAAATTTCACCCCAACGAGGCCATAGAGGAAGCTTATAGCGCAGGGCAGCGTGTGTTCGGAGAAAGCAAGGTGCAGGAAATGACTGCCAAATACGAGAGCCTTCCCAAAGATATCGAATGGCATTTCATCGGACATCTGCAAACGAATAAAATCAAATATATCGTACCCTATGTTACTCTGATTCATGGAGTGGATTCCTACAAACTCCTTACCGAAATCAACAGGCAGGCAGCCAAGGCCGGACGAACCGTAAACTGCCTGCTTCAACTGCACATCGCACAAGAAGAGACCAAATTCGGTTTCAGTTTCGACGAATGCCGGGAGATGCTTGCAGGCGATGAATGGAAAAAGCTCGGCAATGTCCGGATATGCGGACTTATGGGCATGGCTACGAATACGGACAATACCGAACAAATCAAAGCTGAATTCCGTTCATTAAACAACTTCTTCCAAGAGGCTAAAGCCACCTGGTTTTCCAATGCAGAGTGGTTTCGGGAGCTGTCAATGGGAATGTCCCATGATTACCATGAGGCCATTGCCGCCGGCAGTACCCTGGTACGTGTAGGAAGTAAAATATTTGGAGAAAGAATATATTAATACCTAATAACTGTTATTATGGCAACATTAGAAACCACCTTTGCAGGGTTAAAACTTAAAAACCCGATTATTATCAGCAGTTCCGGACTTACCGACAGTGCCGCCAAGAACCAAAAGCTTTACGAAGCCGGAGCAGGAGCCATTGTACTCAAGTCTCTTTTTGAGGAACAAATCATGATGGAAGCCGATTGGCTTGGAGATCCCAATATGTATCCGGAAGGAAGCGATTACCTGGTAGGATACATACGCGAACATAAACTGGGCGAATATTTGAATCTGATTAAAGAAACCAAGAAAGTCTGTGACATTCCTGTCATTGCCAGCATTAACTGCTATCAGGATGCGGACTGGATTGAGTTTGCCAGAAAGATAGAAGAGGCCGGAGCAGATGCTTTGGAAGTCAATATCCTTGCTTTGCAAACCGACATACAATATGCTTACGGTTCTTTTGAACAACGTCATATCGACATCTTGAGCCATATCAGGAAAACAGTCAATATTCCTGTTATCATGAAATTGGGAGACAACCTCACCAATCCGATAGCACTCATCGACCAGCTCTATGCCAATGGTGCGGCGGCAGTAGTAATGTTCAACCGGTTCTACCAGCCGGATATTGATATTGAAAAAATGGCTCAAAGTGCCGGAAGCGTCTTCAGCACAGATGCCGATTTATCCAAATCCTTACGTTGGATAGGTATCGCCTCTGCGGCTGTGAGCAAGCTGGACTATGCGGCATCCGGCGGCATACATGCTCCCGAAGGAGTAGTAAAAGCTATCTTGGCGGGCGCTTCGGCAGTAGAGATATGCAGCGCACTCTATCAGAATTCTTACGCCATCATCGAAGAGTATGTCCGCTTCCTGAACGCATGGATGGAACGCAAAGGGATGGAGAACATCAGCCAGTTCAAAGGCATGCTGAATGTAAGCGACCTGAACGGGATAAACACTTTCGAACGTACCCAGTTCCTGAAATACTTCTCGGCACGCAAATAATAAAAATATGGTATACTAATAAAAACGGATGGTGCTTACCAGTGGGGCATCATCCGTTTTTTTTATGTCACATTCTTCGCCTTCACCAAGAAAGGCAAAGCAGCAGATATTACATTAAATTACTTGCCAGTTCGCTCAGCTGGCTACGCTCTCCCTTCACCAGATTGACATGGGCAAACAGGTTCTGGTCTCTCATGCGGTCTATCATATAGACAAGCCCGTTGGACTGGCTGTCCAGATACGGCTGGTCAATCTGTTGGATGTCGCCCGTGAATACCATCTTCGTCCCTTCGCCGGCACGTGTTATAATGGTTTTTATTTCGTGAGGAGTAAGGTTCTGCGCTTCGTCGATGATACAGTAGGTCTCGCTCAGGCTGCGCCCGCGGATAAAGGCGAGGGCTTCAATGACAAGCTGGTCGCTTTTCTGCATATCTTCCAACCTTTTCACTTCGCTTGAGTTAGATGCGAACTGATGCTTGATTACATTCAGGTTATCAAACAGCGGCTGCATATACGGAGCTACCTTCTCATTGGCATCACCCGGCAAGAAACCTATATCTTTATTGGACAATGCAACGATAGGACGCGCCAGCAGGATTTGCTTATAGTCTGTCAGCTTGCCCAAAGCGGCTGCCAGTGCCAACAGGGTCTTACCCGTTCCTGCCTTGCCGGTGAGGGCCACCAGCTTGATGTTCGGGTCATTCAATACCTCGAAAGCAAAACTCTGTTCGGCATTACGCGGTTCGATGCCGTAATTCTTTGTCTTATTGACACGGCAAACGGAATGGGTAAAAGGATTGTAGCGGGCAAGCACGCTGCTGCGGTCGCTCTTCAGGATAAAACATTCGTTGGGGTGAATAACATCCTTGAAGTCGAATTCGCTGATGTCCAACCCTTCCTTAGAGGAATAGATGCGGTCTATCAGAGTCGGGTCAATCCCTTCGAACACTTCGTTCGACTTTTCAAATATATCCACGTTAATGACCTTGTCGTTGATATAGTCCTCGCACAGCAGACCGATAGAGCGCGCTTTCATACGAAGGTTGACATCCTTGGTGACAAGAATGGATTTCATATTCGGCTTCTTCACGGTCAGCCAGTCAACGACAGAAAGTATCTGATGGTCGGGAATACGTTCCGGCTATGTCCAGTCGGGAAAGAGTCGTGCACGCGGGGCGAATCTACCGAACCCGCCACCACGAACAGGCGTCCCAGACCTTCGCCCAGCGGAGCGCCTTTGGTAAAAAGGTTATCATCGGTAATCAAGTCGAGCTCACGGACAAACTCACGGGCATTGAAATTTATCTGCTCGTTGCCCTTCTTGAATTTATCGAGTTCTTCAAGCACTACAATGGGAAGATAAATATCGTTCTCTTGAAAATTCTTCAAACAGTTATAATCGTGAAGGATAACATTGGTATCAATCACAAAGTTTTTCTTAGCTCCCATACTCTTTAGATTTAAATAGTTTATACCTCATACCGACAATATAAAATAAAGCAAGCATACACACTTAAATAAAATTGCCTTATCTTTGCCGTTCCTAAAGATAACACTTTAATAAGGAGAAAGGATTGCTTTCCCGTTAATTTTTATAAAAGATGGACTATCAGAACACTTTAACTTACTTATATAACAGCGTACCCATGTTTCAGCAAGTGGGCGGCTCGGCATACAAAGAAGGTTTGGAAAACACGCGCATATTAGACGAACATTTCGGACACCCCCACCGTTCGTTCCGCACAATCCACGTGGCAGGAACCAACGGCAAAGGCTCCTGTTCCCATACATTGGCTGCCATATTGCAGGAGGCGGGATACCGCGTGGGGCTTTACACTTCTCCCCACCTGGTGGATTTCCGTGAACGTATCCGTATAAACGGCTCTCCCATACCCGAAGAGTATGTAGTGCACTTTGTAGAAAAAGAACGTGACTTTTTCGAGCCTCTGCACCCTTCTTTCTTTGAATTGACCACAGCGATGGCATTCCGCTATTTTGCCGATGAGAAAGTGGATGTAGCCGTTATAGAGGTCGGACTGGGCGGCCGGTTGGACTGTACGAACATCATTCATCCGGATTTGTGCATCATAACCAACATAAGTTTCGACCATACCCAGTTCTTGGGCGACACATTGGCAAAGATAGCGGGAGAAAAGGCAGGTATCATCAAACCCGGCATTCCCGTAGTCATTGGCGAAACCACCCCCGAAACCAAACCGGTTTTCCTGCAAAAGGCCGCGGCAGAGAAAGCCCCTGTCGTATTTGCAGAAGAAAGGATGAACAACGATTATCCCGGACTGAAAACAGAGTTGCAGGGACTTTATCAACTAAAAAACACACGCACCATCCTCACAGCCTTGCCATTGCTGAAAGAGGCCGGATACCGCATTGACGAAAGGAGTGTGCGCAGCGGCTTCGCCCGTGTCTGCGAACTGACGGGATTAATGGGACGCTGGCAAAAGCTACAGGAGTCCCCCACCCTGATATGTGATACCGGACATAATGTGGGTGGCATTACCTACATTGTAGAACAACTGAAACAGCAAACCTACCGCCAGCTCCATATCATCATAGGAATGGTCAATGACAAAGACATCAGCGGTGTGCTTGCCCTGCTTCCCAAAGATGCTGTATACTACTTCACCAAAGCCAGCGTAAAACGCGCCCTTCCGGAAGAGGAGCTGTGCAAGCTCGCCGCTAAAGCAGGTTTGCAGGGAAACTGTTATCCGGATGTTCCCGCCGCCGTAACCGCCGCACAAGAAAAAAGCCACCCCGAAGATTTTATCTTCGTAGGTGGCAGCAGCTTTATCGTGGCAGATTTATTAGCGAACCGCGATGCACTCAATCTCCACTAAGGCGTCTTTCGGAAGCGCCTTTACGGCAACAGCCGAACGCGCGGGAAAGTCTCCCTCAAAATAAGTGGCATATACCTTATTCATGTCGGCAAACAAAGACATATCCGCCAGGAAAACGGTAGTCTTCACGATATTCGCCATGCCCAATCCTGCCTCTTCCAGAATGTGCTTTACATTCTCCAACGACTGGCGGGCTTGGGCTTCCGCACCTTCCGCCATCGCTCCGGTAGCAGCATCGATAGGCAACTGACCCGATACGAACACCATTCCGTTTGCTTCAATAGCCTGACTGTAAGGGCCGATTGCCCCCGGAGCTTTTTGACTACAAATTACTTTTTTCATAATTTCACTCTTTTATCTGTTCATTATCAAATATATAGTATCTTTTCCTACTATATTCCCAAAAAAAATCAGGAGACTCGTGCAGTATTTCCCAGAATCGTGCATTTATATATACGAATACACGAAAGAAAATTTCATTCATAACCTGTTAATACCTAGACTTAACTTATATTTTAGCATGGGGAAGTTTCCCAAACAAAGGCTCTGCTTGTGAAAGCGGAGCCTTTATTTTGTTAAGTATACCGTTTATTTACAATGCTTTTCAATCAGTCCGTCCACGTTCGGGTCGCCCAATTCCTTTGCCTTGGCAAAACTTTGGCACGCTTCCTGCTTCTTTTTCATCTGCAACTGTGCAATTCCCATAAGCCGATAGGCTTCGGCATATTTAGAATCAATAGCCAAAGCATCCTGCAACACTTTCAAGGCTTCTTCATTACGTCCTACACGGATATTGACCACGGCAAGCTCTGCACGGTAGGTCAGGTCTTTCGGACTCAGCTCAATAGCCTTCTCCATATCATTCAGTGCACGCTGGAACTGTTTGGCCTTCAAGGCAGCCTGCTCACGATAATAATAGAACACATCATTCACCTTGCCGTTTACCGCTTTATAATAAGCATCGTAATCAAGCATGGCGGCACGCGCCTGATTGGCGTTCATGCGGGCTTGGGCACGTTCCAACAAGTAAGGGGCGGCTTCTTCCGTGTACGGTTCGGTGAAACGTACCACGCAACTGTCCATAAGTGCCAGCACTTCTTCTGCCGGCGCTTTCATCAGTTCCTTTGTCTTGGCTGCACTGAAAAACGTTGCCGCCGACGCTATATCGGACTGATTAACCTTTTCGTAGCATGCCAAAGCTGCCGCATAATCCTGCTTTGCAAACAAAATATCCCCTTCGGTCTGTACATACACCGGAAGCTCCTGAACGGCAATCGCTTTTCTTATTTCATCCACAGCCTTATCGTAAGACCAGTCCTTATAGGGCTTTTCCGGATTACCCAGCATATAATTGTATATCAGTTTGGCACGGTTGTAATATACGTCGTCTTTCTTTTGAGCCACACTCAGGGCTTTATCCATATCCGCCACGACCTTATCCATCGAGGCATCATCCTTGGAGCGGTATATCCGGTTGGTGGCACGGCGCACATAGCCGTCCGCACTGTTCGGATATTCAGCGATGAAATCGTCCAACAGTTCTGCATACTTCTCCGGAGCAACCTGTGAGGAAGCCATGAAGAGAAACACCAGCGCCTGTTCTTCCGTATCGGGCAGTGCTTTCTTAATGCCGATATTCTTTAAAGTCATATCGCTGAAAGAAAATGCAGAAACATTCTGTTCCATGGCAAAATCGGCATCTACCGCATAACATATTGTAGCGGTATCGGCGCCGGATGACTTCTGTGCAAGCGCAAAGACCTGTCCTTCTTCAGTCATCACGGGACAGCTCACCATCTTATCCTTCAGGCGCAGATTGAGCGTATAGTAGTGATACTTTCCGGAAAATTCATCCGCAGCTTTCACTTGTCCGGCAGTATAGGAACGGTCTTTCTGTGTAGAATAAGGCAGGATGTACACATTGGCGCCCACAGCCGGAGCCGCGGTTGCCGGATGCAATGCCGGGACTTTTTTGGTGGATATACCTACACGGAATTTAATGACATCGTACATATCATTCGCACCCATGATAGAAACTACCGGCATCTGTACGCCTTCCGAATTCACGACCACCGCCCGTTGCGCTCCTTCGAACAAAGAACAGTCGGACAAGGCCACACCGTCTTCCGTCACGAAGAAACCGTTTCCGGTATTCAAAATCTTATCATTCTCGCCATAAGTAATCACCGAAAATACGGCACGTTTGGCTTTATCCACCCATTTGGGAGCTTGTGCCATGCTCCACTGTACCTCCAAAAGGCATAGAGCGGAAAGCAGGAAAATCTTCTTTTTCATATTCAGTTCGTTCTTTGTTTCACAGCTTCATAAATCAGGATACCCGCCGCAACGGATACGTTAAGAGACTCAATCGTACCCAGCATCGGAATCTTTACCCATTCGTCGCAAAGTGCAAGATTATCGTAAGAAACTCCCTTGTCCTCGGCACCCATGATGATACACATAGGACCTGTGTAATCGGCTTTTGTGTAATCGTAATCACCCTTTTCCGTAGCAGCCACTATATGGAAACCGCTGCTTTTAAGAAACTGCAGGGTATCTTTCAGATTCTGTTCGCGGCATACGGGCAAGGTATGCAACGCACCTGCCGAAGTCTTTACCGCATCGGCATTCACCGTTACGCTGTTCTTGGCGGGAATAATAACGGCATCCACCGCTGCACACTCGCAAGTACGGGCTATCGCTCCGAAATTACGCACATCCGTTATGCCGTCCAGCATCACAAACAACGGATTCTTGCCTTCCTCAAAAAGGAACGGTACAAGGTCTTCCGTTTTCTGATAGGTCACGGCGGAGACAAATGCTACCACCCCCTGATGGTTCTTACGAGTAATGCGGTTGATACGCTCTACCGGCACACGTTGTACAGGAATCAAAGTTCCCTTTAGAGCGGCAAACAATTCTTTGGACAAGTCGCTCTGGATATCTTTCTTCACCAATATCTTGTCAATGTCCTTACCTGCCTGAACAGCTTCTATCACGGCACGAACGCCGAAAATCATTTCACTTTTATCTATCATTGTATCTTATTGTTTTTTTTGTTCTACTTTAGCCGGCTAAAGTACTACACTACGATTGTAAACCTCTACTTTACAACCGTAAAGTACTACATTAGTCAGACGATGCCCAACAGTGCCTTGGCATTGTTCAGCGCAGCATCGGTCAGGGTGGCTCCACTCAGCATATGAGCAATCTCCCCTACCCGTTCCTCATCCGTCAAACGGCGGATGTGGCTGTTGGTTTCCGTTTCATTATCCTGCTTATACACCTTATAATGGGCACGTCCGCGGGCAGCTATCTGCGGCAGATGCGTGATACTGATAACCTGGCGGTCGCTATCGCCCATTTCCTGCATAATATCCGCCATGCGGTCGGCTATCTCACCGGAAACTCCCGTGTCTATTTCATCGAACACGATAGTGGGCAGCTTCACCGCTCCGGCTATCATTGCCTTGACAGACAGCATGACACGGGCTATCTCGCCCCCCGAAGCTACCGAAGAAATATTCTGCAAAGCCCCGTTCTTGTTGGCAGAGAAAAGGAAGTTCACCGTATCCGCCCCCTGTGCACCCGGCTCCTTGCGTGCACCTATTTCCACCTGAAAACGGACATTGGGCATGCCCAGCGGTATCAGGCGGGCTGCCATCTGCTTTTCAACCTCGCGGGCTGCGGCGGTACGCAATCCGGTAAGTACCGCTGCCTGCCGCTTCACCTTATTATATAAGGCTTCGCTACGGGCTTTCAACGTTTCAATCTGTTCATCCGATGAAGTGATGTTGGACAGTTTGGCGGCATAATCATCCGCCAGAGCCAGAAGCTCGTCCACCGTAGAGACGCGATGCTTCTGCTGGAGAGTATAAATCAGGTTCAAACGTCCGTTCACCTCTTCCAGCCGGCCAGGGTTAAATTCTATCTCCTCTTCTTTTCCCGAAATCTCCTGAGAAATATCTTTCAGCTCGATGTAGCTGCTTTCCAGCCGTTCGGCAAGTTCCCCGGCAGCAGGATATACTTTCTGCAAGCCCGCCATTGTATTCAGGCACTCTTTCAGTACGGAAAGCAGACCGCCCTCATCGGAGTTCATCGCCTGACCGGCACGGAACAGTCCGGCCTTTATCTCTTCGGCATGGCTCAGCGTATCGGCCTCCTGCTCCAGTTCTTCCTGTTCTCCGGCAGCCAGATGCGCATCCTCCAACTGCTCCAACTGGAAACGGATGTAATCTTCGTCCGCCTTGTTCTTTTCGGACAATGCGACAAGCTGTTCCAAATCCTGCTGCACCTGCTTCCATTCCCGGTGGAGAGAGCGGTATTTACTTAGCTCGTCTTCGTCATGCGCCAGCAAATCCAGCACGCTCAACTGGAAACCTTCCTTGTTCAGGAGCAGGTTCTGATGTTGCGAGTGCACGTCAATCAGCTGTTCGCCAAGCTCCTTCATCTGTACCAGCGAGGCAGGCGTATCGTTGATAAACGCACGGCTCTTGCCCGAAGCATAGACTTCGCGGCGAAGGATACACTCATCTTCGTATTCCAGTTCGTTTTCCTCAAAGAAAGGCTGCATACCATAACCGGCAATCTCAAAACGGGCTTCAATCACACATTTTGCAGCGCCCCGCCTGATGGATTTCACATCGGCACGCTGCCCCAGCAACAGACCGATAGCTCCCAATATGATGGACTTTCCCGCACCGGTCTCACCGGTAATCACCGAGAAGCCGCTACCGAAGTCTATATCAAGCTTCTCGATAAGCGCATAATTCTGTATGTATAGAGAACGCAACATTTTATTAAACAGATAATTGAAAGTTGACAATCAAAAAATATCATTCACGCTTCATCACTTCCGCCAAATGGTCGACGATGTCCGCAGCCACTTCCGCTTTGGACTTCAACGGGTAGTCCTTTTTACCGTTCCGGTCGATAATGCTGATTTTATTGGTATCGTAACGGAAGCCCGCACCTTTGTCATTCAACGAATTAAGCACGATAAAATCCAAGTTCTTACGGTTCAGTTTATCTTCCGCATTATGCTGTTCGTCATTGGTTTCGAGGGCAAAGCCCACCAGCACCTTGCCGGGATGCTGCTTCTTCATCTCTCCCAAATGGGCGGCGATGTCCCGTGTAGGCTTCAGGTGCAATGACATATCACCTGTCTTTTCGCGCTTTATCTTCCTGTCGACAACCTGCTCCGGCGTATAGTCGGCAACGGCGGCAGCCATGATAACGGCATCCGCATCGTCAAACAAAGAGGTGGCCGCCTCAAACATCTCTCCGGCAGACTCCACACCGAAGTACCGGTACACGGGGTAGTGTGTCCGGAGCTGGACGGGTCCCGAAACCAGAATAACCCTTGCTCCTCTTGCCGCACACTCATCGGCAAGCGCAAAGCCCATCTTTCCCGACGAATAATTGCCGATGAAGCGCACCGGATCAATCTTTTCGTATGTCGGTCCGGTGGTAATCATTATTGTTTTTCCCGCCAGATCACCGTCCTTAGCGGCAAAGAACTCTTCCAGCCTGCGGATAATGACATCCGGTTCTTCCATTCTGCCCTTGCCTACCAGATGGCTTGCAAGCTCGCCCGTACCCGGTTCTATGATATGGTTGCCATACGAACGCAGTGTCTCCAGGTTCTTTTGGGTGGACGGATGGGCATACATATCCAGGTCCATTGCCGGGGCAACAAACACAGGAGCTTTTGCCGACAGGTAAGTGGTTATCAGCATATTATCGGCAATGCCATTCGCCATCTTGCCGATAGTGGAAGCCGTGGCAGGAGCTATCAGCATGGCATCCGCCCACAGACCCAAATCCACATGGCTGTTCCAGGTTCCGTCACGCTGCGCGAAGAATTCGCTGATAACGGGCTTGCTGGTAAGGGCGGACAAAGTAATGGGAGTTATAAATTCCTTGCCCGCAGGCGTTATGACAACTTGCACTTCCGCGCCCCGTTTTATAAGTCCGCGAATGATATAACAGGCTTTATAAGCGGCAATACTGCCTGTAATGCCGAGTACTATTTTCTTTCCTTTCAGTGGGTTTGCCATGAAATCAAACTACTAATTACAAATTTACTTCTGGGTAATCTCGCGCAGGCGGATTTTAGTCAGCATAGCCTTGGTATTCAGTGTAAAATCACTGTTCAGTATCCAGCTGTAATAGCCCGGATCGCGTTTCAGCACATCTGCCACCGGCATGCCTTTGTATTTACCGAAATTAAACACTTCCACACCTTTATCATCGTAAACCATGCGTCCTGCAAAGTCCACGTTCTTGTTGAAGCTGGAATAATCCGAGAGGAAAGCCACATCGTTCTGCAATTCGGGATAACGGTCCAGTTGCGACATCAGCACCTCGTAAGTGGCACGCGTATCGGCTTCCGCCGTATGGGCGTCTTCCAGGTTCTTGCCGCAATAGAACTTATAAGCGGCAGACAGTGTGCGCTGCTCCATTTTGTGGAAGATAACCTGTACATCCACAAACTTGCGGCGGCTCATATCTATATCCACGTCTGCACGCAGGAACTCTTCCGCCAGTACCGGAATATCAAAGCGGTTGGAGTTGAACCCGGCAAGGTCGCAGCCCTCAATATCATTGGCTATATTGCGTGCCACTTCCTTGAACGTGGGGCATTCTGCCACATCTGCGTCGTAAATGCCGTGAACGGCGGAAGCCTCTTCCGGTATGTGCATTTCGGGATTGATGCGCATGGTCTTGGTTTCCTCGTTTCCGTTGGGATATACTTTGAGATAACAGATTTCTACTATTCGGTCCGAGTTAATGTTTGTACCGGTGGTCTCCAAGTCAAAAAAGACAATCGGATTTTTAAGATTCAGTTTCATGAAGTTTCGTATTTATTTATCTTTTAGGCACGGACTGCACGGAACGGTGCGGTTTCTCTATAAACCCGAACCGTGAAATCCGCGTAACCCGTGCCTAAATAAAAAAATGACAGATTACTATTTCATTAATCATTCAGCATCATCGGCATCAGCAGCATCAGCAGGTCTTCGTTTTCTTCCTGCTCTGCCGGAACAATAACGCCGGCACGCGAAGGATCCGCCAGCTCGATAACCACTTCATCCGCCGATATATTATTCAGGATATCAATCAGGAAAGTAGACTTGAAGCCGATGCTCATCGGATTGCCTGCATACTGGCATGCCAGCGTTTCCTCTGCCGAAGTGGAGAAATCGATGTCCTGTGCCGAAATCACAATTTGGTTCTCCTGCATACGCAGTTTGATAAGGCTGCTTGCCTGTGAGGAGAAGATAGACACGCGGCGCAACGCACCAATCAGCAGCAGGCGGTCTACCGTTACTTTATACGGGTTGTTCTGCGGAATTACGGAGTTATAGTTGGGGTAGCGTCCCTCAATCAGGCGGCATACCATGCGATAGCTTTCCAATGTAACCACGGCATTGCGTTCGTCAAATTCAATGGTCACCGTGCCCTGCTCCTTCGGTAACAGGTTCTTCATCAGGTTGGCAGGTTTCTTGGGCAGGATGAAAGCCGCACGCTCATTGCCTTTGGCGGCCAGCGTCTTGCAGCGCACCAGCTTATGTCCGTCGGAAGCCACCATTGTAATGTCTTCGGTAGTAATATCGAAATAGATACCGTTCATCACCGGACGAAGCTCGTCATCAGCGGTTGCAAACACGGCGCGGTTGATACCTCCCAGTAACACCTGTGCATCCATTTCCACACGAACGGCATTCTCGCCCAGCATGGCCGATTGCGGAAATTCGTCCGCATTCTGCCCCATCAGGCTGTATTTACCGTTCTGATACTGAACCGTAATCTCCAGAGAACTCGTATTGATGTCAAACGTCAGCGGCTGTTCGGGAATTTCCTTTAAAGCGTCCAACAAAGTCTTGGCAGTCACTGCAAAACGTCCGTCGGCATCACTGTCATTCACTTCTACTGTGGTAACCATCGTTGTTTCACTGTCGGAAACAGTTACCGACAAGGTTCCGTCTTGTAGTTCAAAAAGGAAACAATCCAAAATAGGCAGCGCATTCTTTGAATTAATCACGCGGCTGATAGCCTGCAAATGGCTGGAGAGCGCAGTACTCGAAACGATAAATTTCATATATTCTATGTATTTAAGTTTTAATTTCAGTTCAGTTGTTAACTAACGGACAAAGTTAAAAAAAGAATTCCCTACGGCAAAGAAAAAACAGCCGTTTATTCGTCGCATATCCCTAAAAAATTGTAACTTCGCCGCATCATTTAAAAAGAGTACAATGGAATTTACAGGAAAAATCATCGCTATACTCCAGCCCAGAGGCGGAGTTTCCAAAGCATCAGGTAACGAGTGGAAAGCGCAGGAATACGTAATCGAAGACCACGGGCAATATCCCCGCAAGATGTGTTTCGACGTATTCGGAGCAGATAAAATAGAACAATTCAATATCCAGATGGGTGAAGAGCTGACGGTATCTTTCGACATCGACGCACGTCAGTGGCAAGACCGCTGGTTCAACAGTATCCGCGCATGGAAAGTGGAACGTGTCAGCGCAGCAACGGCAACACCTACACCGGGAGCACCGGTTCCGCCGCCCGCTCCGTCCGCAGCGCCGGAATTCTTATCCGGAGACGCAAAGGACGACTTGCCTTTCTAATTTGAGAATTAAAAATTAAAAACAGGAATCAGCAAGTTTATCCGGTAAGAAAAGGAAGGTGTCAAAATACACTTGACGATTTCTTTTAGGTACGGATTATGCGGAAAGCACGGATTTCA
>OMGK01001398.1_pt1 | contig 13355 bp, 16 predicted proteins | sample 1645881 | NCBI WGS metagenome assembly OMGK01 (sample SAMN00849303, study PRJEB25192) | human gut metagenome
TTGACAACAACTGAGCTATCGAACAAAACTTCGAACAACTGGCTTAATGGCATTGCCTCTGATTTCTGATTTCAGGTGCTTATTACCTGAAAATAAATATTTTTTAAAAAGTGGGAATAGAATAATGACAGAAGATACAGATTGTGTTAATATTTGTTTGAAAATTATATTACCGAAAAATAGAAAAAATTCGAAAAGTGGGAATAGGGGATGGCACCATGCAGCTTATAGTTAAGAAAAAAGTATTTAGATGAACTGATTGAATTGTATGGAACACCAGATATAAAAGTTATCACGGGGATCAGACGAAGCGGCAAATCAGTATTGCTGCAAGAGTTTGTTACATACTTGCAATCAATAGTATTTACGCCAAAGGAATCTATGATATTTACATTACCGGTTCAAATGCATTTTTGCTGAGTTCAGATTTGGCAACACTTTTTACCGGAAGAACGATGGAAATAAAGGTATATCCATTTTCTTTCATGGAATATCTAACTTATTATGAAATTACAGATGGATATGACGATGCATTTGATCAGTATGTCCGAACTGGTGGCATGCCGGGGGCTTATGTATATAAGACTGAGGATAGACAGTATGACTATGTTAGAGATGTGTATTCAACCATTCTTGTCAGAGACTTGGTAGAAAAGTATAAGATAAGAAATAAATCAGAGTTTACCAATATATCAGAATTTATGATGGATAATATTGGTAACTTACTTTCTCCAAATAATATCAGCAAAACCTTAAACAATGACCGAAGTGAGATAACCCGAAAGACGGTATCGAAATATATTGGTTATTTGGAAAATGCTTTTCTGTTCTATGAGGCAAAACGGTATGATTTAAAGGGGAAAAAATACCTGACGAACAATAGTAAGTATTATCTTTGCGATTCATCATTCCGTTATGCAGTCAATGGTACACGAAACATGGATTTTGGAAGAGTATATGAGAATATTGTTTATCTGGAGTTACGCAGAAGAGGATATGAGGTATATGTTGGGAAACTCTATAAAAGAGAAGTGGACTTTGTAGCTAAGAAACGTGAGACGCAAATATATATTCAGGTAAGCGATAATATTTCGGATGAAAAAACATTTGAAAGAGAACATTCACCACTGCTTGCAATAAGGGATGCATATCCTAAGATGATAATTGCAAGAACGCATCATGAAACCTATGATTATCAAGGCGTGCAAGTTGTTGATATTTGCAGATGGTTACGGGAATAATATCATTTTGAAAATCTCTACTGTGTGACAGAACTTGTTGAAACGTCAGTTTCTGGAATCCAGCCTTTTTCAGCTACCCAGACCCAAAGCGGAAGTAAAACACAACGTTATGTAAATTCTTCCGGCACAAGCACTGATGTTACCGCAGAAAGTAATTCTTCGGCATGGAAAGTTACCAATAAATCGAGTTGGAAATCCAGGAATACCGGATATGCTTCTGCAACAGGCTCCCATATCCTTTCCAATTCCGAAATCACTTCAACGACGCGTACTGTTTCCATTTCCTGTACCAAAAATGGGACTTTACAGTAAAAAGAAAACCGTGATGCATCCTGATATGCACCACGGTTTTTCATATCCGTAAATATCATAAATCTCCGGCATATATCCCCCGGCTCTTATTTCACATCCCCGAGACAATGGAATCATGGCTCCATGCATATTCTACCGATAGATATACCTTTTCCCCTTTATATTCATAAAATTTTTGTTCTTTTCCATCCAGAAACAATCTGTCATAGTCTGTATCAGCTGCACCGCTTGAACCTCTGATAATTCCCATATCACTGATTCCCTCAATTGCACGGGCCGTAAAAGCATGCGCATACACTTTCTTATTTGACGCATCAAAAATTCTGCAGTCATTATAATCCGGACTGTTTTTTATATAAACAGCTAATTCATATTCTCCATCATTATCCCAGTCTGCCACCAGAAATTCTGCCCACTGAGGCCGATACCCTTCTTTTGTCAATGCTTTTATAAAAGAATCCTTATCATATTCTTTTCCTTTTTCCACATCAAAGAATGTTTGATTATCTGAAAAAATTTTCTGTATCTTCTGTGGAAGTTTTTCCAGATCCTTTTGCGTAGAATGAACCTGTTTCCAATCCTCTTCCTGTGTTTCCGTAGATAAGACAGCTGTTTCTGTATTACTTTTCTGTTCTTGATCTGCAGGAGCTTTGCAACCCGCAAATAATAAACAGACCGTTATAATAATTACCGGTAATGCTTTCTTTGACATTATTTATCCCTTCAAATACTCTAACTATCCATTGTTATTAAATATGCAATTTTATTTTCTGCATCATATACACAAAAGGAAACATTCGTATACATTTTTGTTCCTGGATTCCGATCAACAAGTTTCCAATAACCATCTTCAATTGTTGGAAGTTCAATATAAGTAGAAACACTTGTCAAAAAATCCCCAGCCTTTTTCGAAAGCGGTAAACTCTCCCACTTCGCAAATTCTTCAGCAGCATCCTCATCCAGAGTTATCTTATAAAGAGCCATTCCCTCATATGGAAAACCTCCATAATCATTAAACTCTTCTTTAAGTTCAATATCTTTTTCCTCAATATCTATATCAAACGCTTTAATAAATTGCGATTTTGTATCATCTTTTTGAGTACACCCAACAAATCCTATCAGGCTAAAAATTATTATAAAAATCAGAAAAAACTTTTTCATATCTGTTTCCTATGCAATATAGCTTATGTTACCTTATATCCTACCACAGCTATTATCTTTCGCCCTTTCTTAATAAATGCAATCTTTTTCCCTTCATTCTGTAAATCTTCAACCGCCATTTTTATATTTTTCTCTAGCTCATGGATTTGTTTACATTTCTCGACGTAATAACCATTCGTCGTTGCATTTACATTGTTAATTTCATTAACAAATATAGTTTCCAACTGTTCCAAATCAATTTCCTGCTTTGGTACATAAGAAAAAATATCTAATACACTATATTCTTCCATTCATCCTCCAAGATATCATCATTGCTTGTTATGTTTTCACGTTAGCATATTCAATTATCTATGTCAACTATATTTTAGTTTTTCTATACATTGTTTTATTATCTTGTTTGTTTTATAATACGTTTATCTAATTAGATAAGGAGAAACCTATGAACAACAAAAGTAACTTCCGGCGCGGTTCCGTCGAATTGTTAATTTTGCATCTGCTTAGCCAGCAGGACTATTATGGTTATGAAATATCAACCCTGATCCGGGAACAGACCGATGGATACCTGAATATTCCAGTTGGTTCTTTGTATCCCGCTCTCTACAAATTAATAGATGCCGGATATATTTCAGACTACAAAAAACAGGTGGGACGCCGTCAGGTGAATGTTTATTATCATCTGGAAGACAGTGGCCGCACGCATCTGCAACAACTTTTGGAGGATTATTACGCGACTGCCAATGCGATCCAACAGGTATTGAAATATACGGTTACACAGTAGAAAAAAGGGGGATACAATGACCAAGGATAAAATTACGGATGAATATATAAAGGCTGTGCAGAAACAGTTTAAGCACTACCATGCCGCAGACACAAGATTTATTTCTGATTTGAAAGACGCTGTCATTTCTTATGCAGCGCAACAGGATTCTCTCGATTATGAACAGCTTGTCTCACAGTTTGGAGATCCACAGGAACTGGTAAACGATTATTTTTCGGAGCAATCAATTGATAAGCAAAAAAGAAGCCTGCGCTTTTCACGAAATGTCAAAATAACCTGTACCATTGTAATTTTGATTGTCTTGGGGTGTACTGGCATTTTCTTTTATACTCTCAATCATTTAGCCCAAGAAGAGAGAAATGCTTTTATTCACCGAGAAATCATTATTTTAAAGGAGGATGATACCCAATGAAAAAATCAGGCAAATTTATCACCGCTTTATTACTTTCTTCCGCACTTATATGTGCCGCAATACCCAGTCAGTCTCTTCAGGCACAAACCGTCACGATTACAAAAGAGGCTATTTCCGATGATCTCTACTGTGTGACGGAACTTGTTGAAACGTCAGGTTCTGGAATTCAGCCTTTTTCAGCTACCCAGGCCAAAAGCGGAAGCAAAACCGTGCGTTATGAAAACGCTTCCGGCACTACTTTATGGTATGTGACGGTACATGCTTCTTTTACCTATAACGGAAGCACTTCTTCCTGCACAAGCACTGATGTTACCGCAGAAAGTAATTCTTCGGCATGGAAGGTTACCTATAAATCGAGTTGGAAATCCGGGAACACCGGATATGCTTCTGCACCCGGACATCAATATAACATTTTAGGCATGGAAACAAACACACTTTCTCGTACTGTTTCCATTTCCTGTACCAAAAACGGAAATTTACAGTAAAAAGAAAACCGTGATGCATCCTGATATGTACCACGGTTTCTCTACATAATTATCTAAAATTTTTAATCACACAGGAATGTTTCTTTGTCTTGGTGCTATAATTGATTCCAACCAGAAGAACCTCCCCATCATATCCCATTTTTTTCACCAACTGCGTATAATTCTTTTCTTTGATCTGTGTAATCGCTTTTTCTGCAGATTTGTCCCATTTCAACTCGATCAGTAATGCAGGTTTATCCGTAAATCTGTTTGGAAGAAAAAGAATATCCACATACCCATGCCCACTTGCGATCTCTTCAAACCGCACATAATCATCCACACAACTCAAATATGCCATGATCACAACCGACCGAAGCGCCTGTTCATCGTTATAAAACTTCGGAGAAGTGTTTGCCATATGCGCTTCTGCCAGCAACTTCGCCACTGTATCTCCATCCTTTTGAATTGTTGCCTTCAACAAATGATCTGACAGCTGAATTGCTTTCACCAGTTCCTGACGTCTGCCGTTTTTGATTGCACGAATAAACTCTTCCCTGATTTCTTCGTTTGGAATATACACCTCTTTATTGTCTGCATCATATCCCAGATATCCCAGATGCACCAGTAAAGTAAGTACATCATCCCGGCTTTTCATGGAAGTCATGTCATTCTGAAAAGACCCGATATCGACCCGGCAACGCTTTCCTCCAAGCATATCGACCAGACATTCCTTCAGACCATCAAAATTTAAATCTATATAAATTCGCAGTGATTCATAAGTTTCTGTCTGTGTCCAGTAATTACTGTATTTTCCGCAAAAAACTGCCTTTATCACCGAATTTGGATTATACACATGCCCGATCTCATCAAAATAATACCCATCGTACCATCTGCGCATTTCCTCATAATCCATGTGATGACCGGTACACAGCTTTTTTACCTCATCCTCTGTAAAACCAACATAGGGTGCCAGCGGTCCCGGCTCAAGCATCGTAAATTCGGTAAAATCGGTAAGGGCCGACTGCGTTCCATATTTTTTGATCGGTAAAATTCCCGTCATATAAGCTCCACACAAAAAACGGGAAACCTGAATTCCCTTGAACAATGCGCGCAACAACTGAATATATATCTTTTGCAACTCTGTATTTTCCGGTGCTTCACGGAACAACGCATCCCACTCGTCAATAATAATCAAAAATTTATGCCCGGTTTTTACACTGATTGTAAGTAATATTTCCGGCAAAGAAACGACTTCCTCTGTCACACAATCCGGAAAGGCTTCCCGTAATTCCTTTCCAATGTCACGCTGCAGATTCAAAATTGTATCCTCTATATTCTGTGCATTGGAAATAAACCACGCCATATCCCAAAACAGGACGTCACAATTATTACGATATTTATTGTACCACTCTTTCTCTTTCTCTTTTGTCTCCTCCGGCGGATTGGCTACGCGCAAATGTGCAAACAGTTCCCCCGCATCTGCTCCCTTAGAATAAAATGCGGAAAGCATCTGTGCAGCATAAGATTTTCCAAATCTTCGTGGTCTGCTTGAACACAGCATATTTCTGGAAGAGTTTAATACCGCATTCATATAGGTAATCAATCCGGTTTTATCCACATAATCTCCGGTTTTCATAATGGATGCAAATCCATCCGCAGATGGATTCAGATAAATTCCCATACCACGCACTCCTTCCTAATATCCGTAAATATCATAAATCTCCGGCATATATACCCCCGGCTCTTTGTATACAATGAGTGGTTTTTCCACCGTCAGACGGGATTTGCCGCCCCGCAGCCCCTCTATCAGCACCATATTCGGCTCCTTATCCACAAACGGATAGACCAGCCGCATGCGCTTCGGCTCGATATGATATGCTACCATCTTACTGAAAATTTCCGCAAGGCGGAAGGGCCGGTGTACCATGTAAAAACGTCCACCCTGCTTTAACATCTTTGCACTCTCACGCAGGATATCATCCAGATCGCAGAGAACCTCATGCCTTGCAATCGTCTTGGCATTGGCATCATTCTGGATTCCATGCTGCCCGATCATATACGGCGGATTCGTTGTGATTACTTCAAACGATCCGGCTCCGAAACGCACAGAAGCCTCCTTGATATCTCCGGTCACAATCGTAATTTTCTCTTCCAGATGATTGTAGGCGACGCTTCGCGCCGCCATATCTGCACTCTCCGGCTGAATTTCCAGCCCGGTAAAATGTTCCCCTTTGGTCTTTGCCTCCAGCAGAATTGGTATGATCCCGGTTCCGGTACCCAGATCCAGTGCCCGTTCCCCGGGCTTTACTTTCGCAAAGCCGGACAGCAGCACTGCATCCATGCCAAAACAGAACCGTCCCGGATCCTGAATGATCCAGTAGCCGTTTCTATGAAGTTCATCCAGTCGTTCATGACTGTGGATTGTCACCCCGTTTTTGTTCTCCACGTTCGTTGTTTCCACCCTGATAATTCTTTCTGTCGTAGTTTCGATGCCGCCGGAAATTCCGCTCTCCGCGGTATTCGCGTTTTTCTCCGCCCCCGCCACTGTTTTCACGGTCGGCATTCTCTCCGCGGTCACGATTATAGTTTCTGCCACGGTAATTGCTGCGTTCCCGGTACTCTCGTTTCTCACCGTTTTCATTCTGCTCGCGGTACTCGCGCTTTTCGCCGCGATCCCTGTAGTTTCTTCCACGGTAATTGCCACGGTCTTTGTACTCACGTTTTTCACGTTTTTCACTTCCGGCATCTGTCTCTGGTGCCATACGTTCCTGTGACGATTCTCCGGCAGGCGCTTCATTTTTATCCCGTGTATCATTCCGCTCTCTGCGGTATTTGCCACGGTTGTTTTCCCTGCGGTTCTCCCGCTGCGGACGTTCGTTTTCTTCCTCCGTGCTTCCGTTATCCTCAAGCCCTTCCAGCTCTTTCATTTCCTCATCCGTTACACGGACATCCCTGCGGCGCCGCGATGTAAACTTCAGATCATCTACTGCATATTCCTGCAGTTCTTTTTCTTCTCCGTTATCCACAACAACCTTAACCAGCTGACGCAGCACATTAACACCGGACACTTCTCCATGCATTCCGGTCGGTGTGATTACCGAATCTCCCACCGACGGCAGACGGCTGTTTAAGTATTCGTATGTTTCCTGCTCGTTCTTCAGACAACACATGAGTCTGCCGCATACACCCGAAATTTTTGTCGGATTTAAGGACAGATTCTGTTCCTTTGCCATCTTGATGGATACCGGTACAAAATCGGTCAGATAGGATCTGCAGCACAGTTCCCTCCCACAGATTCCGATACCGCCAAGCATCTTTGTCTCATCGCGCACACCAATCTGCCGCAATTCGATACGGGTGCGGAACACCGAAGCCAGATCCTTGACCAGCTCACGGAAATCAATTCGTCCGTCTGCCGTAAAGTAGAACAAAAGCTTATTGTTGTCAAATGTATATTCCGCTGCAACCAGTTTCATATCCAGCCCGTGCTTTGCAATTTTTTCCTTGCAGATCACATAGGCTTCCGCTTCTTTTTCTTTATTTTTTTCTATGACTTTTTCGTCATCGTCTGTCGCAATACGGATCACCGGTTTCAAAGGCTGGACAACCTTATCGTCATCCACCTCTTTGGGTGGGATCAGCACTGTTCCCATCTCTATGCCACGTGCCGTTTCCACGATGACGTGCATCGCCGTCTCCAGATCATAGTCCAGCGGGTCAAAATAATAAATCTTTCCCGCACGCTGAAAACGGATTCCTACCACTTTTATCATATTAATTCTCCTTAATTGTCAGTAACAGCAGCTCAATCACAAGATCGAAATTTACATTTGCCGAAATCCGGACTTTCGCTGTCTCAAGTGCACGGATGATCGTCTCAATTCCCTGATACGACCGCTTTGCTGCCTGTTTTTTTATGTCATAAACCTCATCCTTAAAAATGAGTCCGTTTACATCATTGGTTGCTTTCATGTAAAGTACATCGCGGAACCAGATCATCATGAGGTCAAAATAATCATTGACCGTCAGCTTATACTCTGCAATCTGCTTTACTGCTGCTGTCATTTCATACAGATCAATATCTTCCAGACGCTTCATCAGCTGCAGCACCGATGCTTTCAGTTCCCCAAATTCTTCGGAAGATGCCAGCTGAATGGCTTTCCCTAATGTTGCGAAAAACGGGCGGAAAATGCGGCACAGACATCTGCCTGGTAATCCGGAATGTGATACGTTTTCATCAGGTAAGATTTGATCACATCTTCTTTTACCACTTTGAGATTCAGTGTAATGCACCGCGATAAAATCGTTGGCAGAAAACTGTCCGCATTTGTGGTCAGAAGCAGGATGACAGCATATGCCGGCGGTTCCTCGATTGTTTTCAGCAATGCATTCTGTGCCTGCTGGTTCATTTTTTCCGCCTCATCCACAATATACACTTTGTAGCGGCTGCTGTATGGTTTTATCACAATATCGTTATTGATCTGGGTACGGATATCGTCCACCCCGATGGTATTCGGCTTTTCGTGGGATACATAGATGATATCGGGCTGATTATGATCCACCGCCTGTTTGCAGGAGCGGCATAAAAGGCATGGTCTTGTCCCTTCTCCCTCACATTGCAGTGCCATGGCAAAAGCCTCTGCAAGCATCATTTTTCCGGAAAGCTTTGGTCCGTTAAAAATATATGCATGGCTGACTTTGTCGAGGGCAATTGCATTCTTCAAATGCCCGATGATCTGTTCATGTCCAATGATGTCTGAAAATCCTGCCATAGCCATCCCCTCCTTTGTCTAGGTCAAAATATCAAGCAAAAGTCCTTTAATTTCCCCAATACGGTCCAGAATCGAAATATGATCCTTTTCGTCTGCCACCAGTTCGCCTGCCAGTTCATCCAGATTCTTATCGATCAGGCGGATAATGCCATATACCCGGTGGCGTCCCCTGCGGTCAAGAAAATTTTCCCTTGAAAACCGGTGGGAACGGTAAACTACTTCATTCAGAAAGTCTTTGATCAGTCCACGGTACTTTTTCATATCCCGGATGTCCATGTGCTCCGCAAGACGGTTTCCCTGCGCCGTAATATCACTGAGCAGTTCATCGACCTTTGCCTGTAAATCCGCATCCGTGATCGCGCTCGCAAGTGTAAATTTAAACGAACCGTCACCTTCTACTGTTTTTGCCGCCTCCGGCACCTGATTGACTGTGGATATATCGTTTACTTTTATCGCCATATAGAAATCCTCTTACCCCTGCTTTTTTGTCCCGGACATATCCTGCCGGATATATTCCGTGATCTCCCGGATGGTTCCTTCCATATCCTTATTTATAAATCGCCGTGTGATACCTGCCTCTGTCAATTTTTCTTCGGAAAAATCTGCGGCATCCGCAAGAAATCTGCGGCACATTTCCTCATACTGCGGAGTTTTCTGCTGCCGCTCCCTGGCAATCGCCCGAAGCAGCCGCTCTCCATCCTCCACTTCTATATAAATCGGCACCACACAGGACTTTCCGAAGTATCTTTGTATTTTCTGATACCCTTCCAGTGTCACGATATACAGATAACTGTGCTTTGACAGATCAATCTTCCCATCATCCACCGTAAAATATTTCCAGATCCCATAGACCGTATGATATGCCCGAAGCTCGATCACCTTGCCTGCGCTTTCCAGCTGCTGTACATGTGTCTCATCTGTAAATACATATTCCCTGCCATCCGTCTCTCCCTCTCGGCGAGGCCGGGTGGTATACGGTACAATGCGTAAAAGTGCAGGATTCCCCTGCTGCATAATCCGGCTGTAGATACTGTCTTTTCTGTATTTTCAAAGCCTTTCAGCTTTTCGATCACCTGGGCCTGCTTTTCAAAAAAGCTGTCGGCTGCATCTTCTTTATTCAGCATTGCACCGTACAGTTTGATCCACTCGGTTCTGCCCAATGGGTGAGATTCATAACTGGAATAGTCCACAAAGACCGGTATATCCAGATCTTCGATCATCTCCTGTACTTTCGGAGTATGAAGGATCATGGTTGATTCTACGGCAAGATCACACTCTCCGTTCACCAGAGTCTCATAATCCGGCTCACTGTATTTTCCTGCGTAGATCATGTCACCGGACTCCATCGCTTTCTTTGCATCTTCTACATACCAGCCGGATGCATTAAGACCGGAAAATTTCACCTGGTCAATGGCATCCACTGCATCCAACAGCGACATGATTGCTGTTGCTGCCATATAGATATGATCCAACGGCTGCTGCAGGACTACAATATCCTCCGACAATCCTTCCGGAGCTTCTTTCCCTTCCGGCACAACAAGGTACTGTCTGTCTTCATGTACATCCAACAGCTTGTATCCGTCTTTATAATCATATACGTCAAATTCTGTCGCATAGGTCAGATCCATTGTCGACTCATAGGTAAGGCCGTCAATCTCCGGCCCTTTTTTATCACTTTTTGACTGATCTTCTTTTTTATTTTTTGTCTCTTCTGTCTGCTGTGTACTGTCTGTTCTTTTTTTACCAGCCCCCGGCTGACCGCAGCCCCCCAGTGAGAGGACCGCTGCCAACAGCAATGCAGTTATTCTACAAAGCTTCTTTTTCATTTACTGATTCTCCTGTACTCCTGCTTCATCTACTGCCTTTTCAAACATCTTGTCCATTTTCTCTTCACATCCGAAAAGTACTCCATATACCTTGATCCACTCGTACTGTGCAAGTTCCGTCTTTTCATCTGCACTCCGGTCAATGATCACCGGAATACCAAGCAATGCAAATTTTTCGGTGATTTCTTCCAATCTTTCTGTCTGTTCTTCTACGGTCAGTTCATCAGAATCACCGGTTGACTGCTCTTTTGTCTTCTTATCCTCTGTCTTTGCACTGTCCTTTTTCGTGCTGTCTGTCTTTGCATCGTCATTTTTTTCTGCATCTTCTGTATCTCTCGGCAGAAGTTCTCCCGGAAGCAATGCAAGAGATACTTCTTTCTTCACAAGTGCTTTTAATTCCGGTTTTTCAAAGCTTCCCCCGTAAATAACTTCAGCATCCGCTTCATCTTCATCCTCATTTACCTGCATTTTTTCTGCAATCTCAGGAACAGTACAAGCTTTCTGCTCCATTCCTACTGCTGCCACAGAGTCAAGGAGATCCAGTTCTTTCATCTGTTCAAGGATCTCATCTGATGCCACATAGGTTTTATCTGCCGGCATTTTCACAATGATCATATCCTGATCCAGACCGACCGGTACTTCTACGTCTTCCGGCACAAGCAGATATTTTACAACATTGCCTTTATACAGTTCTGCTGCCAGTTCTTCTTCACTGACTCCATTCTGATCCGACGTGGAATCTCCGCTTTCCTCTTCCGCAGCGTCACTCTTACTGCTCTTATTTTCTGTGCTGTCTTTCTTATCGGACTTGGAAACCTCTTTCTCTGTATCCTCAGAAGTTTCTTTGGATGTCTTTTCAGGATCTCTTGCCGTATCTTTTGTCATGTCTACTTCCAACAGAACGATTCCCTGATCGTAATGGTAGATCTTGAAATATTCTGCATATTCCAGTTCTGTTTCTGACTGATATTCAAGTCCCATGATCTCCGGTGCTTTTTCGTCCAGTGTCTTATTACTGTTCTCCCCGACAGTTGTGCCATTTCCTGCTGCGGCAAGATAGACGAAAATACTGTACTCGATCTCATGTGCCACAGACATCTTATCTGTCATTCCAAGGATCTTATTATTTTTATTCAATGCGATCGGGATAACTACGGTCGCTGTTCCTCCGCTCTTTGTCGTATAATATGTATTTCCGTTGGCTTTTACATACTGGTAATGGTCACTGCTGAATACCAGTGTTGCATAAGCCTGTCCATTTTTGATTGTTACTTTATTACAGGTAATCCTTACTTTTCCTGTACCGCCGGACCAGGTAAAGCGATCCGGTGTATATACTCCATCTTTTAAGGCCGTTGTGCTGTCTACGCGTCCTGTAGAACCACTGGTATCTGCCTCATATTTTGACTCATGATCAGCCTTGCCGTCATTCTTTCCATTAGAACCATTGGATGGTTTCGTTGACGGTGTCGTTGGTTTTGTCGGGTTGGACGGTTTTGAATCATTTCCCTGATCATCTTTTCCGATATCACCGGTCTTTACAAGCGTATCAGATTTAAATGTCAGCATTCTGTCATACCAGATCTTATTTTTGATCGAATAAGCTGCAACTGCAATTTTCTTATCTAATGACTCCACCGGAATTTCATAAGTATACTTTTCTCCGTTCTCTGTCATCTTTGTCTGGAATGGAATCCAGCTTGATTTGTCTGCTGCCGCCGCCTGTTCTTTTGTTCCGACATACAGATAACCGTATCCCGTACCACTCAGCGTCAGAACCGCCTTCATCTTTCCATTTTTTACAGTCAGTTCGCATCCAATGACACGGAACATAGACGCACTGGAATCCACCTGGATACTGTAAATTCCATCTGCCGGAACTTTTGTGCCAGGTTCCGGATCTGGTGTCGGATCAGGATCCGGTGTCGGAAGTTCTCCTGTCTTTGGCAGGATTCCATTAATATAGAAAGTACTCTGCTTTTCTGCCCATTTATTTGATTTCTGAATGTGGACTACATAATTGATCTCTTTTCCAAGATCCTTTGTTGGAATCGTAAATGTAAATGTCTTATAACCACTGGCGATCTCGGACTTATCTTCCGCACTGATGGCACCGGCATCTTTCACACTATCCGCATCTGACACTGTTCCAAGATATAATTTATCATAAGCAGATGCCTGCGTAACCATAGTCACGGTTGCTGTATCCCCATTGATGGAAATACTGCTGCCCCGTTCAAAATTCAGGCTTGCATAGCTGCTGGTCGGATATGCTGAGCCGTACAGATCATAAACTCCATTTTCTGTTACATTTGCTTTTCCTTCCAGATTCGGCACATTGATATATAAATCTCTCGCCCAGGACATCCACGCAGAAGCCGTTCCCGGT
>OMGK01001403.1_pt1 | contig 13311 bp, 8 predicted proteins | sample 1645881 | NCBI WGS metagenome assembly OMGK01 (sample SAMN00849303, study PRJEB25192) | human gut metagenome
TGATTCCCAGAAACTCTTTCTTCTTCGTTGATGCCTGCCCCAGCTCGTCGCTGATCAGGCTCATCGTCAATTGCTTCTTCACCTCTTTATTATACATCTTTCCCAACCTTTTTGCTGTTCTTTCTTTGTGCGGGATTGCCTTAAAACAATATGGATAATTATATCAAAAAGTTCTCGATATATCTATCCTGACTCTGCGTTACTTTACTCTTCCTTAGCTTTTGAGGAGATGCTCATGTTTCATTGTCATATTCAGTAGCATAACTCATCCTGCTGTTACAGAATAGCCGATTTTTGATCAAAGCTAATATCCGTTTAGAGGTCTTTTTCAGAATACGACATGTCTTTTTGCTTGGCACCGGGATCTCTGTCCATATTCAGTGCCGCGTCCAGCTCAGCCAGCCGTGCGCCTTTGGTTCGCAGCTCCGCTTCCTGCGGGAAGGGTTTCCCAGCTTCGGCTCTGGCTGCATCAATCTGCTGCCGGACGGTCGCAAGGTGCTCTGTTGTAGCTGCCAGCCGCTTGGGAATCTGCGCGATGGCGTTATCAAGACGTGTGATGTTGCCTCGCGCATCGTTGCCAACCTCCATCGGATGCGAAACAGCACCGTGCAGCGTGAGCACGAATTTGTTGATGAAGGCATCAAACTGTACTCGCATGGGCAGTCCGCGATAGGAGCCAAACTCGACCGGTGCGCTCTTGGCGGCATCCTTGCAGGCTGCGAGGATGGCTTTGCCCGCTTCTTCCTTGTCCATGATCAGCTTGTCGCCCACAGTCATGCCCACGAAATCCTCCTGCGGGAGCGGATGCGCCTCAATGGTGGCAAAATCCCTTTGGAATCCAGCGATGAGCTGCGTATCCCGCTCAACCTCCTGCGGAAAGTATTTGAGCAGCTGATCTTCCAGCCTGAACTGCTTGCTCTGGTGGTCGGCCTTCATCAGCTTCAGCCTTGCCACATCCACATCCAGATCCATCTTCTCTCTGATTCGCGGGTCGCCGGCACACAGCGCCTTGATTTCCGCATAGGAGAGCGCCGTTTCATCCATGTCCTCGCAGGAACGAACAGGGCTTTTGCTGGTCATAATCTGAGAGATGAACTTCTGCTTATTCTCAACAGTTTGCCAGAGGTACGCATCAAACGTTGCCTCTGTGACATAGCGGAAAATGGATACCTCCGGATTCATATTGCCCTGACGCACAATGCGCCCAGCCCGCTGTTCCAAATCGCCGGGGCGCCACGGACAGTCGAGATCATGCAGCGCAATCAGCCTGTCCTATAGTGATAGGTAATCCTTTGGCGAACTCACCTCCGGATTTTCCCCCACTCCAAACCGTGCATGAGCGTTTCCACTCACACGGCTTTCCATCATCTACAAATTGTTATTCTAATCAGCAGCAGGTGTTTTGCTGCTCTAACGTAATTGCCTCGGTTCCAGCTAACTTTCTGAGCTTATTCAGCTTATCAAGCTGCTGTTTGTTTAGCTGTACGTTCTGCATGATTGCAGAAATAGTATCTTTTTGCGTTGCGTGAATCAGTCTGTGAATCCGTTCATGCAGAATAATCAGGTTCACGTAATTGTCTCCACCGCCCAGCGACTTAGGCGTTTTGTGGTGGCAATGGATTTCTTCAAGGGACAGTTGCTTTTTCGTAATGGCACATTTCCCTTGCTGCGCCACATAGAGGGATATACGGTTATCGTTATACTCCACCGTGGCGCTCGTAATTGGGTTTTTCATGAGACTGTGCAGGATTGACATGTCTACACGCTCCAGATTCTTGTGTATTTCCGCTCGTCCAGCAGCGGTGTATTTATTCACCGATTTCTTTTTGTGAATTGGCGGATGATGCTGAATATAACCAATCGGAAGCAGGATGTTCTTGCCGATAAATCGTATTTCCCTGCTTCTTGCATACCGTTTGGCATATTCAGGAATTGTTTGATTGCTTCGTCGCCTTACTCGCTCTTGCAGCCTGTTTTTTATAGAAATCTTAATTTCAAATGCTAATCGCTGTATGTCCGGGGACGCAGCAGTTGCCATGCGGTAGTAGTTGTGGATACCCATGGCAAAACTGTTGTAGTCGCTTACAGCCTTGAATTCTTCCATTTCACCGGATGAGTGCTGGATTGCCTTGACTTTCTTTTTCGCAGTCTCCTTTATCCTGTCCAATGCTTTGGGTGCAATATGTGATATGACCACATATTGATTTCTCTTGCCTTTATGAACCTTGATTCTGAATCCCAGAAAATCGGAATATGCATGTTTCAGATTCACAATCTTGGACTTTTCCGGGCTGATGTCCAGCCCCAGGCGCTCTTTCAGCCATGCTCTTGTCGCTTCAAACAGCTTCACCGCATCGCTGTGCTTTCTGCAAAAGATTTTGAAATCATCAGCATATCTAACGATATAGCACTCTTTCAGATTGGTTTTTCTGAGCTCCCTATACTTTTTCGATTGGTCTTTGGTGCCGTTTTCATGGATTTTTCCGCTGTATTCATGTCTTGTAGGCATTCCAACCCATTGACTGGTAATCCACCAGTCCAGTTCATTCAGAACAATGTTGGATAACAGCGGAGAAAGGATTCCACCCTGCGGTGTCCCTTTTTCAGGAAAACCGATACCAGCGACCTCTGCTTTCAGCATAGCGGATATGATGCTCAGCAGCTTCTTGTCATGGATTCCCATTGTCCAGATTTGGCGCAGCAGCTTTCCATGATTTACATTGTCAAAGAAGCCCTTGATATCAATGTCAATTACAATATGAAGGTTGCTTTTCTGCATATGTTTTTCCGCCTGCGCCAGCGCATTTTCAACGCCCCTGTTGGGACGGAAGCCATTGCTTGTTTCACAAAATTTTGCTTCACAAATTGGCTCCATCACTTGCAGGACACATTGCTGTATCAATCTGTCCATGATGGTGGGAATCCCAAGCGGTCTGGTTTTGCCATTACCCTTGGGAATCTCTTTTCGTCTGACAGACTGGGGCTGATACCAGTTGAATTTTTGCTGTACAAAACCAATCAGTTCCGGCTCACTCATTTTTGCAAGGTCTGCGATGGTTTTCCCATCCGTACCGGGCGTTCTGCTTCCAGCATTCTTTTTTAGATTTCTATAAGCTAACCTGATATTTTCTTCAGCCGTGATGATGCTGATAAGATTCTTAAATTCACATTTCGCAAGACTATTTTCATACAGTTCGTCGAATACTGACTGCATATCATAGTATTCGTTGTTCCTCAGCTTTTGGCGTTTGAGCAGTTTTCGTCCTGTCAAAGTCGGCTTTCGCCTTTTTTAGTCTTACTCGAACCTTTGATATATTGCTTTTTAGAATATTTGTTTTGCAAATGACTGGCGGCTATTCTTCCGCCCCTGTTACAGGGGCTTCATCAGTCTTGCCGCCGCTCTCAGTCGGGATAAAGGTTACTTGTTTCACTGCTCGATTTTTTGTAACCACCGCTTCATCGTGTGCAGACACTCAGCGTTCCGACCTTTCCTCGTTCCGATATTCCTATCTGTGCATAATCCCCTTAGGCTGTCCTATGAGCCTGTGCGCTTGGAAGTGCCTGTAACACTCCAAGGTTTTTCATAACGTCCATTTTTACTCAACCTCACGCACGCCGTACATTTACGACAATGACATTTCTGCCATATCACGCTATAGACCCTAACACTCGGACTTCGTCGGTCATGGATGACATCCTCACCATAGGGATTTTATAGACCTCCGGCGTATCATCTGCATATCCCACCTCTGGGACACTTTCCACAGCACATGACTGCCTGTTGGGGCAGACTTCCGCCGACTTCAGCGGGCTTTGCACGACTCAATTTCTGCAAACCTTGCCGCACACCGCAGTATCAAGGCAGGCGTTTCAGGGCGTTGCCCCCTCATTCCACCTGTTGGAATATCAGTTCTTCAAATCAATTTCCAAGCTCCTTTCAATCTTGCAGAATTTTGACTTGAGCGTAACCTTTTCAGTTACAAACGAGTCGCACGGACATTCGTGCCTGCGCCCATTTTCTGTGTGGAACCAAGGAGCACTCTGATCTGCCCGGACCGAACCTTGCCGAACAGCTCCTTTTTCTTAGCCTCAGTTTCTGCCGTGTGGATATAGGCGATCTCTTCAGCGGGGATTCCTTTCTCAATGAGCTTCTTTCGCAGATCATCATACACGTTGAATTTGCCGTCGTTGTGCGGCGTGGACAGATCGCAGAAGACCATCTGTGTGGATCTGCTCTCCGCTGTGCGCTGCCAAATATCGAAGACATTATCGGCGCAGGCTGAGACTTTGCTGGTTTCGCTGTCTGGAAGCATATCATTCATCAATCGTTGGTCAAGTGCCAACTTCCTGCCGTCGTTGGTAATCAGAAGCATATTATCAGTGGAGGAATCCACCATCTTGTTCCTGACACGCTCCGCACGGTCGGAAAGCCCTTCTACCATCTTTTTCTGAGCCTCAGACGGTTTCAGGACGATATTGTGATAATGCGCCTCCGGCACAGGTAGATTCAGCATATCCGATGTCTGAATGTCCGCCGTTTCCTTGAACATAGACATGAGTTCCGGGAGGTTGTAGAACTTGGCAAACCTTGTTTTTGCCCGGTAGCCGGTGCCCTCCGGGGAGAGCTCGATAGCCGTGACTGTCTCGCCAAAGGTCGAAGCCCAGGCGTCAAAGTGGATCAGGTCATTTCTTTTTAGGGTGCTGTACTGGAGATATTTCTGCATGGTATACATCTCAACCATACTGTTGGAGATCGGTGTGCCGGTGGCAAACACAACGCCTCTGCCGCCGGTCAGCTCGTCCAGATACCGGCACTTCATATACAGGTCGCTGGACTTCATGGCCTCAGTTTGGCTGATGCCGCCCACATTCCGCATTTTTGTAAATGCGGCGAGGTTTTTATAGTAATGCGCCTCATCGATGAAGATACGGTCAACGCCCAGCTCTTCAAAGGTCACAACATCATCCTTGCGGGACTGATCGTTCAACTTGTCGAGCCTTTGCTTGACCGTCTTCTTTGTGCGCTCCAACTGCTTGATAGAGAAGTTGTCGCCTCGATTTCTTTTGAGCTCAGCAATGCCTTCCAGCACCTCATCGAGCTGTTGCTCCAGAATAGTTCTCTGTCGCTCAATTGACATAGGGATCTTCTCGAACTGGCTGTGCCCGATAATCACCGCGTCATAATCGCCGGTTGCGATTCTGCCGCAAAACTTCTTCCTGTTCTTGGTCTCGAAGTCTTTCTTCGTTGCCACGAGGATGTTCGCAGAGGGGTATAGCTGGAGATACTCGCTTGCCCACTGTTCCGTCAAGTGATTCGGAACGACAAACAGACTCTTTTGGCAGAGCCCCAGCCGTTTACTCTCCTGCGCTGCCGCAACCATTTCAAAGGTCTTCCCAGCCCCTACGACGTGCGCCAGCAGTGTATTGCCGCCGTAAAGGATATGGGCAATGGCGTTGACTTGATGCGGTCTGAGAGTGATCTCGGGGTTGATGCCCACAAAGCTCATGTGGCTGCCGTCGTACTCACGCGGGCGTGTGCTGTTGAACTTTTCATTGTAGAGCCGTGTCAGCTTTTCACGCCGTTCAGGATCTTGCCAAATCCAGTCCGCAAAAGCCTGTTTGATAAGCTCCTGTTTGCCCTGCGCGATTGCGGTTTCCTTCTTATTGAGCACAGCCGTTTTCTTGCCGTTCTCATCCTCAATATAATCGAAGATCCGCACGTCCTTCAGGTTCAGCGTCTCTTCCATGATCTTATAGCCGTTGATCCGGCTCGTACCATAGGTGTTGTACGCTTTGACATTCGTGCGGTCGTAGGATTTACCCTCCACGTTCCATTCACCCGTGTACTGAGAGAAGTGAACATGGATGTTCCACTGGCAGTACCTCGGTGTGCCGAACAGCTCAAACATGAACTGCTCTGCAATCTCCGGAGGAAGCCAGGTCGCACCGAGTCTGACAGAAATCTCGCTTGCCGTCAGGTCAACGGGCTGCACAGCTTCCAACGCTCGCACGTTCTCGGAATAATCCTCCGGATAGAGCTCTGCGCTGCGCCGCGCCCATTCGAGCTTCTCGCGGACGTTGCCGGAAAGGTATTCGTCGGCAGGGAGATACTTCGGCCTGCCGTCTTCGTCGCTCGTGTGCATGGGATTCAGGAAGATAACTCCTTTCAAGTCCTCAAACAGTTCCTGCTCACTCTTGCCGGTCAGCTCCATCATATAGGGCATGTCGATCTTGGCTTTTTCGGCAAGTGAAAGTGCATACGCTTCCGACGCAGTATCCACAGAGAGGATCGTAATCTTCTGCTTAATTGTCCGCTTGGAGAACATATCTGCCTTTCGGATGAAGTTGCCCTCATCGTCCAGCACCTCCAAAGAGGAAAGCAGGCAGTAGGAGCTGTCGGAGCTGAAGGCGGAATTGTTTGCCCTTGCGTTGATCAGCCCATACTTTTTGCTGAAGTCATCGTAGAGTTCATTCAGTCTGACCTGCTCCGCCTGAATCTCAGCATCGGAATAGTCTTCCGTCTGATACTCGATGAGCGTCCTTACACAGTCGCGAATGGCGATCATGCCCTTGATACGGTTTCCCGCCGTCATGGAAACCTCAACAGGGTTCATTCGGCTGTTCTCTCGAAAGTAGAGCTTGCCGTCTACCACCGTATAGCTAAAGTTTCGGACGGACGGGTCTGCGGGAATAGAGAGGTCTTCGTCCTCAGCTTCGAGATCATCCAGCTCGAACTCGGTAATCTCAGCGTGGATGTTTTGAATAGCGTCCTGCAGCAGATCTCCCAGCTCCGCGTCCTCATAAGCTACACAAGCCGACTCCGGACCGTGTGCACCGCTGATTATCTGCATATCGCCAAGCACCATTTCCGGGTTGCTGACAAAGTATGAGTTCATGCGGATGCCATTTTCGTCTGTTGCGAGGTGAACCCACTCCGGCTCAATGTCGATCAGACGGTCTCGCTTTTGCAGAAAGATGATATCCGATGTGACTTCTGTGCCTGCTGCATCCTTGAAGGTGTTGTTTGGCAGTCGGATCGCCCCAAGCAGGTCAGCTCTCTGGGCGATATACTTGCGGACTGCCGGGTTTTCCTTGTCCATCGTTCCCTTTGATGTGATGAACGCCACCACACCGCCGGGGCGAACCTTATCCAGGGTGCGGGCAAAGAAGTAATCGTGGATCAGGAAGTTGTGCTTATCATAGCGTTTGTCAGGCACCTTGAACTGGCCAAAGGGGACATTGCCTACAGCCGCGTCGAAAAAGCTGTCCGGAAGGTTGGTGTCTTCAAAGCCCTGCACGGCAATGCTGGAGTTCTGGTAAAGCTGTTGGGCGATCCTGCCGGAAATGCTGTCAAGCTCAACACCATAGAACTTCGCGCTTGCCATAGACTCCGGTACAAGCCCCATGAAGTTGCCGATGCCGCAGGAAGGCTCCAACACGTTGCCGGTCCTGAAGTGCATATTCTCAAGTGCGCTGTAGACCGCCTTGATAACGACTGGAGGCGTGTAAAACGCCGTCAGCGTGGACTCTCTGGCAGAAGCGTATTCATCTTCTGCCAGAAGCTCCTTCAGCTCCTGATAATGGGGATTGTCCTCTTTGAAATAATCTGACAGACCGCCCCAGCCGACGTAATCCGCAAGGATACGCTGCTCATTTGTATCTGCCAGTCGGTGTTCATCCTCCAGCTTTTTCAGAAGCTGAATGGCCATCCTGTTGTGGTGGAACCGTTCCAGCGGTGTACCAACACCGATATCGTCACGTTCGATTCTGAAGTTGGTTCTGTAGTCGGTATTGATTTCGGGAAGCAGTACATGGGGTGTCACCTTGCCGCCGCGCTGTTTCTGCGGAGGCGGTGCAATCGGCTTGTCGCGCTCGGCCAGCTTTTCTTTTAGCTGGTCAACGAGCCCTTCAATTTCAGGGTTTCTCCATGAGTCATCATCCGTTTTGGCATAGTCCTCAATCAGAGTGTCTTTGCCATCTCTGCACTGAATGAAGTCCAGACTGCCGGGCAACTCCTTGGTATTGACTACACCAAAGGCTTTCATGGTATCTACCGGCAGAGCAAAGTATGCTTCCAGCGCTTCTTCTCGATCAGGGTATTCCGTTACCGATAATGGCGCTGCAGAGAGGTCTTCGACAACATAATAGTGGTCGATGAAAGGACCGCTTTCTACCGATTCTTCTGGCTCTTCCACAGCAACCGCTGTTTCGTCAGTCGCTTCAATCTGAGGTTCTTCTACCGCGTGAAGCAAGTGATCGTTCAACGGGTTTTCCTTTAGCCGGTCTTCAAACTCCCCGCGTGTCATGGTCTTGTTGAACAGAGGAAACTGCGTATCATACAGGACCACTTCATTCTCGTCGAAGGAAAGCACTTCATACTCATGCGTTCCAAGATAGACGGTATCGCCAAGGGAGAAAAGATACTCTTTTTCCGGCTCCGGTGGAGGGTTCAGCTCGTCATAAGAAGGTTCCAGCGGTCTCGACAGATCGCTGTTCAACGCCGTCAGCATTGCTTCGCAGCGTTCAGTCAGATGCGTGTTGTCAGCAATGATGGTATTCATCGCTTCGCGCATCATCGGAAGGATGAAATCGCCGTCAGAGGTACGCGCATACATCCTCTTATCACCGACCGAAAAAGCACCCCAGCAGCTTGACAGATAATAAAGGTTCAGCTTTTTATTCTCTTCTCCAAGCTGCGTCACATAGTCGTTGTAGTCATAAACGATGGAGCGAAACTCCTCTGAAATAGCTGACCGCCCTCTACGGGCTTCCGCTTCGGCACGATACGCAGGATAGTGCTCTTTCTCAGCTTGACTGAGGTACTGGTCCGTGGCAATCAGTTCTCCAATGCGCTTCTCGATCTTTTTCCAGCTCAAAAGGACTTCTGCATCAGGGTGCATGATACTGCCTCTACTGATTTTGATGCCCTTTCCGTCATGGTTCTCATCAAGCTGCCTGCCCGGAACAGCAGGATACGCACCGCCGATGCCGTACTCATCCTTCAGAAAAGCGACATCTGCTTCATGGGTTTCTTGCTTCAGGTACTGCTCATAGATGCGGTACTTTCCATCATGGATACCGCTGCCACGAGTCAGAACAGCGTCAATATCTTCCTGAGAAATAGCAAAAGCGGAGGTCGTTTCAGCCTCCGCTTCTGCAATCAGTTCCTGTTGTTCTTCCTCAGAGGGAAGACTTACGCGTAGATAAGATCTCTCAGGACCACTTCCTCCGCCGAGTTCCGGATCGAGTTCATCAGCTGAACCCACTTCATCTGGTCTTCGGCCTTCATCTGCTCGGTCACGCCGTTGAGCGTCTTCATCTGCTCGGTCAGCTTGTCCATCATCCGGTTGGCCTGGGCGTCCACTTCCTCCAAGTGGCTGTTCAGTGTTCCTTCCAGCAGCATCCCGGTGTAGATCCCGTCCCGATGCTCTCGGAGGAAGGTCCGACGCAGCATTCCATACTTCCCAATCTTCGGGCTCTCCGGAACGGTCAGGTCGGGGATCAGGTAATCTCCCTGCATCGTATAGGTCAGTTCCATCTTCATAGCTCCTTTCGGTTTTATTGTTTCTGCTTTCATGATACTCAGAGGATCGGCCTCTCGCAAATGTGCGATTACTCTGTTTTTCCTCTTTTTCCAGTTCTTTTACGGTTTCTGCAATTTCCCGGATCACCATCTCGGAAATATCGCTTGTTGCCGCACCGAGAACAGAGATCACCGGAACCGTATTGAAATCGTAAATATGGGAGAAATCATCCCGTGTGAAGAAGAGGCTCGGCTGATAGCCTGCTCTCACCAGCGCCATATACGCGACGCTGCTTTGCAGAGTGTCTTTCAGCCAGACTTCCAGATTGAGATCGTCCAGCTCCTCCAAAAAGCTGTCACCTTTGACAGACTGGAGATTGGAAAGGTAATCTGAAAAGTTATCCTCAACAGCATTCTTTGCAATCTCCATAATAAAATGCGGAAAGTCTGCCGTAAGCTCCACCTCTCCGAAGCTATCCTGGAGGCTTTCTTTTACGGGTTCTTCATACTGCGGACGCATTTGCCAAAGCGTGACCACTCGACCGGCACGGCTGTTCGTGTCCGAGTAGTCAAAGACATGGCGCAGCTTGTATGGGGTATCTCTATCAACAAGGAGCGCAATGCCTCTTGTGCCCTTGTTCACCCAACGACCGAGCCGGTTCCAAGTCTCGATTTCCGCACAGGCCGTCGCGTCCGGCTTCTGGGCATGGATCAGCAGTTGCTCCTTAAAGCTGTACTTATAATTGTTGGCGGCGGTCACGAGAAAGTCCGTGTATCGCTCTGCCTTGGAGGTGATATCCCTTGCGGTCTGGGATGCCAGCTCCGAAATGATTTGGTATTTGCTCGGCATGGGATTACCTCCTTACTTTACTTTGATTGTGACCTCTATGGTCTGTTCCTTCTCACTAAGAACCGAAGCAAACAGCAAGCCGGTTCTGGCATTGGACACCTTCGTAACAAGCTCATTGAGCCTGCAAACCGTGTGGTTGATTTCTTTCTGATTGTCTGCGTAGTAATATCCCGTCTCATCGCTGCAAATAGGAAAGCCATCCTGCCTGAGAGCACTGATCTTGCGGCGAATATTTCTTCCGTCAAGCATGAACAGCTTTTCAAGATCCTTGCTGTGGATGGCTTTTTCCTTGCCGATATGATTCTGGCGGAGATATTCGCAGATGGCTTTCTTTCTATCCATTGCTTTCTCCTATCTCACAGGTTCTTGTTCTTTTTCCTTATGGAGTACAGGAGGATGCTTCTCCATATACTCCTTTACCGTTGTGACAGTTCCTTCATAGTTCCAGTCCTCTTCTGGGTCAATATCCCGGTAGGCATTATTCCTGTTTGGGCTTGGCTCCAGTCGGATTGGCTTGTTGGAGATAATCGTTCCCCAATGATTGACCATGATCCAGTTGCCGATCTGTACGGGGTCGCCTTGCTGGTCATCATCGTGCCTGACCTCGTACATATACAAGCCATCCGGGACTGTATCCTGATCCACTCTCAGACAGGTGAAGATCATCGGATGCCCCAGAACTGTTACATCCTCAAACTGCTCTGTCATAGCGTTTACTCTCATCTGGCTTCACCTCGATCCGGTTGCCTTATCGGGAAATCCCAGCCATAAACCTTGCCGATCTCATCACCGAGGCGTCTCGTGATCCTCGTAACATCGGATCTTGTGGCGGTGCCTTCGTATAATTTCTCTTTTAGCCGGTCCTTTTGATATTCGGAAACTCCGTCCTTGTAAACCCGGTAGAGATAGTGGTTGATGCCATCATGGTGAATGTCATCACAACGGAAGTCGCCCTTCTTGTCCACGTACCAGGTGGTGTAATCGTATCCTCCGGATAGGCAGTCACGAATATTGCCGCTTGGGATCTCCTTATATCCCATGCGCCGTCCGTTCCAAAGGCCAAGGTCAGCAATCACAAGGATCGGTTGGGATAACTGGATATTCAGGTTCACACGCTCGTCGGAGAGATAGTCTGCGTTTGTTTCGCACATGATGCGATAGAGCTCATCTTCGGAACAGTCGGGATACTGCTCCTGCAAGTCTTCGCGCCAGTCGTCCAGGTCGAGATTTTCGTTGCTCCATATGATGTGTCTGTCTTCCACTTCCTTCACCCCCGTCCTTTTCACAAGTGGGGCAGATCATTCTGCCCTCCGGTATCTCTGCTTCGCGGCAGACACAGTATTCGCTCATCTGGCGTCACCTCTGTCCTTCGGGGGCAGGGGCTTACCGTCCTTGTCATAGTTCTTGGGATCAGCGCCGGGAACATGAAAGCCGAACATGGAGCCGGTTCTCATTGCTTCCTCTTGGGCTCTGGTAACGCCCAGCTTTCCGTTGTGCTCATCGACAATTTCCCGCGCTTGTTCCTTACTGGCGGCGGGAATATGGGGATTGTAGTAGCCTTTTTCATTTCGCTTGACTACGATGATTTCTCCAGAACCGGGAAGAATGCTGTAGCACTGCTCCGGAAGCTCTGTGCGAACAGGCTCGTAGGTGTGTCCGTTTTGCTCCATCCGCTCGGCAAACTCGCAAATGTGGTAAAGGTTGTCGCCAACCTCAACGTGGTAGTCGTCGATATATCTGCAAGTTCGCACCTGGTCTTCGTTCCAGGCAAGGTGGATCTTGATTTTGCCGCCATCGGGGATGCGGAACAGTTCCTTATAGTGGCTATTAATGAACCGGATACCCTTTGCCGCATCCTTCATGTGCCCATTGAGCCAGTCCTTGACGTAGCAATAGCAATAGAGATTGTATTCGCCCTTATTCGGGTTCAGGCGCAACAGATAGGTGTATTTGTCTGTATCGACACGGACGCCGTAATAGTCCTGCTCGGTGGGCATTTTGCTCTGCGGATTCGTGTAGCAGTAATAAGTCAGGTCCTTCCGGTTGTGAAGAATATCTCCTTCCTCACGCAAAGAATTGATAACCTCGTCAAACTCCTGCTTGAACTCATCAGTTTTGAGGTCTTTTCGGTAGTCGTTCCATGAGCTGAAGAAGCCGTTGCCGTCAGTATCCATATCAGCGCGAAGATAACCGATCAAGCCGGTTTGCGAAGAAATCTGAGAGCTCTGACGGAAGGTATATTTATCCTCGGCCTCAATCATGGCTCGCTTTTCATAGTCGATCATCTGGCTTCACCTCTTTCATTGGGATGGCTTTTCTCGTTTTGCCTTATTTCAAAGGCGTTTTGAAGTCCGATTTTGGCCCACTCAGGCAAGGCGCGCTTATCCATGACGCCAAGGACATCACCGCGATAAAACGACGTCTGCTTTCCGCTATAGAGGGAGATGCAGTAACAGGTTCGTCCTCTGGCGTTTTTCTGTGCGCCGAAGCCTCCTGTGCAAAGCATCAGTTGGTGAGAGGCGTGTCTGAACTCAGGGCGAAGCACATTCCCGCGTATCACGATGACTTTATCTTCGATAGCGTCATCATGCGAAATTGGCTTACAATCCTTTGCCGTAATCTCGTCGTTCATACCGATCTCGGACGTTACCTTTTCCGTTTCCTTCATGATCTCGTCTGCGGCCTGCGTCACGCGTTCTCCGTAGAGCTTAACGACCTCTGCAAAATCATCGCTGACTTGTGCCTCAAGATACTGTTCATAGAACATCACTCGCTCGGCATAGCAGCAGACATATCTCTCTCCGCTGGCTGCTTTCTGGTTCTCGCCCAGGATGATCTCTCTGTGCCCGATATACATGGAGTTGATGACGGTGTAATCACCGACCATTCTTTTTTCATGGTCAATTATTTTTTAGTTGTTATAGTTTGTTTATCAGTT
>OMGK01001412.1_pt1 | contig 13260 bp, 8 predicted proteins | sample 1645881 | NCBI WGS metagenome assembly OMGK01 (sample SAMN00849303, study PRJEB25192) | human gut metagenome
ATTGAATTCACTTGCTTTTACATGTTTGATTTCCATATCTTATCGGAGTAAGTTTTCCTACCAGCTCTGCTCCTTCTATCTTGTCGATGTTGAAAGTGGCAGAAGTAGGACCTCCTTCTTGCAGGTCGGTAGAATAAACATGCCAGCCCTGGTCCATCGTACCAGTAAAAATAATTTCAGCCTCATTGGCCGAAAGGTTTTTCCATTCGGTCTTGAATCGTACCGGATCTTGCATCTGGGCGAACATGGGCAGACAGATTAACGCCATGAGCAGCCAACTGAGCGTGATTCTTCTTTTCATTGTTTCTTTTCGGATTTTGAATTATAAATAAGAAATTTGTTTTTATTGTCTGGGGTTATTCGGTTACTTCGATACCTTTCAGGGTAGCAGAGCTGGATTCGGTGATACGCACACGTACAAGATCACCGATACGGTGTGTGCCACGGTCGAATACGACTACCTTGTTCTGCTCGGTACGTCCGAATAATTGTTCTTTGGAGCGTTTTGATACGCCTTCTACCAGTACCTCGAATGTCTTTCCTACATCGCGGGCATTGCTTTCGGCAGATAACTGGTTCTGCAATTCAATCATTTCGTTTAACCGGCGTATTTTAACTTCTTCGGGAACATCATCAGGCAGATGTTTCGAAGCATATGTTCCCGGTCGTTCGGAATATTTGAACATGAAAGCTGAGTCGTATGCACATTCACGCATCAGCGAAAGACTCATCTGGTGATCTTCTTCTGTCTCGGAGTGGAATCCGGAGAAGATATCAGTACTCAATCCACAGTCGGGAATGATGCGACGGATGGCCTCTACCCTTTCCAGGTACCATTCGCGCGTATATTTGCGGTTCATCAGTTTCAGAATACGCGAACTTCCGCTCTGTACCGGCAGGTGGATATGCTTGCATACGTTAGGTACTTCAGCAATGACATGCAGTGTTTCATCACTCATGTCTTTGGGGTGTGAAGTAGTAAAGCGTACACGCATTTCGGGTACAGCTTCGGCAACGATACGTAACAGCATCGGGAATGTTACGACCTCTCCTTCCCGCTCGAAGCGATAAGAATTGACGTTCTGGCCTAACAGCGTTACTTCCTTATACCCTTTCTGCTGTAAATCGTGCACTTCGTTCAGAATGCTTTCCACATCACGGCTTCTTTCGCGTCCGCGAGTGTAAGGCACAATGCAATAGTGACAGAAATTGTTGCAGCCGCGCATGATAGATACGAATCCGGAAATGTGATTTCCACAGATGCGTGACGGAATGACATCGCGATAAGTTTCAGTTGTAGAAAGCTCTACATTGATGGCCTTCTCTCCTGCCTCAACTGCGCCGATCAAATCGGGCAATGTGAGATAAGCATCCGGTCCTGCTACCAGGTCGACGTGGTGATTTTCTATCAGATCGTTTTTTACACGTTCTGCCATACATCCCAATACTCCGACAATCAGGTGCTTGCGCTTCTTTCTCAGAGAATGGAAGAACTCCAGCCGGTTCAGGATTTTCTGCTCGGCATTGTCACGGATAGAACAAGTGTTCATAAATACGGCATCAGCTTCATCGAGGCTTTCGCACGGACTGTATCCTGCCATTTGCATGATAGATGCGATGACTTCGCTATCCGCAACATTCATCTGACAGCCGTAGGTTTCGATAAACAGTTTTTTTGTTTCCAGTTCGGTTGCGGATTTAAAGTCCGCTCCCGTAGCTTCTTTTGTCATAATGTTATGTTATTATTTAATAAATTCATTTGCAAAGATATGAGTTTCTTCCCTAAAATCCATGAATGTGTTATATTTATTAGTATCTTTGGGCAAATCCTTAACATTTTGGCAGACTATGGACGAAGTGATAAAAATATTTGTTATAGTGGCGGCTATTGCTTTCGCCGCTTATCAGAATTATGCCAAAAAGGAAAAGAAAAAGAATAAACCCTCCCGTAAGAAGATGGCTAAGCCGGCAACAGTCCATGTAGAGCCGGATATTATCATGGCTGGTCAACAAAATGAATGCGTTGGGCAAAGTGTTGATAATAAGCTTAATAAGAAAAGAAAAGGAGAGGGGAGAAAGCATCGGAAGTTATCGGAAGAAGCGCCTCAGAAGGATGCGCTATCTACTGCCCAACAGCCTGAGTCAGGTAGCACTGTCCGGTTGAAGACACCTGCGGACGCAAGGCGTGCATTTATTTATTCCGAGATTTTTAACCGTAAATACTAATAAGCAGATTTTGTAAGTTTAATACTAATAATTATAAAAACACCTAATACCATGACTTATAATTTTATGACCGCAGCCGAAGCTGCCAGCTTGATAAAAGATGGAGAGATAATTGCCCTGAGCGGGTTTACGCCGGCAGGAAGTCCGAAAGCCGTAACTGCAGAGCTTGCGAGGCAGGCTGAAGAAAAACACGCCAGGGGAGAACACTTTCAGGTAGGTATTATTACGGGAGCTTCTACCGGAGATTCTTGCGACGGAGTGCTGACTCGTGCTCATGCTATTCACTTCCGTGCTCCATATACCACGAATACTGACTTCCGCAAAGCAGTCAATGCCGGTGAAATCAATTATACGGATATACATCTTTCTCAGGTTGCCCAGCGTTTGCGTTCCGGTTTTTTAGGTCATGTAACTACAGCTATCATCGAAGCCTGTGAAATTACAGAAGACGGACGGATCTATCTGACTGCAGGTGTGGGAATTACTCCGACAATTGCTCGTCTTGCCGACCGGGTGATAGTAGAGCTTAATGCTGCGCACAGCAAAAGCCTGATAGGTGTGCACGATTTGTATGAAATGGAGCGCCCTCCTTATCGTCGTCCGATTCCTATTGTACGTCCAAGCGACCGTATCGGATTGCCTTATATTCAGGTAAGTCCGGAAAAGATAGTAGGAGTGGTAGAAGTGAATCTGCCTGATGAAGCGAGAGGATTCCATGAGCCGGATCCTATTACGGATAAAATTGGTCAGAATGTAGCTGACTTCCTTGCAGCAGATATGCGCCGAGGAATCATTCCGTCTACTTTCCTTCCGTTGCAGTCGGGAGTGGGAAACATTGCTAATGCTGTACTCAGTGCATTGGGTAAGGATCCCAGTATTCCACCATTCGAAATGTATACGGAGGTTATTCAGAACTCAGTCATCAAATTGATTAAAGAGGGTAGAATCAAGTTTGGAAGTACTTGTTCACTCAGTGTTACAAACGACTGTCTGCAAGATATTTATGATAATATGGATTTCTTCCGTCACAAGCTTGTACTTCGTCCGTCGGAAATATCTAACTGTCCGGAAGTTGTTCGTCGTATCGGTGTCATTTCAATGAATACAGCTATCGAAGCGGATATTTACGGAAATGTAAACTCAACTCATATCTGCGGTACGAAGATGATGAATGGTATCGGTGGTTCGGGCGACTTTACCCGCAGTGCTTATATCTCTATTTTCTCTTGTCCGTCGACGGCAAAAGGAGGATGTATCAGTTCAATCGTGCCGATGGTTTCTCACCTCGATCATAGTGAGCACTCTGTAAATGTGATTATCACCGAACAGGGTATTGCTGATTTACGTGGAAAGAGTCCGATGGAACGTGCACAGGCTGTAATCGAAAACTGTGCACATCCAGACTATAAACAACTGTTGTGGGATTATCTGAAGATTTCTACCAAGGGACAGACTTGCCACAGTTTGTCGGCGGCGTTGGGTATGCATCAGGTTTTCATCAAACAGGGTGATATGCGTCTGACTAACTGGGCTGACTTCGAAAAGTAACTTTTTAATTTATCTGATATCGATTCCCCTCTGGGCTCCGTTATTGTTTCTGCTTTACAGAAAAACGGAAAGCTCAGAGGGGAATTTTCTTTTTGGGTATAGCTGCTGTTGGGAAAAACTCTTTTGATAAGCTTGTTGAAAAGTGTATTTGTATGTAAACAGGGATGTGAAATGAGTGTGAATATCTCTGTTAAAATCCTTGTTCTATATGGGGATGTGATAGATATATATTTCTGATAAATAGAATTTTAGTTATTGTTTCAACAGGTGTTAACAACCTGTTGGTAATAGTTGATTATTCCGTTAAAAACCTGATAAGTATTGGTGTGAAAAGATGCAGTATAATTAGTTGTTGAGTAATGGGGAAAAAGCGGCAGGAATGTCAACTAGGGGAGGAGTATGAGTTAATAGGCTGCAAGATAACGGATTGGTCGGATATTTGTTAGCGGAAAAATCGGTTTTATTCCCGAAGTCTTACTATCTTTGCACGGTATTGTGGGAAATAGTAAAAATCAAATATATAACATCACTATGGAATATAATTTCAGAGAGATCGAGAAAAAATGGCAGCAAAAGTGGGTAGACAACAAAACCTACAAGGTTGTCGAAGACGAATCGAAAAAGAAGTTCTATGTACTGAACATGTTCCCTTATCCGTCGGGAGCAGGACTTCATGTTGGTCACCCGCTGGGCTACATTGCCAGCGATATTTATGCTCGTTACAAACGCTTGCAGGGCTATAATGTATTGAATCCGATGGGGTACGATGCTTATGGTTTGCCTGCTGAAGCCGCCGCTGGCGGTCCGCCTGCTGAACAATATGCAATTCAGACCGGTCAGCATCCGGCTATCACTACCGTAAATAATATTAACCGTTATCGCCAGCAATTGGATAAAATCGGTTTTTCATTCGACTGGGACCGTGAAGTTCGTACTTGTGAGCCGGGTTATTATCACTGGACTCAATGGGCTTTCCAGAAAATGTTCAACAGCTATTATTGCAATACTTGTGGAAAAGCTGAACCTATCAGTGAACTGATCAAGCATTTCGAGGAGAAAGGAACAGAAGGACTGGATGTGGCTTGTAGTGAGGAACTGAGCTTTACAGCAGAAGAATGGAAAGCTAAGAGCGAAAAGGAACAGCAGGAAGTGCTGATGAACTACCGTATCGCTTATTTGGGTGAAACTATGGTTAACTGGTGTCCGCAACTGGGTACTGTACTTGCTAACGATGAAGTAGTGGACGGCGTATCTGAACGTGGTGGTTATCCGGTGGTGCAGAAGAAGATGCGTCAGTGGTGTCTGCGTGTGTCAGCATATGCTCAGCGCTTGCTCGACGGACTGGAAACTGTAGATTGGACTGATTCTCTGAAAGAAACACAGCGTAACTGGATTGGTCGTTCGGAAGGTGCAGAGGTACGTTTCAAGGTAAAAGACAGCGATTTGGAATTTACCATCTTTACTACTCGTGCCGATACTATGTTTGGTGTTACTTTCATGGTGCTGGCTCCTGAAAGTGAACTGGTTCCTGTACTGACAACTGAGGCACAGAAAGCAGAAGTGGAAGCTTATCTGGACCGTACGAAGAAGCGTACCGAACGTGAACGTATCGCCGATCGCCGTGTTACCGGTGTATTTAGTGGTTCATATGCAGTGAATCCGTTTACTGGTGAATCTGTTCCGGTATGGATCAGCGACTATGTATTGGCTGGATATGGTACAGGAGCCATTATGGCTGTTCCGGCTCACGATAGTCGTGACTATGCTTTTGCAAAACACTTCAACTTGCCTATCGTTCCATTGGTAGAAGGATGTGATGTGTCGGAAGAAAGCTTCGATGCTAAAGAAGGTATCGTATGTAATTCTCCGAAAGCAGGAGCTACTCCGTATTGCGACTTGAACCTGAACGGACTGACTATCAAAGAAGCTATTGCCACAACCAAAAAATATGTGAAGGAGCATCAGTTGGGTCGTGTAAAAGTAAACTATCGTTTGCGTGACGCTATTTTCTCTCGTCAGCGTTATTGGGGTGAACCGTTCCCGGTTTATTACAAGGATGGTATGCCTTATATGATCGATGAGAGCAAGTTGCCACTGGAACTTCCTGAGGTAGATAAGTTCTTGCCTACGGAAACCGGAGAACCTCCATTGGGACATGCTACTAAGTGGGCATGGGATGTGGTTAAAGGTGAAGTCGTAGAAAATTCTAAAATAGATAACGTAACTGTTTTCCCACTTGAACTGAATACCATGCCGGGATTTGCTGGTTCATCGGCTTATTATTTGCGTTACATGGATCCGCACAATGATCAGGCACTGGTTTCTGAGAAAGCCGACCATTACTGGCAGAATGTTGATTTGTACGTAGGTGGTACAGAACATGCTACCGGACACTTGATTTATTCTCGTTTCTGGAACAAGTTCCTGTTCGATCTGGGTGTAAGTGTTAAAGAAGAACCATTCCAGAAGCTTGTTAATCAGGGTATGATTCAGGGACGAAGCAATTTCGTTTACCGTATCAAGGATACTAACACATTCGTTTCATTGGGCTTGAGAGATCAGTACGATGTGACTCCGCTTCATGTAGATGTTAATATCGTTTCAAATGACGTATTGGATGTAGAAGCTTTCAAGAACTGGCGTCCGGAATACAACAATGCCGAATTTATTCTGGAAGACGGCAAGTATATCTGTGGATGGGCTGTAGAAAAGATGAGTAAATCGATGTATAACGTAGTGAATCCGGATATGATTGTAGAGAAATACGGAGCTGATACACTGCGTATGTACGAAATGTTCCTCGGACCGGTAGAGCAGTCTAAACCATGGGATACAAACGGTATTGATGGTGTTTACCGTTTCTTGAAGAAACTCTGGAACTTGTTCTACGACCGTCAGGGCAACTTCATGCCAGCAGAAGGAGAACCGACTAAAGAGGAGTTGAAGGCTGTTCATAAGTTGATTAAGAAAGTAACTGGTGATATCGAAACCTTCTCTTACAATACTTCTATCAGTGCATTCATGATTTGTGTGAATGAACTAACTTCATTGAAGTGCCGTAACAAGGCCGTGTTGAGCGACTTGATTGTCATCATTGCTCCATTTGCTCCTCATCTGGCAGAAGAGTTGTGGGAAGCTTTGGGCAATACAACATCTGTTTGTGATGCACAATGGCCGGCATTTAATGAAGAATATCTGAAGGAAGATAGTGTAAAATATACCATTTCTTTCAACGGAAAGGCTCGTTTCACTATGGAGTTCCCTGCAGATGCAGATAATGACACGATACAAGCTGCTGTAATGGCTGACGAACAATCTCAAAAATGGATTGAAGGAAAGACTCCTAAAAAGGTCATTATTGTTCCGAAGAAGATTGTAAATATTGTACTTTAATAGCAGTCGTTTTATGGAAACGATTCTGAAGAAAAAAATTGGCAGGGAGTCGAAAGACTACCTTGCCATTACTTTCGGACTGATATGTTATGCACTGGGATGGGTAGCTTTTCTGCTTCCTTATCAGATCACGACAGGAGGAGTCAGTGGTATTGCCGCTATTATTTATTATGCTACAGGAGTAGAAATTCAGGTTTCTTACTTTGTGATTAATGCTGTTTTTCTGGGGTTTGCCTTGAAGATTCTGGGACCAAAGTTCAGTGTAAAGACGATATATGCTATTTTCATGCTGACTTTCCTGCTTTGGTGGTTTCAGGTTCTGTTCAGGGGCAGTGACGGAAATCTCCCGCAACTGCTTGGTCCGGGACAAGAGTTTATGGCTTGTGTAATAGGAGCCGGATTGCTGGGCTTTGGAATAGGCATTGTATTTTGTAATAACGGTAGTACGGGAGGTACTGATATTATCGCATGGATTATCAACAAGTACAAGGATGTTACTTTAGGACGTATGATGATGTATTGCGATATTGTAATCATTTCGTCGTGCTATTTTATCTTTCATGACTGGAAGAGAGTTTTGTTTGGCTTCTGTGTTTTGTTCATTATGAGCATAGTTATCGACTATGTAATAAACAGTACTCGTCAGTCGGTTCAGTTCCTGATATTCTCACGGAAATATGAACAGATTGCGGAAGGTATTTCTACCAAGATAGACCGTGGAGTAACTCTTCTTGATGGACAGGGCTGGTACAGTAAACAAGATATAAAAGTTATTGTTGTATTGGCAAGAAAAGGCGAATCACTTGATATCTTCCGTCTGGTGAAGGATATTGATCCTGATGCGTTTATTTCCCAAAGCAATGTAGTAGGCGTGTATGGAGAAGGATTCGACAAGCTGAAAGTAAAATAAACGAAAGTAAAAGTAAATATTTCTCTAAGATATATTTAAAATAGAATAGGTTTTTCCGTTTAATTTGTATTATCGGAAAAACTTATTTTATTTTGTACCATATTAGTGGTATAATTCTTAAATCTGTAATATGAGATGCATGTGGAAAGTTATTCCGATGATGTTTTTAGCTAGTTTTTTATCTTTTGGCACTTCTGTATGGGGCAATGCGTTAGCTCAGAATCTCTTTCTTCATACTAACTGGGAGTTTTCCAAGTATGGAAGCCACGAATGGCTTGCTGCACAGGTTCCAGGCACGGTACATCAGGATTTGATTGCTCACGATAAGTTACCCGATCCTTTTTATGGGATGAATGAAAAAGAAATACAATGGGTTGAGAATGAAGATTGGTTGTATCGTACGTCTTTTGTATTAACAGAAGAACAATCGGCACATGAGGAAATCTTTTTGGTATTTGAAGGACTTGATACTTATGCGGATATATTCCTGAATGGTGCATTATTACAAAGAACCGATAACATGTTTGTCGGATATCGTATTCCTGTCAAGCGAAATTTAAGAAAAGGAGAAAACAAACTGCTTGTACGTTTTCGTTCCCCAATCCGTGAGGTAATGCCTCAATGGGAAACCAATGGCTTTGATTATCCTGCTGCTAACGACCATTATCCACAGAAACTGAGTGTGTTTACCCGTAAAGCCCCTTATTCCTATGGATGGGACTGGGGAATCCGAATGGTTACTTGTGGCATCTGGCGACCTGTATATCTGGAATTTACCAACAAGGCTGTAGTAGAAGATTATTTTGTACATCAGAAGTCGGTTACTTCCGAACGTGCAGAAATAGACAACCGCCTGGAAGTAAACAATATTACCGGAACGGTTCAGGAAGCTCAGATAAAAGTGACTTGTGCTTATCGGAATGAACAGGCTGGAAGTGTAGAAAAGACTGTCCGGTTACAGCCAGGTGTGAATAATTTGTCACTGCCTTTATCGATTGATTCTCCGCATCTTTGGATGCCTAATGGGTGGGGAGAAGCTGCCTTATATGCATTTGAAGTATCGGTATGTGTAGATGGTAAGCTTGTTGCAAAAAAACAACACCAGATCGGATTGCGAACGGTGCGTGTTGTCCATGAAAAGGATAGCTTAGGAATGAGTTTCTATTTTGAAGTGAATGGCATTCCGATGTTTGCCAAAGGTACTAATCTGATACCTTCAGACGCTCTTCTGCCACGTGTAACCCGTGAACGATACGTTCGCCTGCTGGATGATGTACAGGCTGCGCATATGAATATGATACGCGTATGGGGTGGGGGAATCTATGAAGACGATGCCTTTTTTGAGGAAGCTGATAAAAGAGGTATTCTTGTCTGGCAGGATTTTATGTTTGCTTGTACACCTTATCCGCATGATCCGGCTTTTTTGAAGCGAGTTTCGGAAGAAGCAGTATATAATATCAAGCGTTTACGGAATCATGCTTCTTTGGCAATGTGGTGTGGTAATAATGAAATATATGAGGGCTTGCGTTATTGGGGCTGGAAGAAAAAATATGCTCCTGAGATATATCAGCAAATGTTGGATGGATATGACGTATTGTTCCGCCGGCTTTTGCCCGAGAAAGTAAAGGAGTTCGATCCGGGACGCTTTTATCTGGAAGGATCGCCTTATGAAGCCAATTGGGGACGGCCTGAAAGCTGGAAGATCGGCGATAGTCATAACTGGGGAACCTGGTATGGACAGAAACCTTTTGAAACGCTGGATACAGAGATTCCGCGTTTTATGAGTGAGTTTGGTTTTCAGTCTTTTCCGGAGATGAAGACGATACGTACATTTGCTTCGCCGGCAGACTACGATCTGGAGTCAGCGGTTATGAATGCCCATCAGAAAAGTACGATTGGCAATTTCCTGATTAAGAAAACAATGGGTATTTATTATCATGTTCCGGAAAAGTTTGAGGATTTAGTTTATATGGGACTTGTTCTGCAGGGACATGGAATGCGTCACGGAATGGAGGCACATCGCAGAAACCGACCTTATTGTATGGGTAGTTTGCTCTGGCAACTAAATGACAGCTGGCCGGTTGTTTCATGGTCGGGTATCGATTATTATGGAAACTGGAAGGCTATGCATTACCAGACTCGCCGGGCTTTTGCTCCGGTATTGATAGATGCAATTCGTGAAGGTGATAAACTGCGCTATTATGTGCTTTCGGATGTATTGAAGAGCGAAAAAGCAATATTGCAGATTGAACTTATGGATTTTAATGGAAAAGTGTATCGCAGGCATCAGGTAGAAGGTACGTTGCCAGCTAATGCTTCTGCTGTCTTTTATGAAGAAGACTGGAATAAAGCATTCGCAGCTTGTGATACGACCACTTCATTTATACATATGACTTTACGTAGTGATGTTGACCGGAGGGTACTTTCAGACGAAGTATATTATCCGGTGTTTGCCAAAAAGCAACATTTGCCCCATCCTGAAATAAGTTGTAAGATACGAAAGAAAGATGGAGCTTATGAACTGACATTAAAATCCAAACAACTGGCTCGTGATGTATTTGTAGAAATATCTGTTCAAGGAGTACGTTTCTCTGATAATTTCTTCGACCTGCTGCCTGGAGTACCTAAGAAGATTTTGGTTACTTCGGCTGACGGAACACCTTTGGAAGATATTTCCGTAAGCTTGCATCAATTGAGCGATATTGTGTCATTCTAATTACTAACTTTAATATTATTATCATGAAACCATTTTCGAAATTTAACTGTCTGGGGCTGGCGTTTGCCGGAATGATGATTACATCGTGTACGGATAAGCCAACGGCTTTCGCTGATTATCAGATTGTGCCTATGCCTCTTGAAATTACCACACCTCAACAAAGTGGATTTTTGCTGAAGAGTGGAGAAACTATTTATTACACTGCCGGTAATGAAAAAATGAAGAAAAATGCCGAATTCCTGGCTTCTTTTATTAAAGAACAGACCGGTATTGAACTGAAAGTACAGGAGGGTGATAAAGAAAGCGGAATCGTATTGAAATTAGGACTGGAGGCAACTTCTCCAGAGGCTTACCATCTGACTGTCGACGGAGGAAAGGTTGTCATTGAGGCTCCTTCAGAAGCTGGTGTATTTTATGGAATCCAGACATTGCGTAAATCTGTTTCTGTTCATGAAGGAGGTGGTGCAATCGAACTTCCTGCTGTAGAAATAAACGATACACCGCGTTTCAGCTATCGCGGAATGATGCTTGATGTTGGCCGTCATATGTTTACGATGGATGAAATCAAAACGTATATTGATATGCTTGCACTGCATAATATCAACCGTTTACACTGGCATCTTTCTGAAGACCAAGGCTGGCGTATCGAAATAAAGAAATATCCGAAACTGACAGAAATCGGTTCAAAACGTAGTGAAACTGTTATAGGACGTAACTCGGGAAAATACGATGGAAAGCCTTACGGTGGTTTCTATACTCAGGAACAAGCCAAAGAGATTGTTGCTTATGCTGCAGAACGTTATATAACTGTTATTCCTGAAATAGACCTTCCGGGACATATGCAGGCTGCATTGGCTGCTTATCCGGAACTAGGATGTACAGGTGGTCCGTATGAAGTTTGGCGTATGTGGGGCGTTTCTGATAATGTACTATGTGCCGGAAATGACAAAACAATTCAGTTTATTAAGGATGTGCTGGCTGAAATTATTGAAATCTTCCCGTCAGAATATATTCATGTAGGTGGAGATGAATGTCCGAAAGATAAATGGAAAACTTGTCCGAAATGTCAGGCTAGAATCAAGGCTTTGGGTATCAAAGGCGACAGCAAACATTCAAAAGAAGAATACCTGCAAAGTTATGTGATAAGAGAAGCAGAAAAGTTCTTGAATGAACATGGACGTAACATTATCGGATGGGACGAAATCTTGGAAGGTGGTCTGGCTCCTAATGCAACTGTTATGTCATGGAGAGGTGAATCCGGAGGTATTGAGGCTGCACGCCAGAAGCATAATGTTATCATGACTCCGAATACATACTTGTATTTTGACTATTATCAGGCTAAGGATACAGAAACAGAACCGTTGGCTATCGGAGGTTATTTGCCTATGGAAAGAGTATATAGCTACGAGCCAATGCCGTCTGCCTTGACTCCGGAAGAACAGAAATACATTACCGGTGTACAGGCTAATCTGTGGACAGAATATATACCTACTTTTGCACAGGCACAGTATATGGTATTGCCACGTATGGCTGCTCTTTGCGAAACTCAGTGGAGTGCTCCTGATAAGAAGAAAGATTACGAGGGATTCTTGAAGCGTACAGTGCGCCTGATGGATATTTACAAGCTGAAGGGCTGGAACTATGCTACTCATATTTTGGATGTGAAAGTCAATATTGCTCCAAATCAGGAAACAGGTAAGTTGGATGTCAGTGCATATACCGTTGACAATGCTCCGATATACTATACACTCGACGGGACAGAACCGACAGCAGCCTCTTTGAAATATGAAGATGGACTGTCAATTGACCAGGCTTGTGTATTGCGTATGACAGCAGTGCGTCCGGAAGGCAATTCACGTATTACTTGTGATACTATTTCTTTCAGTAAATCGACTGCCAAACCTATTTCTATGCTTCAGCCCATTAATAAAGCATATGAATTTAATGGGGCGCCTACCTTGGTAGATGGTATGACTGGTAACCGCAATTATAAGACTGGTCATTGGATTGCGTTTTATAAGAATGATATGGAGGCAGTTATCGACTTGAAAGAAGCAACAGAAATCAGTTCGATGACATTGCGTGCCTGTGTAGAAAAAGGTGACTGGATATTCGATGCCAGAGGTATTTCTGTTGAGGTTTCGGATGATAATAAGGCATTCAAACAGGTCGCTTCAGAGTCTTATCCGGCAATGAAGGAAACTGATCCGAACCAGATTTACGTACATACCTTGAACTTTACTCCGGTAAAGACACGTTATGTCAAAGTAAAAGCTTTGTCGGAAAAGAGTATTCCAGCATGGCATGGTGGAAAAGGTAATCCGGGATACTTATTTGTAGACGAAATTATTTTGAATTAATATAGGCTGACTATGTGTGGAAGTCCGGTTTCTGTAAAGAAGCCGGACTTTTTTAGTACGCCCAGCATGGGCGTGCGCTATAGGGTGTAAGTCCCGAACGAGCCCTG
>OMGK01001418.1_pt1 | contig 13240 bp, 8 predicted proteins | sample 1645881 | NCBI WGS metagenome assembly OMGK01 (sample SAMN00849303, study PRJEB25192) | human gut metagenome
CATAAGGCTTCAATTGATCATATACGTTTTCCCACTTGGCATAATCACCATTCTCACGAAACACCCGCAATAACACCTGACCTACATAAAACCATTCCTTTATTCTTGGTTCTTTATCTTCATACGCATTCCATATTTTATAAATATTATGAATCTCATAGGAAGAATAGCAATGCATGCAGGTTTCATACCGCCATACCAATTCATAAACAAATGCGAACATTTTGTCAGCCGCAACAAATTCTTCACTTTGCAACAGACCTGTCTCGTTGGTATACACGCTAAGTTCCTGGCATACTTCATATGGAGGAATATACCACCCTGGATATTTTTCCCTCTCGCCAGCCCATATTGCAGTCAGCTTGCTAATCTCCTCCCCGCGTTTCTCCTTCGGAGCAAACAGTCCCTCTACATGTACATGCGCAAGCGTCCATTTCTTATCCTTAGATCTGTGTTGACTTTCGGAGTTTTCCTGACGTTTGTGTTGTCGCTTTTCTTCATCCGCATTATGGTAACTCCGCAGGAGCTCATTGTTCTCCATAACCAGTTGTAACACCTGAGAATTTTGTGCATTCATCATACGAACCCCATTCACGGTTTCCTGCTGCATACTACGCTCTACCGTAACCGGATGCCGCTCTCTCATACATTTCCCTATTATTTCAAGAAAATGTTTCTCACAGTTTTGCTGATTTCGAGCAGATATACCACTCTCTTTCAAGTGTGCATGAATTGCCTTTTGTAAAACTTCAAACCACCGAAACTGATCTTGATGATTCTGATGATACATATAATCGGCAATGGCGCGCATATTTTTTTCACAGAAAGCAATGCTTCTTAATTCTGATTCTTCTGTTCCGTCTCTTTCATAATTAATAACCCATCTTCCGGCATCAATAAACATTTCCTCAAGTTGCTTTTTGTCCCATATATTCTCAATTACTTTCTTTGGAATCGCCTTAATCGGTTCCAAAACGATATCTGTTACAGACTCTTGAAACTCTTCATTCTTCATACGCTCACCTGCTTTCTTTGAAACAAATTGTCAGATAGCTGATATTCACATTATAGCATAGGTGGGATGGGTGATGGATAATAAGAAATTATCTGTTAAATCTTTTTTAACAGACTAATCGCAGATAAGGAGCTGATTGTATGCCAAAATTAGATCAAGTAAAGATATTTTATAATAATGTAGATGATGTTTGGGGATTTGCCATTTGCTGAAAAATTCGATTGACAATATATTGTGCGTTGGTAGCGTTCTAAATTATTGCGATGCAATTGCTGCTATTTCTGAATTTAACAGAGTTTTAAAGTATAATGGGCACTTAATTCTAGAATACGAGAGTAGTTGGGGATTTGAATATATTGGAAAAAAATGTTATAAAAGTGATGCCTGCATTATAACTACCGAATACATTGAAAAAGAACATACCCAATGGTTGTATTCACACTTTCGTTTGAATAACTGCAGCTACTGTGCAAAACTAGCATTGATGATGAAAAACTCATCAATTCTTTTTTTATCCATCAAATACGTACTTCTTCTTTCTTCGGTACATGATACCCTGCAGCAACCATTTTCTTCTCAAACTCCTCAACGGAAAGATTGAGTTTTTGTGCTCCACGTGCAATGTCATAATCACAAGCCTGAACAGAAGAAAACACTTCCTCTCACCTTCCATCTGAGACGATATCCATTTTGTATATTATAACATTCCGTCTAAAAATTTGAAAGATATCTTTTCCTTCCACCCCCATTTTCAATTATCTTTCTCCATATCTGCCAATTTATCATCATATCATGTACCATATAATTCAAACAAATAAGCATAATACACAAAGGAGAACCCATGAATAATTTACAAACACAGATCGACATCTATCTAGAATATTGTCAGGATCAGAAGCGCCTGGATGCCAAAACCATTAAAGCCTATCGTATCGACCTTAAACAGTTTCAAAATCATTTTTTCGATTGGAACATCTCCGATATCACACCGGATATGTTGGAAGAATACATAAGCGCCCTGCACCAAGAATACAAGCCGAAAACGGTCAAACGGAAAATTGCTTCTATCAAAGCACTGTTTCACTATTTGGAATATAAGGAAAGCATTTCTACGAATCCATTTAATAAAATACAGATAAAATTTCGTGAACCCGTAATTTTACCAAAAACCATCCCCTTACATACGATTGAAATATTCCTATCCACTATATATCAGCAGCGCGCCTGTGCAAAGACGGATTATCAAAAGAAAAAAGCGTTACAAGATATTGCCGTTATCGAACTGCTTTTTGCTACCGGAATACGTATTTCGGAATTGTGTGCGCTGCGGGACACTGATGTCGACTTGTATGACGGCACAATTCTAATCTACGGAAAAGGCTCCAAAGAGCGGATTGTTCAAATTGGAAATAAGGATGTATTACAAATTCTGATAGAATATCATAATAATTACCTTCCTCAGATTCAAGGCTGTAGTCATTTCTTTGCCACACAGAATGGTGCCGCACTATCCGATCAGGCTGTACGTCGTATGATAACAAAATATACTACACTTGCCTCTATCGACCAACATATTACTCCTCATATGTTCCGACACACATTTGCAACCAGTCTCTTAGAAGCAGATGTTGATATCCGTTATATTCAAGAAATGCTTGGTCACAGTTCGATTCATATCACAGAAATCTATACCCATGTCACCACATCGAAGCAACGCGCCATCCTCACTGCTAAGCATCCTCGGAATTCATTTCATCTATAAAGCAAATGAGAAGAGAGCCAACACTCTCTTCTCAATCACAATGTTATTTCTTTTGATTTTTTCGTTGCTTTCTGGACTGCTTCTTATTCGATGTCATCTTCTATTTCATCCGTACTTATCTATTGAAGTATTCATGCCTTTCTTGTTCGGCTCAACTGCCAACGTCTCGGTCTGTCCCTCGTCACCAACTGTTGTAACCACATCTTTGACAAAAAGCTTCTCTTTCTCTACAAGCATACGATTCGTTGCCATTCCCAAGCCAAGCATTCCCCAGAATACCGGTGCTGTACAGACGTTCGAATCATTCGCAATACCTGCGATCAAATATACCAACACCGCTGCAAATAAGCCGAATCCGATCCAGCTCAGACTCTCATGCAGATCCACACGACGATAGATGCGAATAGACTGCACCGCATACCACGCCATAAAAATAAGTAACGCAAGTGTTCCAATCAAACCACTCTCCACCCACTGCTGCAGATACCAGCAATGTGCTTTTACTTCATAACTGTTAAATCCATAGATATATGCCTGCCCCAAATAATCATCTTGCGGGTACTCAAACATATAAGTATTGGCACCGGAACCGATCAATACATGCTTTCCAAGAAGCGGAATCGTCACATTCCACATATGTCCTCGATAACTCATCGCATCTTCTTTAAAAAGATTCGCATTCTTGATTTTCTCCCACTTAACCAGCTTGCCGGATTTGTTCAAATAACAGTATCCCGCTTCCTGGGTCTCAACGAAATCCCATGCAATGCCATCATAAGTAACGGATATTGCTGGAATATTATCATCGCCCAATAAGATTGGTTGAATTGATCCACCTGCAAATCGCTCATCATTAATCACATAAATCTGATTATCAGCATCTGTCATAGCGAGTTCGAGTGTCTGCCCATTTTCATCCGTGCAATTCGGCACGATAACACCGCTTTCATCAGTCGTATAAGAAACATACATCTTATTTCCACGGACATTCAACATTACACTATCCGTTCCAGTGTCGATATCACGAACTGCATAGCGATCATCAATGCGAAAGGTTCCAACGATTGTATTCTTGATCTGGATTCCCACGTCTGTCTTGCTTCCAACCGCAACTGCTGCAACTCCACCAATCAACATAATTGCCAACGCAACACAGAATGCTTTCTTTTTGCGGCTCAGCAATACAAGTGCCAGAATTACACCACCAACGACAAGGGCCATCCAACCGGTATCACTTTTGCTTCCCTTTAGGCAAATCAGGCAAAGCACCTCTGCAACAATAATTAAAACACGCTGCCATGCCTTTTTTGCTGCAATAAACACACACACAAGCAGGGGAATCAGCATTCCAAAATAAAATGACAGGAAGTTCGGATTATACAATGTTGTATAAGAAGTTCCTTCCAACATATTAAAACTCAAACTGTCAAGGTTATCCCACCAACTTGGATTTGTGATCAAGCGCTTTCCAAATCCCGTCTTGAAGAAATCCATTCCAAAATACTGGAATACACCGATCAGTGTTACCACCGCCATTCCGATTCCTGCACCGCACAGAATAAACTTGACCTGCTGTTCTTGCTGTACAAAGTGATACGTATAGTAGCATAATAAAATATACACAAACACAACCCATACCGGCTCAAATAATTCGTAGGAACCTCTTACAACCCAATATTTATAACTGGAAAACAGAGCAGACATCGCTACAAACATTGCGTAGAAAAACAGGAAATAGAATGCATTTTCAAATCGTAATCCCTGCTTCTTCTTAAAATACTGATAGAACAAAATGCCTGCCATCACAATCCCTACCACAATAATAGTGATCATCTTCCAGCCGAAGAAGAAATCCGTCTGCGAATCAGCACCACTCGGGAACCAATTAAACTGCGACAAATTGGAATTATATGAATAGGTATGTACAATCAATGGAATAATTCCCATTAACAATATAATAGGTATGAATACCTTGTTTGATGATTTTTTCTTTTGAGTTACCTGTTTACTCACTCTCGCACTCCCCTTTATCCGTAATCTAACCTATATCATAACGCACCACACGATTTTTGTCGACTTAATAACGCGTTATTTTCGAAAATATTTGTATTTTTGCAGTTTGTCGCTTGTATGTTACTTAGTATTTTCAAGCTACTCTCCATCTATCATTTTCTTATACACATTACTCCTCATATGATGGTATGTTGCTTATGCGTTACTTTTTATCAAAAATTATGTCCTTTCCTCATTTTTTACACCCTTTGTTCACTCATTTGATCAATTATGCTATCACAATATATCTTGTTAAGGTAACTGCTAAGAAGGGTAAGAAGGCAGTTTCTAAGACACTTAAGGCAAACGTAAAGGTTGTTAACGCAGGTCTTAAGTTTACAGCAGCTCCTACAGAGATGGCTGTAGGCACTGAAGACAAAGTAACAACAAAGAAGTGCCCAAGCGTAGCAAAGGTTTCTTACAAGTCTTCTGATGACACAATTGCTACTGTAGATGCTACAACTGGTGTTGTAAAGGCTGTAAAGGCTGGTAAGGTAACAATCACAGCTACATCTGATTATGGCAAAGAAGTAACAACAGACATCAATGTTAAAAAGGCAATCATTAAGAGCGCAACACAGACAGAGTACAACAAAGTTGAGGCAGTTATTGTTGGTGATGCTAAGGATATCAAAGCTGGCGATCTTAAGGTGACAAACACAGCAACAAAGGCTACTGTAGCTGTTAAGTCTATTTCTGCTAAGAAGGATGCAGCAGATACATATGTTATCGAAACATTCACAGGAATGACAGACGCAAAAGATTACACAGTAGAGTACGAAGGATCTGTTGCTACATTTACTGCAACTGATAACACAGTAGCTAAGGTTTCCCTTACAAAGACAGAGGTTCCAGCCGGAATCAAAACTGATGTTAAGGCTGTAACAATGGATGCAAAGGGCGTTGTTTTAGGATACTTTGGATTATCAGATGCTGATTCTTCAAAAGGAAAAGTTACAACAGCACTTACAATTACAAAAGGTTATGTAGAAGGTACAAGTGTATATCTTCCAACTGTAGGTGATACTATGGTTGCTAAGGTGACATATCATACTGGTACATTTGCATCTGACGGAACAGAAACAGGAAAGATTGAAGATACACTTACAATCACCGCTGTTGACCCTTCAGCAGTAAATTATAACTATGCATTAACAATTGCTAAGACAGCTCCTACATGGACTGCTGCATCTTTTAAGGCAAATAATGCTATCAAGGTTGGTGTTACAGATCAGCAGATATTCTTCAGAATTACAGATAACGATGGCAACGAAATTGATAACTACAATGCATATACTGTAGAAACAGCAGATCCTACAAAGCTTGTTTTAAATGCACAGCAGCTTACAAAAAATGGTGGTGTTGCCGTTAAGGGTGTAAGTGCTGCTGATACTTATGTTTTAATCAAGAAAGATGGTAATGTTGTTGCTTCATTAGCTGTAAAGGTTCAGGGAGAAGCAGTTGCAACATCTGTAGATTTAGATAAGACATCTGTAACTGTTATGACTGGTAAGAGTGTTCAGGAAACCCTTACTGCAAAATTGAAGGATCAGTATGGAAATGATATGACTGTTGCTACTGCAAAAGTTGAAAATCTTTCTAAGCCAGACGGCGGTGTGGCTCCTTCACTTACAGCATCAACCGGTGCAAAATCAGAAGTTAAGGTATCTGGTAATACTTTTGCCTCTGCTGTTAAAACAGGATCCTATACCTATAAGATTACTTTAGCAAACGCTACTGATAAAAAGGAAATTACCAGAACATTTACTGTTGTATATGTTGATAGTGCAGACGTTCAGTCATACCAGCTTTCACTTCCTTCAGAAGTTGATACTACTGTAAAAGCTGATACTGCAAATGCAGATGCATATCAGGTTCAAATTAAGGTTGTTAAGATGGCAAATGGCGCAGCTGTTGCAGATTATACAAGCGATAGTACAAATGCAAAAGCAGTTACTTATACAGTAAAAGATAAGGATGGAAAAGATGTTTCTTCTGATTTCCTTACAACTGCAAGTGATGTATTAACTGTTTCAACTGTTACAAAGACAGCTATTGGTTACAAGAAAAATCTTGCTGCTGGAACATATTATGTAACTGCAAAGTTCCAGACTAAGCAGGAAAAGGCTGATGGTTCATTCACAGGAGATTTTAAGGACGTTGCTGTATCAGGAAGCTTTACTATCAAGGATACTCAGGATACTGCTGCAAGTATTAAGGTTAAAAAGAATAATTTAAATAGTTCTGCTTTTAGAACTGCTCTTCAGGATAAGACCAATTATATTGAAATTACATATGATGGTGTATCTCAGACAATTACAGCCTCCGATATTGCAAAGGTAAATGGAACAATTGCTGGTAATACTGCATATGTTACTTCTGTTGAAGTATATGTTGAATTAACGGATTCTGCTAGCCATAATAAGGTTCTTATTACAGTTCCTGTTAATCAGACCTTTACTAATGTATCAGGCGATTTGAACTAGTTTTAAACTAATCGTATATTAGAACAAGCTGCTGCTTAATTGTAGCAGCTTGTTTTATATATAATACTATGGAGGGAAATTGAAAATGTTGAGAACACTGAAACGATATTTTATTACATTTATACTTTTATTCGTTTTTGTTAGTATATTACCACATACTGTACAAGCAAGTGAATCCAATAATGGGACAAAGATTTTACATAAGGTAAATACTTCAAGACCAAACTTTCCCACAAGATATAATATATCTTTAAATAAAGAATCAGATATTTTTTTTGAAATTCGAACAAATGAAAGGTCAACAGTTGGATGGTCTATAAAGAATCAGCAAGATGAAATATCTGTATTAAGCGATACCCTTCCTTCTACAGATCCCAATTGGGTATACAATAAATCCAATGGTACTTATAAAAATACTCATAAAATGCATCTTACAGCTGGAACATTTATTTTAGAATTAAACTTTGAAGGGGAAGTGAATTATGATCTGACAATAAGCTTAATTCCAGATAAAGCTAAATTGAACTACTCTAAACTTACAATTACAAAAGGGTTTTCAAAGCAATTGAAGGCTGACGGTGGAAAAATTAAAAGTTGTAATTCATCAAACCAATCCATTGCATCGGTTAATAATAAGGGAAAAATATTTGCAAAAAAAAATGGTACCACTACTATTAGTGTACAACTTACAAATGGACAAAAGCTTTTATGTAGAGTTAAAGTCGTGACTAATGAATTTAACAAAAAGCAAATTACTTTGACAAACACTTTGTATAACACCTATGCTATGAAAGCATATAATGCACATTTTGATTATAAAGGAAACATTGTTGTTAAATTTAAAATAGTAAACAACAATTATGGAAAAATAGATAATATTGATAATTTCAATATAAATATTAAGAATGCAAAAAAGACAACAATGGTTTCTTATACCAAGAGTAATTATAAAGTAACTGTAAAGGGTTACGGTGAGAAGGCTTGTACTATGACAATTCCAAAATCTGCATTTAAGGTAAACAAAAAACAGATTGATCTTAGAACAGCCAAATTCACTATTTCCGGAGATGTTGAGAATGGTTCATTCTAGTCACGGGTAGTTGTAAAATAGATTTTGCAGCATAAGAACAAGCTCCGAGAAACACAAGTTCCCCCGGAGCTTGTTTATGCTTATTTATTAGACTTAAAAATGGGCAGTCCACTTGACATAGAGCCCAAAGAAACGCCAGAAACGGCACATTGCCGAAACTGGCGTTTACTTTAAATGAAAGACTTATTTTATAGCCTCTATTATACAGGAAGCATTATTTTGCAGTGAATGTTGTATTTACATTTACTGTAACAGGATAGCTGATTCCATTGATATTTTCAACGGAAACATTTACTGTTCCAACATATACAGCTTTGTCACCAACAACCTTGAAACCGTCATTAACAGTAATCTTAGATGCATCAAGAATCTCGTAATCTTTGCCATTGATACTAAATTTTACATTAGCAGCAACAACATTTGCAATTGCATCCTTATTATTTGCAATTGTTGCACTTGTTGTCTTGCTGTCAATCTTTGTAGTAACAACTGCAGATTGTGTATCTACTACAGAGAATGTTGTTGTGAATGTCTTATTAGCTGCCTTAACAGTCAATGTATAAGACTTTCCAGCCTCAAGGTTCTTAGATACTTTCTTTGCTGAGCAAGAAACAACTGAAACAGCAGCTCCGCTTACAACACCCTGTTTACTAGAATCGCTGATCTTGCACTCTGATACAGTTGCGTAACCAATCTTAGCGCCCTTATCATATGCAGCAACTTTTACCTCAACTGTCTTTGCTGCCTTTGTTGCATCTGCATCATCGGCTACAGCCATATCAACTTTACCATCTGTTAAGCCAGATACTTCAACTCTTAAATCAGTAGCTTTAGCTACATCTATCGCTGTTACTACAGTTTTTACTGTAAAGTAACGATTTAATGTAACATTGTCCTTCTTAACTTCAACTTTGATAGTGTATGTCTTTCCATCTTCAGCATCAGTTTTTGCAGAAACCTTAACTGTTTTTGTAGTAGCATCGTACTGAGTTTCAATTGCCTTATCAGCATCAGCATTTACACCTGATGCTGTAATAGTTGTTGAACCAGTAATGTCATTATTGTACTGATCAACGGCTTTTACACTAACAGAATTATCAACGCCTGTAGCAGTCTTAGAAATTGTCAGAGATGTATTTCCAAGTGTTGCATTTGTAAGCTTTCCAGCAGCTGTAACAACAACTGGTAAAGATTTAATTACTTTACCATCTTTGTCTAATACGTTAACAAAAACATTTCCTTCTTTAATACCTGTTGCAGATACAGGAGCACTGCTACCGCTTAACTGAGTCTTTGGTAATAAAAGAATAGAATCATCACTTGATACTACTGAGTAATCAGCATATGTTGTGATTTCTTTGTTATCAGATCCTACAAATTTGAAGTATGCACTCTTGCCTGATCCAATTGCTAACTGATTTGTTGTCTTGTCTTTATCCCAGTTTGGAGCTTTAGCTGTATCTGCAAATGTCATGTTGAATCCGTTTGTTGTAACTACATCTTCAGCTACAGCTGTGATATCAACTTTCTTTGTATAAGCTCCAATTTCATTTCCGTTAGCATCAAATTTGTATGTATGATACTTAACTTCTGCTGTACCCTTGTTTCCAACAGTAGGAAGGACAAGCTTGTCACCGTCTACATAACCCTGTGTTGTAGAGAGAGTTAATTCAGCGCTCTTTGTGCTTGCTTCACTTACCTTGAACTCATCAAGTACAATACCATTTTTGTCAATAGTCTGTCCTTTGATTTCAGTTCCTTTTGTATTTGCAGGGATTGTAACAGGTGTTACATTTACATCAGCTACAACGCCATCAGTTGCTGTAAACTCTTTAGCTACACCATCGAGTTCAACAGTATACTTAGCGCCATCCTTCATATCTGCAAATGTTTCAAGAGTAACCTTAGAAGCATCTGCCTTATCAGGTGTTACACTCTTGACTGCAATAACATTTTGATTTGCAGTGTTGGTAATCTTAATATCAGTTGTCTTGATATCCTTTGTTGCTCCAAGGATAGAAGCCTCTAATGTGTTTGCCTTTGTCTGCTTTACATCCTTAAGAAGATAGTTCTTAACATTGATGTCTGTTGTTACTTTTTTGCCATAATCAGATGTAGCTGTGATTGTTACCTTACCAGCCTTTACAGCTTTTACAGCACCTGTTGTAGCATCTACAGTAGCAACTTTCTCATCAGAAGAAGAGAAAGTAACCTTTGCTACGCTTGGGCACTTCTTAGCAGTAAATGTTGTTTCAGATCCAACGATTACATCAGCCGGAGCAGTTGTAAACTTAAGACCAGCATTGATTACAGCAGCCTTAGCTGTAAGAGTCTTAGAAACTTTCTTGTTTCCCTTCTTAGCAGTTACCTTAACAAAAACAATATACGCGAGAAAGTTATATAGGAATGCGATAAAATGGGGATTTCTAAGTAAAGATTACCGTTAAAATACTGATACAAGTATCAAAAAAGTGACAGGAAATTTTCATATTGCAATATAAAAAAGGGAGGGAATTGTTGCCATAAGCTATCTAAATAAATAACTTTTTTGAGTAATTGTATATATCCCCAAGAGGTACAATTGTTAGCTCATGCCTCTTGGGGATTCATTTATACAATAGATTGATAATCTATAATAAAGTGTATAGTTGACTTTCAGATCCTGTGAAATCTAAATTTTTAGTACGATAATTACTAATTAGGTATTTTACAAGTTTTAAGCAATACACAACATTCTTTGCGCCGACATGCAATGCCATATTTTAAAATATATTGAACACCTTGTTGCTCAAAGAAATTAGCATATTCCATGTCATCAATCTGCTGTAAAGCCTCATGACATTTATATTTCAAGTTATTGTTATCACTATATTTAACTTCAATAATAATTCCTGTATTTGAATTATCAATCAAAATCAGAATATCACAATAACCATTTCCGGTCTCACGATTGGAGCGAACCGTCCATCCGCTCTTATAGCTTAAGATACCGAGTAATAGACCATGACAAAAATTCTCTGTCAATGGTTTGCGAACAAACGTATCACGAACGCTGATTGTCTTTTTCATATATTCGCAGAAAATCTGCTCAACTAATTCTGGTTTTCCCTCATATAATGCATCGCAAAATTGATCAACCATTTCGCCATCTTTTTTAACATTTTCTTTAAAAAGAGATAGAATGCGATTTGTAACGATATTACGGACTTCACGATTTGGAATTGCCAATTCATAGTAACATTCCCCGTCCACAGAATCGCCACGTGATGTCAAATAACCGGTCATAAAAAGCGTACTCCATATATTGTCTACAGAATCGTATAATTCTTTGTAAGTCAACTCCTCACAGATTTTTTTCTGAACAGATTCTCCACTGACAAGTAATTCCAATTCTGTTTGTGTTAATTTCTTATCAACATCCTTTTGATCTAAACAATCGATAAATCGATTAACAATTTCGTTTCCACTGGTATTAATCCAATAGTTTCGAGGAGTTGCTGCTGAATCACTTAAATGGTCTCTACAATAATTGATCACATCCCACGGACAATAAACATCTACATTTCCGAAACGATAACCATCATACCATTCTTTGACTGTATCGTAATGATCGGATTGTCCATCAGGCTCCATTAACCCGTAATATTGCAACATCGCACGTACTTCTTTGTCCGTAAATCCGAAATACTCATCGAAATCCACATTTGTAATAGAATACACTTTAAAATTATTCAGTCCGGTAAATATACTTTCTTTTGCAATACGAAGACAGCCTGTCAATACGGCAAATTTCAGAGAATTATTTGTTTTCAACGCATTGCCTAAAAGGTTCTGCATAAGAAGAACCATATCATCATAATAACCACGCTCATTTGCCTTAGCCAATGGGACATCATACTCATCAATCAGAATAATAACTTCTTTCCCATAATGCTTATAGAGAAGTTGGCTCAGTTGACGTAATGCAAAAGAGAGTGTGCTTCGCTCCATGCCATATGACAATAAACGTTCGTAAGAAGTTTTATCGATGGAAGACAGCTTCGGACTATCCATGAGAAACTGAAAACGATTTGCTTCTTCACGAATAATATTCTCCAATAACGCATACGCGTTTTCGAAATTGTTTTCATCCACACCTTTTAAGCTGATTGCAATTACAGGATATTGTCCTAGGTAGTTATCACATAAGGACTTATTCTTGGAAACATATAGCCCATCGAATTGCGTTGGATTGGTACCGATTTCGAAAAAAGAATGAAGCATACTTATGTTCAAAGATTTTCCGAAGCGACGCGGTCGTGTAAAAAGATTGACCTTACCAGGATGATCCAGTAGCATTTCAATCAGTTTTGTTTTATCTACGTAATAATAATTATTTGATTGTATTTCAGAAAAACTCTCGATTCCAATAGGAAGTTTCTTCAAATCTGTCATGATGTGATTCTCCTTTCTTTACGAAAAGCTGCCATTTCTTCAAGCATACGTTCCTCAGAATCCCCCTTTATCCTCGGAAAACATATCTTGGATATCATATAAGACTCTCTTGTTTAAGTTCGTTCATCACAATACATATATTATAATGGTAGGAAAATAATAAAACAATATTATAAGAAAAGAATTTAAAAGTTCTCTATAGCCGTTTAATTAAAGGCTTATGACAACAACATATTTTTGGTTTTTAATTTATATTTTTGTTGCTTCTTCGTTACTTTTTTCATATATATCCATTATTTTGTACCTCACAAATCCCCATTTTATCGCATTCCTGTATATAACTTTCTCGCGTATATTGTGTTAAGGTAACTGCTAAGAAGGGTAAGAAGGCAGTTTCTAAG
>OMGK01001420.1_pt1 | contig 13226 bp, 13 predicted proteins | sample 1645881 | NCBI WGS metagenome assembly OMGK01 (sample SAMN00849303, study PRJEB25192) | human gut metagenome
CTTCAAAGCTTATGACAGTTGATTCAACGCCCACTCCGCAAGCGCCGCCGCAAAGGGATGGATGGCATCCTGCCTGAGAAGATCGTGCATAAAAAATCCCCGCTTTCCGGCGGGGATCGTTTGTGTTGTTCTGTTTCCCGCGCCTTGTGCATATACTGTAGCGCGGCCGCCGGGCGGTTTTTGGGAGGGTGAAGCGAAGCGGCATCCTTTTGCCAAAACCAAGAAAAAAGCCCTGCGGCGTACAAAAACCGCAGAGCTTTTTGGAAATTTTAGAAGATTCAGCCGTTCAGCTTCTCGATGGCGGCTTTCACGCGGGCAAGGGTCGTCTCGCGGCCCATCATGCAGGCAAGGTCGGTGCCGCCGCCGGGGGTGCGCTGTCTGCCGGACAGGGCGATGCCCAGCGGGTAGAGCAGCCAGCCGTTCTTCTTGCCCAGCTCTTCGGCCTTGGCCTTGCAGGCATCAAAGACGGCGTCGCGGTCGGAGAAGTCCAGAGCCGAAGAGCTCAGCACGGGCAGCAGTGCTTCCAGCGCTTCCTTTGCGGACTCCGGGGTGGTCTTCTGCTTCTTGTTGGTGTACAGGCTCACGTCGTACTCCGGCATCGCATCGAAGAAGTCCAGCTGCGCGGGGATCTCGCCCAGCACCTCGCAGCGGGGCTGCAGGTTGGCGCAGAGCAGCTTCTTGTCAATGGGGGTGTGGACGGCCTGGTCAATCCAGGGCTCCGCCGCAGCCAGGAATGCGTCCGGGCTCAGGCGGCGGATATACTCCGCGTTGATGGCCCGCAGCTTGAGCGGGTCAAAGATGGCCGGAGACTTGGAGATGCCGTCCGGGCTCCAGACCTTGCGCAGCTCGTCGAGGGAGAAGATCTCCTGCTCGGCGTATTCGCCTCTGGGGCTCCAGCCCAGCAGGCAGATATAGTTCAGAATGGCAGCGCTCAGGTAGCCCTTGGCGCGCAGGTCCTGATAGCTTGCATCGCCGTTGCGCTTGGACAGCTTGTTCTGGGCGTCCTTCATGACCGGCGGGCAGTGGATATAGGTGGGGATCTCCCAGCCGAATGCCTGATACAGCAGGTTGTATTTGGGGGTGGAAGACAGGTACTCGCTGCCGCGGATGACATGGGTGATGCCCATCAGGTGGTCGTCCACGACGTTGGCGAAGTTGTAGGTGGGCATTCCGTCGGTCTTGATGAGGATCTGGTCGTCCATCTCGCTGTTCTCGACCTCGATGTGGCCGTAGACCACATCGTCGAAGCCGGTGATGCCGGTGCGGGGGATCTTCTGGCGGATGACGTACGGTTCTCCGGCGGCCAGACGCTTCTGGACCTCCTCTTCGGGCAGGTCACGGCAGCAGCCGTCGTAGTGAGTCATCTCGCCGTTGGCGCGCTGCTCGGCGTGCAGCGCTTCCAGGCGCTCCTCGGTGCAGAAGCAGTAATATGCCTTGCCCTCGGCGACCAGCTGTTCGGCATACTGTTTGAACATCCCCATTCGCTCGCTCTGGACATAGGGGCCGACCGGGCCGCCGATGTCCGGGCCTTCGTCCCAGTTCAGCCCGGCCTCGCGCAGGGTGTTGTAAATGACGTCCACAGCGCCTTCCACATAGCGGCCCTGGTCCGTGTCCTCGATGCGGAGGATGAAGGTGCCGTCCTCGTGCTTGGCCATCAGGTAGGTGTACAGCGCGGTGCGCAGGTTGCCAACGTGCATATAGCCGGTGGGCGAGGGGGCAAAACGGGTGCGGACTTTATTGCTCGGCATAAAAAACGCTCCTTATCTATATCGGCAAATAAATTTGCGAATTGCTACCCTCTAGTTTAACTGTTCAGCGCGATTTTGTCAACGAGGAGACGCGAAGAACGGCCGGAAGGGGGCGTTCTCTCCCGGAAACGACCAAAATCGTCGAATCTGCCCAATTTTCGGAGAAAAACTTTGGAGCGAAACGTTGCCGAAACGATTGACAAACGGCGCGAAAAACGGTCAAATAAAAACGACACATTTCAACACATTCGGGCGGAGGTAGAGGCAATGAAACAAAAATCGTTCGATGCAGTGCGGCAAAAGAGCAGGGCGCTTGCGGTGCTGCTCTGTCTGGCCGTTCTGCTGCTGACCGGCTGTGGTGGAGGCGGGGCAGCTGCACCGGAACCGCCCGCGTCTGCTCCGGCGGCGGGCAGAACGGACGAGGATACGGCTTCTTCTCCGGCGGCACCCGCGCCTTCGGAACCGGAATCGGTGTCCAGTTCGACGGCCGCGTCTGAGTCGGAAGCTCAATCGCCGCAGGAACCGGAGGTGGAAGACTTTCTCCGCTGTGAGCCGATGGACTACACCAGCGTGTCGGCGGTCTGCTCCGGGCAGGAGGGCACCCTCATCGTGGTCAAAGTCCGCGTGGAAAATACGACGGAACAGGTCGTCCATGCGTTCAACACCAGCGCATCGCTTGGGAACGTGACGGTGGACAATGCAGTGGACGGCATGTCTGCGGACCGGGTCGCTGCGGGAAAGGCCGCAGAACATCTGGCGGCGGTGCTCCGGACGACACAGGAGACCGTGGTGAAAAAGCCGGTCATTGCAGCCCTTGAAAGCGCAGCCGAAGCCCTGCAGCCGGGGCAGAGCGCGGTGGCGTATGGGTATGTATTCCTCCCGGCCAGCGAAGGCAGCTGGACACGGGCGGATTTTCTGTGGAAGGAGCAGGCCATCGGCAGCCTGACGCCGAAGAAGAAGCCGCAGGCCCCTGCGGAGTCGGCTGCGCCGTCGGGCAGTACCGCCGCTTCGGCGCCGTCCGCAAAGCCGGAGCCGCCGGCCAGCTCTGAGCGCCCGGCCGCGTCGGAACGCCCTGCCGTCCCGGAGCCGCCCGCAGCTTCGCAGCCCACGGCATCGCCGGGCAGCCCGGCCGGGTCCGAACCATCCTCGCAGCCGGAGACGTCAGCTGGGTCCGAACACCCCGCTGCATCCGAGGCACCGGCCTCGCCGCCTGCATCCAGCGCACCGTCGGCCCCGGAAACACCGGCAGCCTCCGGGACGCCTGCTTCGTCGGAAGTGCAGGAGCCGGATACGTCCGCGGCGTTCCCGGAGTTTACTGTGCTGGGGCAGACCCTGACGCCGTCCGGTTTCTGTGTGCACTTCCGGGTGAAGAACCACACAAAGGAGACGCTGGACCTGGAAAATACCGCCGCACAGTTTACGGATGCTGCGGATGGGACGTTCCGGGAAGACTGGCTCTACCAGAACGGCACAAAGAGCCGCTGGATCGGTTCGCTCTGTTATCTGACGAACGGAGCGCAGACGGACGAATATCCATGCTACGTCGTCACGTCGGCCCGGAGCACCGTGCTGAAGCCGGGGGCTTCGGCGGAGATCTGGGTCTACGGGCACCTGTCGGATACGGAGAAGGTGTCTCTGGTCGCCGTGTCGCTCTCTGTCTGTTGCGGCGGCAAAACGTGCCCCATCCCGGACGAAGATGCCCTGTTTCTGGTGCCGAGACGGAACGGCTCGAAGCGTGGGACGAGCAGCAAAAAATCTTAAAAAAATCCCAAGAACCGGAACTTTTCGCCCGGAGGCGGACTGCCTTCGGGCGTTTTTGTGCCCATTCCAAAAACATCCGGGAAGTTTTTGTCGAAAAGGACCGCAAGCGTTGACGAAGCAGAAACTATTTTGTATACTAATGAAGCACTGGAACAATTTTCCTATCACCGGATTTATGGCCGGGCAGCGTGGCCCGGAAAAATGAGGAAAATACGAGAAGCAGTGCGAATTAGAAAAAGGAGAAGCACAAAATGAAAAGTACAGGAATCGTTCGCGGGATCGATGCGCTGGGGCGGATCGTTCTGCCCAAGGAGCTGCGCACCAGCATGAAGCTAGAACCGGATGCAAAGCTCGAAATCTTCGTTGACGGAGACGCCATCGTCCTCAAAAAGTACCGCCCGAAGGGAAGCTGTGACTTCTGCGGGACCGTCGATGAGCAGGCCGTGCAGTTCGCAGGCTACTGCATCTGCTCCGCCTGCCGGAAGAAGATCGGCGCCCTCTGAGCACGGGCCGCAAAAAGGAGAAGACGCTATGAGCCAGATAATCGATTTTACGCTGCCGTCGAGTGCACCGGGGCGGATGCTTCATGCGTTCCGCTGTGTGCCGGAGGGCGAAGTGCGCGCCATCGTACAGCTCTCGCACGGGATGGTGGAGTTTATCGACCGCTACAAGCCGCTGGCCGAGTACCTCGCCGCACGGGGCATCCTCGTGACCGGAAACGACCATCTGGGCCATGGCGGGTCCATCCGGACCAGGGCCGACTACGGCTATTTTGCCGAGCCGGACGGCAACCGGGCAGTGCTGGATGACCTCCACGCCATGACCGTCTTGACGAAACAGCTCTACCCCGGCGTGCCGTATTTCCTGCTGGGCCACAGCATGGGCTCGTTCTATGCACGGCAGTATCTGTGCGAGTGGGGCAGTGAGCTGGACGGTGCCATCATCCTGGGGACCGGTTTCCAGCCGAAAGCGCTGGTCGCGTTTGCCCGCACGGTCTGCCGGGTGCTGGCGGTCTTTTTCGGCTGGCAGCATCGCAGCAGGCTGGTGGCGGAGCTTTCGTTCCTGGGCTACAACAAGGGGCTGGAGGGCCGCACCACCCACGACTGGCTCAACCGCGACCCTGCCGAGGTGGACAAGTACCTCGCCGATGAGCGGTGCACCTTCACGTTTACGCTGAATGCCTATTACAGCATGTTCACGGGCATCCTGCGGCTGTACGACCCGGCCTTTCTGGCCCGGATGCCGAAAGACCTGCCGGTGCTCTTCCTGGCCGGTGATGCCGACCCGGTGGGCGAGCGCAGTGCGGGCGTCCGGCGGGCCGTGCAGAGCATGAAGGATGCCGGGATGCGGGACGTGCAGGTCAAGTTCTACCCCGGTGCCCGGCACGAGCTTCTGGTGGAGACGAACCGGGCCGAAGTCTTTGCCGACATCGGCGATTTTGTGGAACGGCACCTTCCCTGAGCGGCATTGCCGTGGGATCGGGATGGGTGTTCGGAAGATGAAAAAAGGGCTGCGGCTCTATTTTTCTGGATTGCTATGGATGCCGAACCCAGCTCACAGGAGGGGTAAAACAGGTTTTTTCTGAATGTGTTGCATTTCGGTCGCACGTTCCAGCATGTTCCGAGCATTTATGTGACAAAGAAAGCCACGATACAAACGTTGTTTCTAACGCTGTATCGTGGCTTTCTTCATGGTCGGAGTGGCGAGACTCGAACTCGCGGCCTCCTGCTCCCAAAGCAGGCGCGCTACCAACTGCGCAACACCCCGGAAAAATACTATCATAGTATACTCTTTTTTGCGGCGTTCGTCAATCCTGAAGTGCGCAACGTCACGCTCCCGCTGTTTGTGCGCATTTTTATAAGAAAATCCGGTTGCAAAGGCCGGAAAGAATGGTCTATAATGGGGTTAAGAAAGCGGCCAGGAGCCGTTCGATTGCCAAAGTGAGGAGACCGGAATGAACGAGCAGAAAACGCGCCTGCGGAATGCGGGCTTTGTGACTTTCTTTTTCAGCGGCATCTGCGCCATTTCCAGCGGTGTGGTGGTCAGCCTGCTGCAGGAACAGTATGGGTTTGCCTACGGCATGACCGGGACGCTGCTCTCGCTGATGAGCATCGGCAACCTGCTGGCGGGTTTTCTGACCGGTGTGCTGCCGGGTGTGCTGGGGCTGAAACCAAGCATCCTGCTGCTGACCATCGGGTACACCGTCGGCTACGGGATCATGGGCTTTACCGGGGCGGAAGTCCTGCTGGCGGCGGCGTTTTTCCTTGTGGGTGTTGCCAAGGGCAGCGCCATGAACGCCTGCACCATCCTCGTCAGCGACAACTCCGCCGACCGCACCCGCGGCATGAACCTGATGCACAGCTGCTATGCCTGCGGTGCACTGCTCTGCCCGTTCCTCATCGCAGCGGCGGCGCGGGTCAGCACCGCACTGGCGGTGTTCCTGCTGGCGGCGCTGGGCGTGGTGCTCTGGCTGGTCTACTGGAAGACCCCGATGGAAGGTAAGGTCAAGGACCGGAAAGCGGCCATCGACTGGAGCTTTCTGCGCTCCGGCCGGTTCTGGCTGCTGACGGGCCTGCTCTTCTGCCAGAACGCGGCCGAGCAGAGCGTGACCGGCTGGATGGTGACCTATTTCAAGGGCAGCGGCATCATTGCGGGCACACTGGCTGCCTATACCGTGACCGTGATGTGGGGGGCTACACTGGTGGCCCGGCTGCTCATTGCATTCGTGTTCCCATTCAAGTCCCCGCGCAAGGCGATGGTGGTCATGGCTGTGACCTGCACCCTGTTCTACGTGCTCCTGATGCGGGCCGACAGCCAGCCGGCCGCGATCCTGCTGCTGTTCGCCTTCGCGTTTGCGATGGCAGGCATGAACCCCACCGCAGTGGCCAGCGCGGGCAGGATGACCAGCGTGACCAGCATGGGCATCATGCTGCCCGCTGCGTCCAGCGGTGCCATCCTGATGCCCTGGGTCATCGGCCGTGTGGCAGAGCGCGCGGGCCTTGCCGCAGGAATGGCGATGAACATCGTGCCGTGTGTGGGGCTTATCATCTTCTCCGTTCTGGTGGAAAGACTGTCGGAACAGGAATATGAAAAAAGCTGACGCGGCTGCGTCAGCTTCCGGAACAGATGCTTCATGAAACGACCGATTTATAGTAGGTCCCGAAATCGGCCAGTGCGTCGATGATGGGCAGCATTTTCGTCCCCAGGTCGGTCAGTCTGTATTCGACCCGCGGGGGCAGTTCCTGATAGTCATGCCGGTAAACGAGGCCGTCGTCGATCATCTGCCGCAGGCTGTCCGTCAGAACTTTCTGCGAAATGCCGTCCAGGTCCCGTTGCAATTCATTGAACCGCCATGGGCGGGTTCTCAGATTACGCAGGATGAGTAGCTTCCATTTGCCGCCGATCAGAGCGACCGCTGTGGCGACCGGACATGCAGGCAGTTCCTCTTTTGTTTTCATCGTCATACACCTCCTGGTCAAGTATAGCACACTCTGTTTTAAGTGTACAGTTATAAAAAAGTGCGTACTTGTTTTTGAATGCGCAGCACAGTAAACTGGAAACAAGCAAGAAACTTGCGAATCTGTTCAGGAGGTCCCTATTATGACAAACTACGAAAAGATCACAGTTGGAAACGAAGGACGTGTGGAGCTTCACGATCAGCTGAAACTGACCGGTGCAGAGGTCAGCATCAACCAGCTTCCGGCCGGTGCGGGGGTGCCTTTCGTGCACTCTCATACGAACAATGAGGAAATCTACGGTATCCTTGCAGGCAAGGGCAAAGCCATCCTTGACGGCGAGGAAGTCGACCTCGCAGCAGGTGACTGGCTGAAGGTTGCCCCGGCGGCAAAGCGTCAGTTCTCCGCAGCAGCGGACAGCGGCATCACCTATCTCTGCATTCAGGTCAAAGAAAACTCTCTCGGTGGATTCACGGCAGAGGATGCAGTCGTGTACTGAGGTATGTAGATGAAAATGTCCCGTGTCCGGCATCGCAAGGATGAGGACATGGGACATTTTGCGTTCTGTTCAGACGATGCCTCTTGCTCTGGCGCTGAACTCGCAGCCGCAGTAGTCCTGTCGGTAGAGGCCGTACTCTTCGGATAATTGCAGGCTGCGCAGATAGCCGTTGTGCTTTTTGAAGTCGGAGGGCAGGTGTTTGACGCCGAATTCGGCTTCGAGCGCCTGCCCGATCTCGTTGATTCGCTTGGCGTCTTTATGGGGGCTGATGGACAGGGTGGTGGTGAACCACGCGAAGCCGTGCTCCTGGGCGTACTGCGCGGCCCGGCGCATCCGCAGCCGGTAGCAGACTGTGCACCGGTTCCCACGCTCTGGCTCCTGTTCCAGCCCGGCGACGGCGGAATAGAACTCCTGCGGGTCGTAGCGGTCTTCCACGACGGTCACGCCCAGCGGGTGGGCCGCCGCCACGAAACGCTCCAGCTCCTCACCGCGGCGGTGGTATTCCGCAGCAGGCCAGGTGTTGGGGTTGTAGTAGAGCACGGTGATCTCGAAGTGCTCGCACAGCTGCTCCAGCACGGCGCTGGAACAGGGGCCGCAGCAGGCGTGGAGCAGGAGCTTTGGCCGGGCGGGGCCGAGCGTTTTCAACACTTCGTCCATCTGCTGTGCAAAATTCAACTGCTTTGACATAAAACGCATCCTTTGATATACTGATAAAATCGTGAAGATTATCTTCGTACAACCTCTCCGTCATTGCTTCGCAATGCCACCTCTCCTTGTAGGAGAGGCCTTGGCAGTCCTCGCAAAGTTCCCAGTTTCGCCAGAGGCTCCCCTACTAGGAAAGACTCCCCCGGCCGGGGGAGGTGGCGTGTAAACGCCAGAAGGGGAATGGCTGTCGAGCGTGAGCGAGACTGAGAGGTTGTACAGAGGAAAACTAAATCTATTATAGCACACTTTTGAATAAAAGAGGAGAACTTCGATGACGAATGAAAAGATCGCCCGCATCAATGAGTTGGCGCGCAAGAGCAAGACCACGGGCCTGACCGAAGCCGAAAAGGCGGAGCAGCAGGCCCTTCGGCAGGAGTATGTGGCCGACGTCAAGGCCAGCCTGCGGGCCCAGCTGAACAACACCTCCATCCAGGAGCCGGACGGCACCATCCACAAGATTGGGAAAAAGAACTAAAAATGGAACGTCGGGTTTGTGCAAGAATTTGCGCAGACCCTCTTTTTTTGCCCGCCGAATCGTGCTATACTATACTTGTACTGTTATGACTGCTTGACAGTGCGGTACAAGATTCCCAAGGTGGCGTATCCCGCGCAAAGTGCGCGGAAAAGGCTGTCTTTTGAAAAGGATAAAGAGGTCATTTATTATGCTTACTGCAATTACGGGTATCAACTGGGGCGACGAAGGCAAGGGCCGCATGGTCGACCTGATCAGCCAGGAGTACGACATTGTTGCACGGTATCAGGGCGGCAACAACGCCGGCCACACCGTCAAGAACGAACGCGGCAAGTTCGTGCTGAACCTGCTGCCTTCCGGCATCCTGCGCCCGGATGTTGTCTGCGTGATGGGCAATGGTATGGTCATCGACCCGCACCATCTGGACGGCGAGATCAACAAGCTGCGCGAGCAGGGCATCTCCATCACTCCCGAAAACCTGAAGATCTCCGACCGTGCGACCATCACCATGCCGTACCATGTGGCACAGGACGGCCTGGAAGAGGCCCGTCTGTCCAAGACCGGCGCACAGTTCGGCTCCACCAAGCGCGGCATTGCATACGCTTACGGCGATAAGTACATGAAGAAGACCCTGCGCATGGGCGACCTGCTGCATCTGGACGAGTCGGTGAAGAAGCGCCTCGTGACCATGGTCGATTCCAAGAATCTGGTCATGGAGGGCAGCTACAATGCCGAGCCCATCCGCGTGGATGAGATGTGGGCATGGCTGGAAAAGTATGCCGCCATCTTCAAGGATTACATCTGCGATGTGGGCCAGTACCTGGCCGATGCAGATGCCGCCGGGAAGAAGGTCCTGTTCGAGGCCCAGCTGGGCGCTCTGCGCGACATCGACTTCGGCATCTACCCCTACACCACCTCTTCCAACGTCATCGGTGCCTATGCACCCATCGGCGCCGGCATTCCGGGCCATAAGCTGACCAACTCCATCGGCGTCATGAAGGCTTACTCTTCCTGCGTTGGCGACGGCCCCTTTGCCGCTGAGCTGGCCATGACCGAAGAGGAAAAGCACGACCTGCGTGAGGCTGGCCACGAGTATGGCGCAGCCACCGGCCGTCCCCGCCGCGTCGGCCCCATCGACCTGGTGGCAAGCCGCTACGGTGTCTTCTGCCAGGGCTGCGACGAGGTCGCACTGACCCTGCTGGACGTGCTGGACTACATGGAGAAGATCCCCATGGTCACGGCTTATAAGCTGACCGACGGCACCACGACCACCCGCTTCCCCATGGGCGAGGCTCTGGATACCGCACAGCCCGTGGTGGAGTACCTGCCCGGCTGGCACTGCGACATCACCGCAGCCCGCAAGTGGGAAGACCTGCCCAAGGAAGCACAGGCCTATGTGGAGTACCTGGAAAAGGCTGTCGGCTGCAAGATCACTTATATTTCGGTCGGCGCAGAGCGCGAGGCATACATCCATCGCGCCTGATCTGCTCTGCCTTCCCGGACCGCAATCGAAAAGGAAGCGTCACTTATGTTTGATATCATTACAGACAGTGCCTGCGACCTGACCCCCGAAACGGCGGCCAGGCTGAATGTTGAGGTCATCCCCTTCTATGTCTCGCTGGACGGCGAGCACTACCGCAAAGAGGGCAAAGAGATCGCGGTGCGGGACTTCTACCAGTTTATGGTGGACAATCCTTCGGCATACCCCAAGACTAGCCTGCCTTCGCTGGAGGATTTCGAGACGGCGTTCCGCGCCCATGCTGCGGCGGGCCGCCCGGTGCTCTGCCTCTGCTTCACCAGCAAAATGAGCGGCTGCGTGGGCAGCGCCCGCAATGCCCGTGAGCTGGTGCTGGAGGATTACCCGGACGCGAAGATCGAGGTCATGGACACTACGGCGGCGACCGTCACCGAGTCCATCGTGGTGGAAAATGCCGTGGCCATGCGCGACGGCGGCTGCACACTGGAACAGACCGTGGACTGGCTAAGCGCAGAACGTGCGACGAACCAGATCTTCTTCACGGTGGGCAACCTCGACTACCTCATCAAAGGCGGACGCATCGGCAAGGTCACCGGCCGTGCGGCCAACATCCTGGGCATCAAGCCGATGATCCTTTTCAAGGAAGGCGAGATCTTCTCCGGCGGTGTGGCCCGTGGACGCCAGAAGAGCTTTGAAAAGGCGCTGGAACAGCTGATGGCTTACCTGACCGAGCGGAATGCGACCCCGGATGATTACTGCATCACCGTGGGTTATGGCTACGATGAGGAAGAGGGCAAGCGTCTGTGGATGCAGACCCGCGCTGCGCTCCGCGCCAAATATCCCACCAGCAAGTGCGAAGTCGGCCTACTGCAGATCGGCTGCACCATTGCCGTCCATACCGGCCCCTATGCGCTGGGCATGGGCGTCATGCGCCGCTGGAAAAAGCAATAAAACGATAAAATGAAATCCCCGCTGTTTCATCTCGAAACGGCGGGGATTTTTTGTGTGCGGTTCAGGAGAGCCGCAGGCTGTCCAGCACGGTGTCCACAACATCCAGCGGCACCTGACCGGGGGCGCTGGCGGTGCCGGGGTTGGCAAAGGTCATGGCCGAGCCGAAGGCCTCGCCGCACAGGCGGCTGACGGCGCCCAGCGCTCCCATGCTCATGGTAATGACGGGCGTTTCGGGGTGGTGGTCGGCCATCTCGGCCGTCGCGGCCAGCAGTTCCAGCACATCGGTGCGGCAGGTGGGCATGACGGCCAGCTTGGGCAGGTCGGCCCCGGCCTGCTGCATCCGGACCATCCGCTCCACGAGTTCGGCGCGGGGCGGCGTCTTCTGGAAGTCGTGGCTGGAACAGACTACCTTCACCCCGGCGGCGTGGGCAGTTGCAATCCATTGGGGCAGGCGTTCCCCGGCAGAAAAGAACTCGATGTCCAGCAGGTCGGCGCAGCCGGAAGCACAGACGGCTGCACAAAAAGCCGCGTACTGGTCGGCGGTCAGGGCCGCTTCGCCGCCCTCGGCCTGGGTGCGGAAGGTGACGAGCAGCAGTTTCTCGCCCAGCGCAGCCCGCAGCCCGCGCAGGCAGCGGCTCAGCGCGTCGGCGTCCAGTGCGTCGGCGAACCAGTCGGCCCGCCATTCCACACAATCGGCGGAACTTGTGGAAAACGCAGCGGCTTTTTGCAGGATGGCGGCTTCGGTGCGCTCCACGATGGGGACGATGACCTTGGGGCGTCCCTCCCCGATGCAGCAGCGGCGGATGGTGATAGATGACATGGCAGACCCCTCTCTTTCCTTCTTATAATAGAGTGGCGCGGCGGGACTTGTCAAGTCCGCAGCGACCGGAATTTGCTCTGGCCCTGCGCAAGACCATGGAGGCAGAACATGCCGCCATGGCTGCGGATGATAGCTGCCCCATGAAGCCTGCCCGCATTCTGGCGGACGTCCGGAGCGTGATGGGCCGGGAGGACATCCTGGTCAGCGACGTGGGCGCACATAAGATGTGGATCGCCCGCCACTACGACTGCTACGAGCCAAACACCTGCCTGATCTCGAACGGCTTTGCCAGCATGGGCTTTTCCATCCCCGGTGCATTCGCGGCGAAACTCCTGAACCCGGACAAAAAGGTGCTGTCCGCCCATCTGAAAGAGGTCTGCCGGAAGGAGTAAGGATTTCTTTATTATAGTATATATAGAATAGAAAGAGCAGAAAGCGCCTGTGCGGCCCAAACGCATGGACGCTTTTTTGATTGTATCCATCACGTCAAAGGAGACGCAAGTTCAACGCAAAAAACTGGTAAAAAGGCCGAACTGAGAAAAAAGGGCAAAAAAGTTGAAAAAAGGGGTTGCCAAACGGGCGGGTGTATGGTATTATACTTGAGCGCCAAGCGCTGAGACAAAAGAATGACTTCCGAAGTCCCAGCTGAGAAGCGAGAGAAAAGAACCAATAGACGCCGAGAAGTTCCGGTTTGTTCCGAGAAACTTGAAGCGATCCAAGTTCAAAATGTTCGAAACGCTTCGAAAAAAGTGCTTGACAAAAAATCACTTCTGTGATAAAATAATCAAGTCGTCAGCCGGTTGGCTGAGGCGCACAGGACCTTGAAAATTGAACAATATCGAAAAACTTGTAACGGAACCTATTTTCGTGTTGGAAAAACACGGTAAACAATTCCAAACAAAGTAATTCACACAGGACGCAAGCGATTGCGTGCTGAGCGAAAAAGATTTAACACTTTTTAAGTGATAAATATCATTTATAAAGAGTTTGATCCTGGCTCAGGACGAACGCTGGCGGCGCGCCTAACACATGCAAGTCGAACGAGAGAGAAGGAGCTTGCTTCTTCGATCGAGTGGCGAACGGGTGAGTAACGCGTGAGGAACCTGCCTCAAAGAGGGGGACAACAGTTGGAAACGACTGCTAATACCGCATAAGCCCACGGGTCGGCATCGACCAGAGGGAAAAGGAGCAATCCGCTTTGAGATGGCCTCGCGTCCGATTAGCTAGTTGGTGAGGTAATGGCCCACCAAGGCGACGATCGGTAGCCGGACTGAGAGGTTGAACGGCCACATTGGGACTGAGACACGGCCCAGACTCCTACGGGAGGCAGCAGTGGGG
>OMGK01001423.1_pt1 | contig 13209 bp, 9 predicted proteins | sample 1645881 | NCBI WGS metagenome assembly OMGK01 (sample SAMN00849303, study PRJEB25192) | human gut metagenome
GGTAGCCGCGGCCGATGGCGACGGTTTTTTCGTCGATCCAGAGCACGTCGCCGCCCTCCATCTTGCCGGGGGCCTTGATCTCGCCCAGCGTGGGGATGCCGATGCTCTCAAGATAGGCCTGTGTGGCCAGGTGTTCCTTGCTGCGCAGTTCCTTGCCCATGGGGAAGTAGATCGCACCCTTCTTCGTGACCTTGAGCGAATCGTGCGCGTAAATAGAGTCGAGACCGGTGCGGTCATCCTCGGGCAGATAGTAAACGTTTTCGACATGATCGGTGATGATCTTTTCAAAAGCGGCGTATTCTTTCAGAACCGTTTCATAATCGGGGCAGCCGAAATAGCGGAAAGCCTCCCAGTTTTTGTTAAGGTTTTCCTGGCTGATGAATGCCTGTTGGGGACGCTTGAGTAAGATAGATTCGAGCTTTCCGACCATAGACTGACAACCGTACAGCATAACAATTTTCTCCTCTTATAAAGTATTTTGTAGAAAGTATATTGTATACTTTAAGCATAATATAGCATGGAGATTTGAAAATTGCAAGAGCTTTTGTGAAAAAAATATAAAAGAAAAAAAGATTGCCAATTACAAGTAAATACAGTATACTGAGACCATCAAAGGATAAAAGAGACCGGACATATTTGGAGAAATGATATGGAACACTACTTGTCACTGAAAGATCACGTTTACCGTTATATTTCGGATTGCATCAATTCCGGTACCTTGAACCCGGGGGACAAGATCAACGAGGCGCAGGTCAGTGAGACGCTGAACATCAGCCGCACACCTATCCGTGAGGCGCTTGTGCAGCTGGCGTCGGATGGATACCTCGACAGTCTGCCGCGCAAGGGCTTCCGCGTCAAAGCGCTCGACACTACGAAGGTCCAGCAGTTTTATGAGATCATCGGTGCACTGGATGGCCGTGCCGCGGCGCTGTGTGTACCGCATATCACCAAAGAGGACCTAAACCAGATGCAGTTTCTGGCGGAAGCGATGGACTCAGCCATCCACGCGGGATTGGGTGACAAATATTATGAATTGCAGGTCGAATTCCATAATGTCTATCTCGACCGCTGCCCGAACACGGAGATGACTGACCTCTTAAAGCGCCTGAAGAATAACTTTATCCGCAAGTACTATCTCTTTGAGAATCCGGACAACGAGAACAGCGTTCTGGAGGAGACGAACCAGCAGCACTACGAGATCATTCGGCTGTTCCGCGAGAAGAAGGCTGCGGAGCTGGAGCAGTACATCCGTGATGTGCATTGGGACAGCAGCAAGGCAAAATTCGACTCGCTGCCATCTCATCAGTCGTGACGAACCTGACAGAATAAAAAGAATGAAAATACAATAAACGGCAGCAGAGAGCGGCAACGGCCTCGTTCTCTGCTGCTGTTTATTCTATTTACGGTGGGTATTTAGCGATTTCAACGTCGGGGATGTGCAAATATACCAATGAAAAAGATAAAATACTGTTGACTTTTGTTGATGTCGTGCATACAATTATATTGTATACAGTATCTGGAAGCAAAACTGTATCAATACTTTATTGAGGTGCGGCTATGAAAAAGTTCAATCATGTTATTGTCAGGCGTCCCTGCAAGGCAATGGTCGAAGGAATCACCAGCGGCCTGTATCCCGGTAAACCCGATTATGCGTTGGCCTTGAAAGAGCACGACTCCTACATCGAAGCACTCAAGCAGTGCGATGTGGATGTGACGGTGCTCGAAGCAGATGAGCGCTACCCGGACTCCTGCTTTGTCGAGGACCCGGCGCTCATCACGAGTAAATGTGCCATCATCACCAACCCCGGCGCAGCCTCCCGCAACGGCGAAAAGAATGAGATCATCGGTGCGATCCGCAAGTTTTTTGACGACGACCATATCGAGTACATCCAAGATCCCGGAACATTGGAGGGCGGCGATGTGATGATGGTCGGAGACCATTTCTACGTCGGCCGGTCGGCCAGAACGAATGAAGAAGGCATCCGTCAGCTGACGGAGATCCTTGCCAAATATGGACTGACCTGCTCCGAGGTCACGCTCGAAAAAGTACTGCATCTGAAAACAGGTGTCAATTATCTGGAAAACAACAACATGCTCGTCTCCGGTGAGTTTGTCACAAAGCTGGATTTTGAAACATATCACCGCGTGGAGATCCCAGAGGAGGAAGCCTATGCGGCGAACTGCATTTGGGTCAACGATACGGTCATCGTGCCCGAGGGCTATCCGGCGGTACTGAAGGCTGTGCAGGATATGGGCTACCGAACGCTCGTCGTCGATACTTCGGAATTCCGCAAGCTTGACGGCGGACTGAGCTGCCTATCGTTGCGGTTCTGAAAACTTTTTCCATGGGAAGCAGAGCAAAACACAAGATTTTGGCCGGCAGCCATGTGCTGCTGGCCTCTTTTTGGAAACGGGGAAAGTGTACGGGAGTGTTATCCGATCATACAAGGAGAACCGTATTGCAGCAGATGCGCGGAGCGGAGGGAAGGGTGTCAGATATGAGACCTTGCGCAGCTGCGAAGCAAGGCTTGGAATCACCGCAACTGTTTTTCCTATGCGGTTGGTTTCTGACGACATCCTGCGAGACTTTTATAAACCGATAAAACCTGAAAATAAAAATCAAAAGTGTGACTTTTGCAACAGAATGTTTGAGAGAAAGCTGCTATAATCAAAACATCTCAAAAACTGCTGCAAGCAGGAGAGGAAAAGACAGACAAAGCTTTGACGCAACGGATGATCCGAAAAAGCTTTTTACACCATTTGGAAAACGATAAAAATGAAAAGGAGAACCTATCATGGAGCAGAAGTTTTATATTTGCAAGCATTGCGGCAATATCATTGTCAAGATTAAGGACAGCAGCGTTCCTGTTGTCTGCTGCGGTGAACCGATGAGCGAGATTGTTCCGGGCGTGACCGACGCGGCGGTCGAGAAGCACGTTCCCGTCTGGAGCGTGGAAAACGGCGTCGTTCATGTCAAGGTCGGCTCTGTGGAGCATCCGATGCTGCCGGAGCACTACATTGAATGGGTGTCGCTTCGCACCAAGCAGGGCAGCCAGCACAAGGAGCTGCATCCCGGCGAGAAGCCCGAGGTTTTCTTTGCCCTTAACGGAGGGGACGAGGTCGAAGAGGTCTTCGCCTACTGCAACCTTCACAGCCTCTGGAAGGCGTAATAATATGGAAAAAACGGCGCTGAGATGATTGGATCGCCGAAAAGCAAAAGCAGCGGAGCACAATGTGCTCCGCTGCTTTTATTGCTAAGGGGACGTAGCGTTGACGGCTGTTTATCAAAAATAGAAGGTGGGGAAGAGTGAGTTGCCCTCTGAGAATATTACGACACTTGGTATCGTGTTCGAATTTATCAGCATCTAATGGCAAACCATATTCCAACCAAAACTCAATGAGGGCAGACACCGTCGATAATTTCGTATCCCTTTTCCGCAAGGAGTTTTTCCACCCATTCGCGGTTGGCTGTTCCGTTTTTGGCAGCTGCTAATTTTTTTTCGTCGGCTGCCTGGAACTTTTTGGCATCTTCTAAAACGGTAGCGGCGTCGTTGCGGGGAATGGCAATGACACCATCGGGATCGGCAAGAATGATGTCGCCAGGGTTTACGTTGATGCCGCCGCAGGAGATCGGTACATTGATCTCACCGGGACCCTCCTTGTATGGGCCGCCTGGCGTTGTACCAGTGCAGTAGACGGGAAAATCCCATTTGCTGATCTCGTCGATATCGCGGATAGGACCGTCTACGACGATGCCGGCGACCTTTTTTGTATAGTGCAGATAGGCCATCATCACTTCGCCGAGAATCGCGCGAGTGTCATCTTCCTCATTGGAAACAATAAGAAAATCACCTTCGCGACAGAGATTCAGTGCTGCGTGAAGCGTGAGATTGTCTCCCGCACGGCACTTGACTGTATAGGCAGGGCCGACCGCCATCTGCGCCCTTGGCAAACTGACCAGATGAATTCTCGGGTTCATCGCACAGCTTCGTCCCATCACATCTGCAGTATTTGACGCGGGAATGGTGCGGAACTGTTCCATGATCTCAAGGTCTGGCATCTCTCGTTGAAGATAAATGCGTTTTCCAACAGACATTTTTAAACGACGCCTCCTGTTAGTCCGTCAGCTGCCACATGATCCCGTTGGGATCAGGGAAACTGCTGACAGTGCGCCCGGTATCCTTGATTGTGGCATGCTCTGTTTTGAAGACGATACCCTGTTCTTTCAGCACTTCCACATCCTCTGGCCTGCTCTGGCGGAAGGCAACATGATGGACCCCCTGCGGATTGCCATTGGCAGGGCGCAGTTCAAAGGTGACCTGATTTTCTCCCGGCAGGGCCATTTCTACGTTCCTTGCACGGTCTGCAATAATGTGCTGGAGTACGGCGTTTTTCCTGTAAGCCCATTTTTTTCAGTGTTTCGACAGTTGCTTCCAGATCATTGACGCGCATGTCGATATGATCTACTTGTGTAAGCATACGTAAAAAACCTCACTTTGTTTGATTAAAGTATTACTGTGCCTGCTGCTTTTTCTTGCGGTGTTCTTTGAACGTCGGATAGAAACCGCAAACAAGGATCAGAACCATCAACGCAATACTGAGCGGGCGGCTGAAAAAGTATGCAAGCACATTGCCGCGACTCATGGCGACCGACTGACGAAGACCGGTTTCAGCCATTGAGCCGAGGATTAGTCCGAGTACAGTAGCGGAAGCGGGATAGTCCGCCTTGCGCATGAAGTAGCCCAGAAGACCGAAGACGATCATCACGTACACATTATACATTGTAGAAGAGAGCGCATAAGAACCGACAACAGCCAGAACCACAATGATCGGGCAGAGAACGCTGGTTGGTACCTGAGTGACTTTGACGACGTAGCGCGCGATCAAAAGCCCGATGATACCCATCAGAATGTTGGCCAGCGCGAAGCCGACAATCACCGTATAAGTGATATCAGCATGCTTGGTAAACATTGCGCTGCCGGGCTGCATGCCGTGGATCATTAAGCCGCCCATAATGACGGCCGCTGCGGCGCTGCCGGGGATACCGAGCGTAAGCATGGGAATCAGAGAGCCTCCGGTCACGGCGTTGTTGGCAGACTCGGAAGCGCAGATCCCCTCCAATGAGCCCTTGCCAAAGAGTTCCTTATGCTTGGAGCGGTTCTTTGCAGTGTTGTATCCGACCCAGGAGCCGATATCACCGCCGGCACCGGGCAGAATGCCGACGCCAATGCCGAGAACGGACGAATAAAGAATGGTGGGGACCAATTCCTTAAACTGTTTCCAGGTGGGGAGTACACGACCGGCGGCTTTGCCGATCTCATCTTTCGGTTGGCCGGCAGCGGCGCGAGCTTTGGCGAGCTGACCAAGCACCTGCGGGATAGAAAACAGACCAATCAGCGCAGGAACAGTGGGGATACCACCGAGCAGAGCTGTAGAACCGAAGGTAAAACGCGGGAATGCTGAGTTGTTGTCAATGCCGACCGTGCAGAACAGAAGACCAAGAAAACCTGCAATCAAACCCTTACTCAGACTTTCGGAGGCGAGGCTCGCAATGATGCTCAGGCCAAAAACCGCAAGGAAGAAATTCTCGGCAGAGCCAAATTTCAGTGCGACAGAAGCCAGCAGCGGGGAGAGAAACAGCAGTGCGATCGCGCTGATCGTTCCGCCAATCATGGAACTGACCATAGCCGTGCCGAGAGCCTCCAGACCACGGCCCTGAAGTGTGAGAGGGTATCCGTCCATTGCTGTTGCAGCCGATGACGGCGTACCGGGGGTGTGGATCAGAATGGCAGAGATAGAACCGCCAGCGATTGCCGAGGTATAGATCGTCATGAGCATTACAAGTGCGGCTGTGGGTTCCATTGCATAAGTGAATGGAATCATCAGAGCAATGCCCATGGTCGCGCTCAAACCGGGGAGTGCACCGATCACCATACCACCGACCACACCAATCAGCAGTGCGATCAGAACATCGAAGGTGAACAGTGACGATGCAATCGTCGGTAAAGTGTTAAAAAATCCGCTTATCATCGTCGTGCCTCCTTAGATCAGCAGCCCGGAGGGCAGATTAAGTTTGAGCTGCATCACGAACAGAAGATAGACAAAGACATCCACGCCAAGTGTAACAAGCACGAGCGTGAGAGGCTTGCGCATCTTCAGAAACAGCATATATCCGACCATAAAAATTGTAGTGGATACAAAGAATCCGAGCACATCGATTAACAGGATGTAAACAACAATCAGCGCGTAGCCAAGTAGCGGGAGCTTGTTTTCCTCCCAACTGAAGATGTTTTTGATCTCTTGGCCTTCTTCGATTTTTTTGCGCTCAGCTTTGGCTTCGGCAAAACCATAAACAAAGGTATAGATCCCAAGCAGGCACAGGACCACAAGAATAAACTGCGGGAAAATGCCAGCTGTGTCAGGAAATTTGAAGGTCATTGGGAATAGAACTACTGAGAGCACTACTAAAAGTATCCCAATGTACACGTCATAGTGCAAATGCTTTTTCACAAAGGGTTCCTCCCCGATAAAGTGTTGAATGCTCAGCCGTTGTAACCGAGTTCGTCGGCCCACTTGATAATAACAGCCTCCTGATCCTTCATGTACTGCTCGTACTCTTCACCATCCATATAGTTGACTTCATAGCCGGCAGCTTCCATTGCAGCAAGATACTCGGGATCTTCCTGCGCCGCGCGGAGAGAAGCGACCATAGCTTCCTTGATCTCTTCAGGAACACCGGGCTGCGTCACAATGCCGCGGTCAGAACCCTGAATGATCTCATAGCCCTGTTCAGAAGCGGTGGCGATATCGGGCAGGAAGGAAGAACGATCTGCCTTGCAGACGGCAAGAACCTTGACAGTACCTTCTTCGTACATTGTCAGCGTATCGCCGACCTTACCGAAATAAAGATCGCAGTCGCCGCTGAGGAAAGAGGTCTTCTGAGCGGAAATGCCATCGCTGTGGTTGATGCCAATAAGATTGGTCACGCCAGCCTGATCGCAGAATTCAAGGAGGGCCAACTCATCTGCGCCACCCTTAGAAGTCAGGGCCACGGTGAAATCACTGGACGCAGACTTGAGCATATTGGCAAGATCATCCAGCGTGTTGACATCAGCAAAACGGCTGTCATCGTTGCGAACGGCGATCGTCACACTGTCAGTCACACAGTTGCACAGCAGATTGAAGCTGTCAAGCGTGTTGGAGTTCTGCAGAGCCTTGTTGAGATACGAGAAGACCTGAGGTGTGTGGATATTGGCAACGGTGGAACCGTCCGGCGTTGCATTGAACATCTCCGTCCAGCCGATCCAGTTTGCGCCGCCGGTCACATTCTCTACCGTGACGACGGTTTTATTGTCAGTTGCCTTCTCCCAGTAGGGAGCAAGCATGCGAGCGCAGATGTCAAGGCCGCCGCCAGCGGAGGCAGTGATGATGTAACGGGTGTTAGCCTTGGGCCAATCGGCAGAGGCGTCGGTATTGGAGCTGTCGCCGGTATTCGAGTCACCGGTATCCTTCTGGCCGCAGGCGGCAAGCGCAAAGACCAGCGCCAAGGAAAGCATGAGAGCAAGGAACTTTTTCATAATTGGTACTCCTTTTCTTTTTTCTCTTTGAAGTTGATGGTGTGCAGCATCCTTCACAGATGAATTAGCAAAGGGCGTGCCAATAAATGGATGGGATAGAAAAAACTCAAATTTTTCGTGAACGACGGCAAGCAAACTATATTTTGACGGAATATGTCAATTAAAATCTCGAAGATACCTTTCTGAATGTTTCAATTCGTTTCACAATTCGTTCCGCTTGAAACAAATTGTGAAACGTGCTATGCTTTTTGTGAAACATAAAGGAGGTTAGATCAATGGAACATGCGGCACATTATGGGATCGTATCGATCTTTACAAATCAACTTGCCTATGAGGTTGCACAAAAAGTCTCTGAAGAGCAGGGATATCCTTACCCAGTGTACTTTACCCCACTGGAAAATGCAATCAACTTTGCGAAAGAGATGATACAAAGCGGCGCGGAGACGATCATCAGCCGCGGCGGGGTAGCAACCGTTTTGCAGCAGAATGTAGATGTTCCTGTGATCAGCATCAAATACTCATTCAGCGATTTTGCTATTTCCATTGAGAAGGCGCGTAAGATCTCCAACAAAATTGCCATTGTCAGCTACGGTACCGGTATTGCTTATGCACAGCGAATTCTGCCGTTTTTTGACGCGAAGATCACGATGGCACAGGTGAAGAATGCCGCGGACATGGAAGAGACGCTGCGCGAGCTGCAAAAAAGCGGAATTGAAGTGATCATCGGCGGACACAGCAGTACGACTGCTGCCCAAAAGCTCGGAATGCATACTGTTTATATGAGTGCAAACCGATATGACTTTATTGAGGCAGTAGAAAATGCACAAAAAAATCTTGCCATGTATTATGAGCAGAAGTCCAGGCTGCAAACCATCACAGCGGTGCTGAACTCTGCAACGACGGCTATGCTGGTCATCGATAATCATGGCCAGATCACCAATATGAACGGCAAGGCACAGGATGTTCTGGGGGTAACAGAAGAAAATGCTGTTGGTAAATCATATCGTAAAGTGTTTCCGGATTCCCGCATTGTAGAAGAAACACTGAGGGGACACGAAGTGCGCGAAAAGATCATTCAATATAATATGAATTACTTAGTTGTCAGCAGTAATCCAATCTTGCTTGACGGCAACATCATTGGCGCCGTGCTGAATATCCAAGTGGGCAAAGAGATTCAGTCCATTGAAAATAAACTGCGCATCAAGACTGTGAGCAGCGGCTATGTTGCCCGCAGTGAATTTTCTGATATTCTTGGTACCAGTGCGGCAATCTGTACAGTAAAAGAGCGTGCGAGCGTCTATGCACAGGTAGACAGTACCATTATGCTCTACGGGGAATCCGGCGTTGGCAAGGAGCTCTTTGCACAGAGCATCCATAACGACAGCAAACGTCGGAACTATCCTTTTGTTGCAGTTAACTGTGCGGCGCTTCCTGAATCGCTGTTGGAGAGCGAGTTGTTTGGCTATGAGAAAGGTGCATTTACCGGAGCTCGCGCGGAGGGGAAAGCAGGTATTTTCGAAATGGCGCATCGCGGTACGATTTTTCTTGACGAGATCGGAGAGATGCCGCTGACACTGCAGTCGCGTTTGCTGCGAGTATTGCAGGAAAAAGAGGTGACTCGCATCGGTGGTAGCCGTGTTCTCCCGATAGATGTCCGCATTCTTGCAGCGACAAACCGTGATTTGCATGAGGAGGTCAAAAAAGGAAATTTTCGAAATGACCTTTATTATCGCCTGTGTGTTCTTGTGCTTACGATTCCGCCTCTGAGAAGAAGAAAGGAGGATATTCAACCGCTTGCAACGGCCTTTGCTGAACGCTTTTCCAGAAAGTATGAGAGGGAGTTTCGTGGTTTTTGTGAGGATGGCATTGATGCGCTTTGTCAATTGGATTTTCCGGGTAATGTACGTGAGCTCTCAAATCTCGTAGAGCGCATGGTGATTCTTAGCCGAAACGGCACGCTCGGACGCGATGTGCTGGAGGAAGCGCTTTCCGAGGAATTTGCCTACGAGCCAATTACGCAGGCTGCCGCTCGACAAGACTCGGATGAACTAGAGCGGCAGCGCATTCTGCGCATATTAAATGAGTGCGGCGGAGCATCGGCGTCAGCTCGAACAGCTAAAACTTGTATCATAAAAACGGAATCTATATTCTGTTGCGCAAAAATGCCAAAGCGAACACAGTTATCACTATATTCACAACTAAAGCGCATGCAGAGATCGAGCTGTCTGCGCCCGAGAACGCTCAAATGGGTGCAGAGGCACAAGCTTACAGTGCGTTTTCCCCTGTAAACTCCATAATTTATATTTGGAATCATAATTTCCCTTGCCTTTGTCGGAAGATTGTGCTATATTTTGCTACGAGTAAAGGAGGCGATAAGATCGTTTCGCTTCCTTTGCATATACGGAATATAGATTCCGCTCTCAAAATCTCATATTTTGGCAAAACCGCCGAAAGGCGGCGACGCAAAGCCAGATGGGTCTAACGCCTCTCCGAATGGAGAATACGCTATGACAGCCGGTTGCACACTTACTGATGTATTCGCTTGTCACTGCTCCGTCCGGCTTTGCTGGAACGGAGCTTTTTTCGTGAGGGGGTGGCTGACGATCCGACGAACATTTCGAGCGTTTTGCGCGGAACAGGGAAAGACTGCTTTGCTTGCCCAGTGGGATATTGAGCGAAATTTACCACTCACGCCGGATGATGTGACAGCCGGCAGCCACAAAAAAGCGTGGTGACAGTGCTCTTACGGCCATGTCTGGAAAGCCACCATCTATTCCCGCGCGGGCGTGCAGCAGTGCGGCTGTCCCGTCTGCGCCGGAAGAACCAAGCGAACCAAGTAAACCCAGCCCGCGGAGACGGGCAAAAGATAAAGAAAACTTTAGGAGGTAATGAAATGAAACGGCGAATTCTTGCAATATTATTGTCACTGACGATGATGTTCACGCTGGTTCCGACAGCAATGGCGGAGGGGTCGGACCCCGTGGCACAGATCGGTGAGACAACGTATGCCACACTGAAAGCTGCCTTTGAGGGGGCCAAGGATGGCGATACCATCACTTTGACGAATGACATCAAAGTCGAAGATACATTGGTAGTCACCAAGACCCTTACGTTGGATTTGGCCGGACATACTTTGTCTAACGAAAAGAATATTTGGAGCGACGACAATTGGTCTTTGATTTCTGTCCGTGGGAATGGCAATTTGACGATTACCGGCAATGGTAAGTTAGAGGCCAAAAAGGACGATTGCTACCCGGTGGATGTTCAGGATGAAGGTGCGCAGTTGACGATTGAAGACGGCACCTTTATCGGTAACATTCATGCGGTATACGTTGAGACCGGCGCGGCCTATATTAAAGGTGGCACCTATAGCGTTCAGCAGAAGTATCCGGATTCCTCCAAGGCTGACGAATTTGTGCTGAACCTGTACGATGCCAATCGTAGAAATGGTACGGCCAAGCTGAGCGTCTCCGGTGGTATCTTTGTGGCATTCAATCCTGCAAATTGTCAGGCAGAGGCGCAGGGCACAAACTTCTGTGCGGCTGGTTATACCACTTCTACTAAAGACAACAATACCTATACTGTAGTTGAGGGCGAGAATGCTGCGGTAGCCAATGCAGGTGCGAATTACAACACGCTGGCTAATGCTATTTCTTCCGCTGATTCCGGCGACACCGTCACCCTGCTGAAGGATACCAAGGAAGACATTACCATTCCCGCAGGCAAGATCATTACTCTCGACCTGAACGGCAATAAGCTGACTAATGTCAGCGGTCACACCATCACCAATAATGGCACTTTGTTTGTCACTGGCAACGGCACAGTCGATAACATCGCTCATGGTAAGTCTGCGCTCTATAACAACACTGGTGCGACCGCCACTCTGAATGGTGGTACCTTTACCCGCAGCGCGGAGGCTGGCACTGCAAGCCCCGATTCTGCAAACGGCAACTCTTGGTACACTGTGAAGAACTATGGTGCCATGACGATCAACAGCAATACCACCATCACTAATACGGGAAGCCATTCCAGCGCTATTGCAAACGGCTGGTACGACGCTTCTAAGGCCGGGAGCAATGGTGAACCCACTCGTATCGCCGATGCTGTCTTGACCATCAATGGCGGTAACATCAGCGGCGGCAAAATCACTGTCAAGAATGATGACTATGGCATGCTGTCCATCACTGGCGGCTCTATCTCTCAGCCTTTGAACGGTCTTTACTGCATCTATAATGCCAATGTTACTGCTATTAGTGGCGGCAACGTCAACGGCCCCGTCGGCAATTATAACGGTGCCAGCACTGAAGCCGATCAAGGTAAGTTTTCCATCACCGGAGGCCTGTTCTCCTCCGACCCCAGCGCTTATGTTGCGGATGACCACTATGTTGATGCCTCCAACAATGGCGATTATCCCTACACCGTGAAAGAGGGCGCCAAGCCCGCCGGTGCACTGATTGTTGTCAAGGATAAGACCGACACGGCTGTGAATGGCGATATCACTGGCGATGACAAGACTGCTATCAACAATGTCATCAGTAAGGCCAACGTCGACGGCGTGGCTGAGGCAGTGGCCCCTGCCAAGAAGGCCGACATTGTTGCGAAATCCAGTGCAACTGTTGCTGAAAACGATAAGGTAGAAATCGAGGTTGCCGTCAAGGTTGAGGCTAAGGCTGCTGACCTTGCTAACGGCAAGTTGACCTTTGAGGCATCTCCCGTTGCCACCGTCAAGGTCAATGGCACTGCAACGGGTACGACGGTTCCCGTCACCAACGATATGCTCAACGGCCAGCCCATCACCGTAAAGCTGCCTCTGCCTACCGTTGACGGTAAGCTCTTCACTCCCGAGCAGATCAAGCACATCTCCTCTGACGGTTCTGTTGAATACTTCCTCAAGACTGCAAAGCGCGGCGCCAATACTTTTGAAATCAAAGATGGTTGCGCTGTGTTTACGATCACCAAGTTCAGCACTTTTGAGCTGTCCGGTACGGTCACCTATGTGGAGCCCAGCTACTACTCCGGCAGCAGCTCTGACCCGACCTACTCCGTCACCGTGGACAAGACCGAGAACGGCAGCGTGACCGTCAGCCCGAAGAGTGCCAGCAAGGGCAGCGCTGTGACCATCACTGTCAAGCCCGACAGCGGCTATACTCTCGAAACATTGACCGCTATCGACAGCAAGGGCAAGGAGATTCAGCTGACCGACAAGGGCGAGGGAAAATATACTTTCACCATGCCTGCCGGCAAGGTCGAGGTCAAGGCGACCTTCATGGAGGATAACTCCATGCTGAACTTCTTCTACGATGTGCCCAACGGCGCGTACTTCTATGAGGCGGTCAAGTGGGCGGTCAAGAACGGCATCACCACCGGCGTGGGCAATGACCTGTTCGCTCCCGAGCAGCCCTGCACCCGCGCGCAGATCGTGACCTTCCTGTGGCGTGCCGCCGGCAGCCCCGAGCCGAAGACCGCAAGCAGCTTCACGGATGTTCCCGCGAGCGCCTACTACGCGAAGGCTGTTGCTTGGGCAGTCGAGAACGGCATCACGAACGGCATGACCGCGACGACGTTCGCGCCCGATGCGACCTGCACCCGCGGCCAGAGCGTGACGTTCCTGTACCGTGCCCTCAAGGGCACC
>OMGK01001437.1_pt1 | contig 13114 bp, 10 predicted proteins | sample 1645881 | NCBI WGS metagenome assembly OMGK01 (sample SAMN00849303, study PRJEB25192) | human gut metagenome
AGCCGCCGTTTTGATTGAAGCCTCCGGACTTGAAGAAGTTCCGGAGGCTTTTTTTGTATACGCACGTGTGAAATGTGACCTCTACTATTGCTCATCTCCCAATTATGGATTACTTTTGCCCATAACCTAAAAATAATACGTCAATGGATACATTATTACCATTTGCATTACTATGCTTTACTTCTTTTTTCACATTAACCAACCCGTTGGGAACCATGCCTGTATTTTTGACTATGACTAAAGGAATGGATGATGAAGAACGGCGTCATATTGTGAAACGTGCTACTATCATTTCCTTTATTACACTTCTGGCTTTTACTTTTTCCGGGCAATTTTTATTCAAATTCTTTGGAATATCGACCAATGGCTTTCGTATTGCTGCCGGTTTTATTATTTTGAAGATTGGGTATGATATGTTGCAGGCACGTTTTACTAATACGAAGTTGAAAGATGAAGAAATTAAAACGTATGCCAATGATATTTCAATTACCCCGTTATCTATTCCTATGCTTTGCGGTCCCGGTGCTATAGCTAACGGAATAATGTTAATGGATGATGCAAATACTTGGACCATGAAGGGAATTCTGATCGGAATAATTGGTTTGATTTATTTTATCACCTATCTTATATTGCGGGCTTCTACCCGGTTGGTTTCTATTCTTGGTGAAACTGGAAATAACGTGATGATGCGCTTGATGGGACTTATTCTGATGGTAATAGCAGTAGAGTGTTTCGTTAGCGGGTTCCGTCCGATATTAATTGATATTATCCAATCAAGTAGGATTTAATCAAAAAAGAGAATGTGCTCGAAGTAGAAAACGATCACTTTGAGCACATTTTGGGTAATTGTATAGATGTGGTTAGTCAAATTCGACTAGTATACGGAATACTTTTCCGGGAGCTGCCGCCCATTCTTTCATGGCCTGTATTGCTGCTTCGGGCTTGACTACTTTGCTGATCAATTCATTTTTTGGGCAAGTACCTTGTTCCATGTAGCGGATAACTGCTCTGAAATCTGTGGGCAATGCATTACGTGATCCGCGGATATCAAGTTCTTTTTGGACAAAATATTTAGTTTGAAAAGAAACTTCTGATTTTGCATACCCTATACATACCACTCTCCCGGTAAATCCGACTTCATTGACGGCCATAACATAGGTTGCAGGACTGCCGACAGCTTCAATGACTACATCAGGACCGAGTCCTTCCGTAATCTTTGTCAGGCATTCATGTACATTTTCTGTCATGGAATTGATGGTATGGTGAGCACCTATCCGTTTGGCAAGTTCCAATTTCTCGTCGTCCAGGTCTACAGCGATAACGGTAGCTCCGCGAAGAGCTGAACGTACAATAGCTCCCATACCGATCATTCCGCAACCAATGACCATCACTATATCAATATCTGTAACTTGTGCCCTGGAAACCGCATGAAAGCCTACGCTCATCGGTTCGATCAGTGCACAGTCACGAGGAGGAATTCGATGGGCCGGGATTATTTTACTCCAAGGCAATGCGATATATTCACACATGGCTCCGTTGCGCTGAACCCCTAAAGTTTCATTATGTTCACAGGCATTTACTCTGCCGTTACGACAGGAAGCACATTTACCGCAATTGGTATAGGGATTAACTGTAACGCTCATGCCGGGTTTTAAAGAATCCGGCACATCCTTGCCCACAGCTTCTATGACAGCTCCTACTTCATGTCCAGGAATAACGGGCAACTTTACCATTGGGTTACGGCCTAAGAATGTATTCAAGTCCGAGCCGCAAAAACCGACGTATTTAATTTTCACAAGAACTTCTCCCGGTTCCAAGACCGGTTTCTCGATGTCTACTACCTTCATTTCGGAAGGAGCGGTAATTTGAATTGCTTTCATTTTTTATTTATTTTTAATCAGTTTAATCAATCACTTTGTATCCTTTCCAGCCATAATAGGCGCAAAACAGGAAACAAATCATAGGGATAGTATAGGCTATATGATAGATATGTTCGTTCAGATGCATCATATAAGCTGTGAGTTGGGGTAAGCAAGCATTTCCAACGATGGCCATAACTAGAAATGCCGAGCCACTTTTGGTGTTGTTGCCTAAATCAGTCAAAGCGAGCGAGAACTGAGTGGGATACATGATAGACATGAAAAAAGAGATGCCCAGCATGGCATAAAGACCTGTCCAACCGCCAAAACAAACCACAACAATACATAGCAAGACATTAATCAGCGCATATACCAATAGCATGTCTTGTGGACGGAATTTTACCATGAGTAGTGTGCCTGTCCATCTTCCTGCCAAAAAAGCCAGCATATAAAGACCGAAAAAGGTGGTGGCTGTATTTTCAGGTAGTTCTGCATAGGTACAACAGTAGACTAGAAATAAACTGTTAATGGCTGTCTGACCACCATTGTAGAAGAATTGTGCAATAACTCCCCAACGAAGATGAGAACGTTTTAAGACTCCGAAATCAATTAATTTTTCTCCTTTATATTCTACTCCTTCCATCGTATTTCCTTCTTTGATTTTAGGTAATTTGGAGAAGATAAAGATGATGGCAATAACAATGAGTAGCATAGCTAGCAGCAGATAAGGAAGTTTCATGGCGTCTGTTTCTGTTTGAATGTAACCTTCCCAGCCACCGGGAAAAGAAGTGGGCAGGGTGTCGCGGGTATAGTGGTTGCCACTCAGAATCAGTTTGCTGAGAAACATGGCAGCTATAAAAGCTCCCAGCCCATTGAATGATTGTGCCAGATTCAATCGACGGGGCGCACTTTTCGGATCTCCCAAAGCGGTTACATAAGGATTGGCTGCCGTTTCTAAAAAACACATTCCGGTGGCAATGATAAAGAATATGCATAGATATGCCCAATATTCTTTCAGCATGGCAGCGGGGAAGAACAGTAACCCACCACATGCCGCCAGTAATAACCCGAAAATAATTCCCGATTTGTAGCTGTATTTTTTCATGAACATAGCGATGGGAATGGGACAGATGAAATAGGCAAGCCAGTAGGCTGTTTCTGTGAATGATGCTTCGAAAGCGTTTAACTCACAGGTTTTCATCAGCTGTCTTATCATAGTAGGTAGCAGATTGCTGCTGATAGCCCATAGGAAAAACAGGCAGAATATGAGCATCAATGGTACATAATAGTTCTTATTTTTCATGGTATGGATTTATAAGTGTCAGTTGATTATTCTGACATGTTTTTTATGTAAGGAAGAGATATGAGATTTTTGAAACCATAAAATCTTTCGGCGTTTTTACCTAAAAAAAGTGCTTTCTCTTCTTGTGTCATTTCAGTCGTTTTAAGGATGAAATCGTAAGACATCTTGTAAGTAATGGCCGTAATGGTCCGAGGGTAATCCGATCCCCACATCAGTTTGTCCATACCTACCAGATCTGCTGCTTCTTTAATGGCTTTGACCGCTCTGTGAAACGGATAGAATTCACTGTTGAACAACCAGGTGATCCCCCCGGATTCTATCATGACATTTTTATGGCGGGCCAACTTTATTTGTTCTTGCCAATGAGGTGTGGTGACCATACCGAAATGTCCGATAGCGATTCGAAGCTGCGGATATTCCTGAATGATTTCTTTCATTTCCTGTACTTGTGTATCCCCATCGGCTAAATCAATGGAAAGGATAATGTCTTTTTCTTGCATGTAATGGAACATTTCCATCATTTCGTCACTGTTCAGCATGACTCTTCCTTCTTTTAGAAAAAGGCGGTGTGCCGGGATTTTTATTGCTTTGAAACCGGAACTTATTAATTCCTTGGCCTGTTGCAGATAACCGGGTTTACGAAATTCGCACATACCGCATACAAAGAAACGGTCTGGGTATTTATGGGACACTTTTGCGAGGTATTCATTTTGGATGCCATCAATAAATTCCTGAGTGACTACGGCAGCCGATACTTGTGCATAGTCCATGTTCGAGAGAAAAACCTCGGCACTATTCCGCCCGTCAATCATAAAGGGCGGAACCATCTGACGTTCTTCCCCCATAAATAACGAACGTCCGTTGGTTAAAGTACGGATAGGCAATCCGTTGACTTCCGTATCTTGCCGTAGCCAAAGATGGGAGTGTGCATCTATTATGTTAAAATCCATCATTATTTTCCTTTGTATTATGAATTAGCCCAACTGACACGCATTTGTTCTCCGATAATTTCTTGCACTTCCTTTACAAGGTTCCAATCAATGGGTTCTTCGGCATATGTTATATTTTTCAATACATTATCCGGATTGGCCGAACTGAACAAAGTGGTGGCGATACGTGGATTGCTGACAGAATATTGAATAGCCAGTTTCTCTATAGGATAATTTTTGGACAGGCAGTGTTGAACAGCTTTCCGACAGGCTTCTACCAGTGATTGGGGGGCCGGATGCCATGCAGGAACCCCACGTTGGGAGAGTAAGCCCATTGAAAGGGGGGAGGCATTGATAATGCCGATATTCTTTGATTCAAAATAATCCAGATAATCAGTCAGTTTCTCGTCATTCAGACAATAATGGCAGAAGTTAAGTACGCTTTCTACTGTTCCCGGTTCCGAGTGATCAATGATCCATTTTAAGTTTTCTAATTGCAAGTCTGTGATACCTACATGTCCCACAATACCTTTCTTTTTAAGTTCTACCAGTGCAGGTAATGTTTCGTTGACTACCTGATTCATGTCTGAAAACTCTACATCGTGTACATTAATCAGATCGATATATTCAATGTGGAGTCTGTCCAAGCTTTCATACACACTTTCCGTTGCACGTTTTCCGGAATAATCCCATGTGTTGACTCCATCTTTTCCATAGCGTCCCACTTTGGTAGAGAGATAATATTTGTCACGTGGTATTTCTTTCAATGCTTTGCCTAATACGGTTTCGGCCTTGTAGTGCCCGTAGTAGGGAGATACATCAATAAAATTCATTCCATTCTCTACTGCTGTGTAAACAGCTTTGATACCCTCTGCTTCGCGGATATCATGAAAAACTCCTCCTAATGAAGATGCGCCGAAACTAAGATTGGAAACCCGCATACCGGTTTTCCCGATTTCATTGTAATTCATAGCTCTATTTATTTTTAGATTTATTTCCGGCATCAAAAATAGAGGAATAACCTTTAGGTATATGGTGGAAGAGGTTGAAAAAAGTACGTAAACCTTTGCGTAAAAATAATAAGACGGTTACTTTTTATATAGTTCCCTATATTGCTGTGGAGTAACGTCTGTGATTTTTTTGAATAGGCGGTTGAAATAAGAATGGTCTTCATAAGCAAGGAGATAGGCTATGTTTTTTACGGGAATATCCTCTGTAATCAGAATTAATTGGGCTTTCTCTATTTTTTTCTGATTAATATATTGTAGCGGTGTGGTACCGACTTCTTTTTTGAAAAGACGGATAAAATGATCTTTTGAGAGGCATGAGATTGCTGCCAATGAGTCTATATCTACTGTTTTATAGATATTTTTTCGGATGTGGGACAAAACTTTTTGGATACGGTTATCGTTGACTTCCACTTTAGGTTTGGCGTCTTTTAAAAAGCGGGCAATAAGTTGATATACTATACCTCTGGATTCGACTTTGTCACAGAAGGTACGCTGTTTATTTTTAATGATGTTTCTGATTAATGTGGGGTTGTTGTCATAGCTTGTCGGGTCGGATTGAGGAAGCTGCATGGTAGGATTTATTTCACATAACCTTTTAATAAGTGGTAATTCCAGGTTGCCCGCAGGTATTTCTATCGGGAAATTCCAATCTTCTAGAATGCCGGATTCCGATTGATGGTCTTCATATATATGGAGATAATAATGAGTGAAATGAGAATTGCACTGATAACTATGGGTAGTGAATGATGGCACCAGATATAGATGATGTGGTTTTAGTTCCTGCATTCCATCGGGAAATATTATTTGGGCGGTTCCTTCCATTATATAATAGAGTCGGGTAAAAGGGCTGCTTACGTTTTTCCAGTTCCAGTCTGCATTGTGAATGGCTAGTCCTACATTTAATATAAGTAAATGTAATTGGTCGATTGATTGTGTCATATTCCTTAAGGTATTAGAATGAAAGATTCAGTTTTGTACAAAGTAAGCAAAAGTATATATATAATCCAATGGGAAATCGATATTGTCATATCAAATCACCTGTTTTGGTATTTATTTTTGAATTATTTCAGGTAAAAGTCGATATTATCCTACATAATGGCGCATTTGGATAATATAAATTGGTTTCAACTCTGTATATTTGCACTATTGATAATTGAAAAACATATAAAGCAATTATACTATGAAAGCAAAACATTTTCTTTTGGCTTCGGCTTTGTTGCTTTGGACGGGAGTTTTGGAGGCTCAGACTTACCAGGTACCTGTTTCAGAGAAAAATGAAAAAATGCAGGAGGGAGAGTTCGAACCTACTTGGGAATCATTGCAGAACTATAAAGTTCCTGAATGGTTTAGAAATGCCAAATTTGGTATTTGGGCACATTGGGGACCGCAATGTGTGGAAGGGTCCGGCGACTGGATGGCGCGTTCTCTCTATTTGGAAGGTTCGCGCGAGTATAAGCACCATGTGGAACATTATGGCCATCCCTCTGAAGTGGGCTTCAAGGATATATTGCCTTTGTTTAAAGCCGAGAAATGGGATCCGGACAAATTGGTTTCCTTTTATAAGAAGATTGGTGCCCAGTATTTCTTCGCTTTAGGTAATCACCATGATAATTATGATTTATGGGATAGCCAATATCAGGAATGGAATTCCGTGAATATAGGCCCTAAGAAGGATATATTGGCGGGCTGGGCTGAAGCAGCTAAGAAAAACGGTCTTCCATTTGGTATCAGTTTCCATGCGGACCATGCGTGGAGCTGGTATGAACCGGCTCAACGATACGACCGTCATGGCGAGAAGGCAGGTGTACCCTACGATGGATGTTTGACTAAAGAAGATGGTAAGGGTAAGTGGTGGGAAGGCTACGATCCTCAAAAACTTTATGCACAGAATCACCCGTTAAGCGCTGGAAGTTGGGCTGACGGTATGATTCACCGTCAATGGGCATGGGGAAATGGTGTTTGTATTCCTACTCAAGAATATGTGACAAACTTTTATGATCGTACAGTCGATGCAATAAACCGTTATAATCCCGATTTGATTTATTTTGATGTGACTGGTGTACCGTTTTATCCTATCAGTGATGCGGGTTTGAAGATTGCCGCACATTTTTATAATCACAACATGGTTGTTCGTAAGGGGGATTTCAGTGCTGTTATGTTTGGTAAAATTCTTACCGATGAGCAACGTAAAGCTTTGGTATGGGATGTGGGAAAGGGGATCTCCCAATAGTATTTATGAAGAGCCATGGCAGACTTGTTCTTGTTTAGGCGGTTGGCATTATGATACCAGACTGGCGGAGAACGGCTGGTATAAAAGTGCTTCCGATGTAGTGAAACTATTAGTGGATGTGGTCAGTAAGAACGGTAATTTGTTGCTTAGTGTTCCTCTTCGGGCTGACGGAACTTTCGATGAAAAGGAAGAAGCCATTTTAAATGAATTTGGTGACTGGATGAGTGTGAATAAAGAGGCTATTTATGATACACGCCCGTGGAAAGTCTTCGGAGAAGGTCCGATAGCCAATGCTGATATCAAGATTAATGCCCAAGGTTTCAATGAAGGTGCTTACACTAAAGCCACTGCATCTGAAATCCGTTTTACTCAAACCAAGAAATATCTCTATGCTACAGTCCTTGCATGGCCGGAAGAAAAGCAAGTTGTCATTCAATCGCTGGCAACGGGAAGTGAGTTGTATCCTGATAAAATTACTAAAATTGAATTGTTAGGTTATGGAAAGGTATCTTTTACTCGTACAGCGCAAGGAGTTGTTATTGATATGCCTGATGTACAGTTGAATAAGATTGCTCCCGTATTTAAGATAAAGAAGTGAATATAGCATAAAGTAGGTTTATTTATCGGCTTTTTTAGGTCGGTAAGCCTTTGTTATGTCTTGAAAATTAACCCAATAATCAATAGAATAATGAAAAACAGATTAGAATGTATGCAGCCAATAAGATTCTTGGTGGTCTTGTTGATGTGTTGCCTGAGCTATACTACTTGGGCACAGACACAGAGTAATGTCAATGGTTTGGTTACTGATTTTTCCGGTGAGCCGTTAATTGGGGTCAGTATCTTGGTTAAAGGTACTTCCAATGGAACTGTTACTGATTTGGATGGCAAATTTTCTCTGTCTGCTGAAATGGGAAACATGCTCCAGATAAGTTATGTAGGTTATATTTCGCAAGAAATAAAGGTTGAAAGTAACAAGTTACTTCGTATTATAATGGAAGAAGATACAAAAAAGTTGGAAGAAGTAGTTGTAGTTGGATATGGAACACAGAAAAAGGTGAATTTAACAGGAGCCGTATCTGCTGTTTCAGCTGAAGACTTGGCTAGTAAGCCTGTTATGAGTACTGCTCAAGCACTGGCAGGTTTGGCTCCAGGTTTAAGTGTATTGCAAACTTCAGGTCGTCCCGGACAAGGAGCAACTGTTAAAATTCGTGGAACTGGTACATTTTCAAAAGCTGGAACAGATCCATTGGTTTTGATTGATGGTTTATCAGGTAACATTGATGATGTAGATCCTAATGATATTCAGAGCATTTCTTTTTTGAAAGATGCAGCTTCTGCTTCTATTTATGGTAATCGTGCTGCTAATGGGGTGATCTTGATTGAAACAAAGAAGGGTGCACAAGGTAAAACGACTATTACATATAGTAATTCTTTTGGTTGGCAACGGCCTACGGAATTGCCTGATTTTTTACCATCATGGGAATATGCGGAATATTATAATATGGCTATGCGGAATATGGGTAAGCAGGAAGCTTATTTACCTGAACAGATTCAAAAGTATAGAGATGGATCTGATCCGGATAATTATCCGAATGTAAATCACTTAAAATGGCTGTTGGAATCTGGTTCTGGTTTTCAACACCAACATAATCTCAGCATACAAGGAGGAAATGCTACGACAAGTTATAATTTATCAGTAGGTTATAGAAATCAGGAAGGTATGACGGCAAAAACGTCTAATGAAAGAATGACTGCACTGTTTACTATGAAAAGTGAAATCGCCAAAGGGCTGATGCTTAATTTGAATATTAATGCTTATAATAATAAATATAATGCTCCTAATGGCGAACCACAAAGTATTGATGGAATGATAGGATATGCTGTTCGTCAGGGACCTATTTATGCCGGGCAAAAGTCGGATGGAAGTTTTGGATATCAGGATAATTATAGTCCGGAAGCGTGGTTGGCGAGTGAATCTTTTGTGCAGAATGTGAGTAGAAATATAAGTGCTTCCGGACAATTGACATGGAATACTCCTGTAGACGGACTTTCTTTTATAGGTAAAGCTGGGGTGAATTACTGGACTAAATATGATAAAGCGTACCGGGCTGATACTTATTTTGATGATAGTAAGACAGTGGGGCCCGCTACTTTAAATGTATGGACTGCAAATAATACGTATACTACCTTTGAAGCATTAGCTACTTATGAAAAACAAATTAAAAATCATACTTTTAAGTTATTGGCGGGTACTTCTGTGGAGCAATCTAATAATAAAGGTTTGGAAGGTTATAGAAATACGTTTCCTAATAATTATTTGTATGAATTAGGTTCTGGAGATAAATCAACAGCTACTAATGATAGTTCATTGGAAGAATATGCGTTGCTTTCTTTTTTCGGGCGTATAAATTATGCATGGAAAGATCGTTATTTATTAGAGGCTAATTTGCGCTATGATGGATCGTCACGTTTTGCGGACGGTCATCGTTGGGGACTTTTCCCGTCAGTTTCTGCAGGGTGGAGAATTTCTGAGGAGGATTTTTGGAAGAATGCGGCAGTTTCAGCTGTAGTTGATAATTTGAAATTGCGTGCTTCCTATGGTGTACTTGGTAATCAAAATATAGGTGTTTATCCTTACCAACAGATTTATGAACTTGGACATGATTATCCTTTTGGAAATCCGGCAACTCTTCAGTCTGGGGCTTACATGAAAACCTATAATAATCCGGAAATTACTTGGGAAAAGACGGCTATAACGGATATTGGTTTAGATTTTAGTTTATTGAATGGACGTTTTAGTGGAACATTGGATTATTTTTATAAATATACTTCGGACATTTTAGCACCAGTTGAGGTGTCTAGTATTATGGGACGTGAAGTCGGACAATCTAATGTTGGAGCTGTTTCGAACGAAGGAATTGAAATAAATCTGACTTATAACGGACAAATAGGACGTGATTTCCGGTTTAGTATTTCTCCTAATTTTACATGGGTAAAAAATGCAGTTGAGAAATTGGCGAACGGAGCTACCGAAGAAATTAATAATAACAGAATTGTAGGGCAACCGATAGGTATTATATATGGATATGAAACTGATGGACTGTTTGTAGACCAAGCGGAAATAGATGCGGCTCCTGAGCAATTGGTAAGTAAGTCAGGATTGAAACCTGGTTATGTGAAATACAAAGATATTAGTGGTCCTGACGGGGTTCCCGATGGTAAGGTGGATGCGCAATATGATCGTACCGTATTGGGAAGTACTACCCCGAAGTTTTATTATGGTTTGAATCTTTCCGCTTCTTATAAAGGTTTTGATTTTTCAGCTTTATTACAAGGTTTAGGAGGTCATAAGCGTTTGATAGGATCTTATATGGCTTATGCATTCTACAACGGTGGACAGATACAGAGATGGCAGGCTGAATCTTGTTGGAAGGAAGAAAATCCTGATAAATGGGCTGAATATCCTCGATTGGAAACTTTGAATATGAATGACACTAATCTTCAAACTTCTGATTATTGGGTCCGTAATGCTAGTTTCTTACGAGTCAAGAATATACAAATAGGATATACATTCCCAAAAGCATGGACTAAAAAAATAGGTTTGGAAAATGTGCGTGTTTATGTAAGCGGACAAAATCTGTTCTCTTTCAATAGTTTCTATAAAGGTTGGGATCCTGAAAATGAGATAGGAACAGGGGATTCTCCCTCTTATTATCCGGTCAATAGTATTTATTCATTCGGATTTAATTTCAAGTTCTAAGTAAATCATTCAATCAAGAATCATTATGAAAAATATATATAATACATTAGGAATGACAAAGGCTTGTTTATGTGCTTTGGCTGTATCACTAGTAACAACTGGTTGCTCGGATTTATTAGATAAGGAGCCACCTTCAGCAATTTCTGATGGTAGTTTTTGGACTGGTGAAGGGGATGCCATGTTGGCTTTGACAGGATGTTATCGTTTCCAGACTGGTTGGTCGCATGATGATTTTGCTACGCCACAAGGGTTGCTCTATTTGGATTTTGCAGGTGGAAACGGAACGGAAAAGGAAAATTTTTCTACTTTAATGGCTAGTTCCAATACGGTGGCTACTAACAGTAATTTACGTTGGTATTGGGGAAATGCATATACGCAAATAGCTAAGTACAACACTTTTCTAGAGAATATTACGGACTGTCCGATGGAAGAATCTAAAAAAGAACAGTGGTCTGCCGAAGTGAAGTGTTTACGAGCTTATTTCTTTTTAAATTTGGCATTTTATTATAAGGATGTTCCTATGCCTTTGAAAACTCTGTCGGTGGACGAAGCGAATTCTATCTCTCAAACACCTCAGACTGAAGTCTATTCGCAAGTGGAGAAGGACTTGAAGACTGCTATAGACTTGTTGCCTGTCCAATATTCTTCAGAGGAATATGGCCGGTTTACCAGGGGGGCGGCTAAGGTACTTTTAAGTCGTCTTTATCTGGCACAAGAGAGATGGGGAGATGCTGCTACTATTTTACGTAGTGTGATTGAGTCGGGAATATATGAATTGGATCGTCGTAATGGAGAGGACAGCTATGAGAAACTTTTTCAAATAGGAGGTGAATATAGCCCTGAGATAATATTTTGTATTATGGGGATAAAGGATTTGTATACTAATTCACGTTATCAATATTTATATCCTGAAGCTGCTTATGGAGGGTGGCATCAGTTCTCACCATATAACGAATTGGTGAAAGAATATTTCTGTGCAGACGGCAAGGACATTAAGACTTCTGAGGTTTATGATGAGAATGATCCTTATGTTAATCGGGATTTGCGCTTGTATGCTTCTATTTTTTTACCTCCTTTGGGAAGTTATGAGGGAACTAAGTATAATGATATAATTTATGATTGCTTTAAGGGAGCTAATACTGCAGATAGCTATAATAAATTTGCCTTATTTAATGGATATTGTCCGAAGAAAGGTTGTGATCCGTCTATAACTAATAATTTAGGTTCTACTCCCACTTATACTCCTATTATGCGTTATGCTGAGGTTCTATTAAGCTATCTGGAAGCGGTAAATGAATCGCAGCCGAATGCAGTAGACCAGAATTTATTGGATTTGACTATCAATGATATACGTGATCGTGTGAAATTGGTTGGAATAAAAAAGACAGACGTAGCGACACAGGAACTTGTTCGTGAAGCAGTTCGTAAAGAAAGACGTGTGGAACTGGCATTCGAGGGGCTTCGATATTATGACGTGTTACGTTGGGGCATTGCCGAGAAAGAACTTAATCATACATTTACCGGAGTAAAATTGTCGGATGATCCTCAAGCTCGTAATTATAGAGGGAGTGGGGCTACTGCTTCTCCGGTGGATGAAAATATGTATTATCAATTTGAGAAACGTACATGGGCACCCCATAACCGATATTTTCCTATTCCTCAAAATGATTTGAATGTAAATAAGAATCTGAAACAGAATGAGGGATATAATTAAGCAGGATTAAGTTTAAGATAAGATGAAAGAAAATGGATATGAAATGAAAAGATATGGCTATCCGGTAAAGAGATATTGTCAGACAATGGATTTGAAGGATGATCCGGAGCTGATAGAGAAGTATCGGGAGTGCCACAGTAAGGAGAAGTCGTGGCGGGAGATCAGAGAGGGGATCCGTTCAGTTGGTATTTTAGAAATGGAAATATATATATGCGGTAATCGGTTATTCATGATTGTCGAAACTCCTATTGATTTCGATTGGGAATCTGCTATGGCTAAACTTGCGACTTTACCCCGACAGCAGGAATG
>OMGK01001438.1_pt1 | contig 13112 bp, 7 predicted proteins | sample 1645881 | NCBI WGS metagenome assembly OMGK01 (sample SAMN00849303, study PRJEB25192) | human gut metagenome
CATTGAGATGCGCTACGAGGATGAAAACATCTGGCTGACGCAAAAGATGATGGCGACCCTTTACGATGTGGGGCTTCCGACCATCAATGAGCATATCAAAAAGATTTATGCTGACCATGAGCAGGACGAAGCGGCAACTATTCGGAAATTCCGAATAGTTCAAAATGAGGGTGGCCGACAGGTTACTCGCAGCGTGAACCACTATAATCTGCAAATGATTATTGCGGTCGGCTTCAAGGTGAACAACCAGCGGGCGGTGCGGTTTCGTGTCTGGGCGAACCAGATCGTGGAGCAGTACACCATCAAGGGGTGGGCAATGGATGAGGAGCGCCTGAAAAACGGCGGCACAGTCCTGACCAAGAAATACTTTGAAGAGCAGTTGGAGCGTATCCGGGAGATTCGCATTTCGGAGCGCAACTTCTACCAGAAACTCACTGACATTTACGCTACTTCGCTGGATTATGACCGCAATGCACTGACCACAAAAGAGTTCTTTGCAAAGGTACAGAACAAGATGCACTATGCCGTGCATCGCCATACAGCGGCAGAACTGATCTATGAGCGTGCCGATGCCGAAAAGCCGCACATGGGGCTCCACACATGGAAGGACGCTCCCAACGGCAAAATCAAAAAGAGCGATGTTTCGGTGGCGAAAAACTATCTGACCGAAGATGAAATGAAGGCCATGGAGCTGATCGTTTCGGCTTACCTCGACCTTGCCGAGAACCGCGCCCGCCGTCATATCCCCATGACCATGGAGGACTGGGCTAAGCGGCTGGACATCTATTTGCAGGCAGATGATTTGGAAGTGCTGAAGGATGCGGGCAAAATCTCAGCGCAGCTTGCAAAGATGCACGCCGAAACGGAGTTTGAAAAGTACCGCGTAGTGCAGGATCGGCTGTACCAGAGCGATTTTGACAGGTATTTGGAGGAAAGTGGTGAGTGACCTAATGAAAAAATGGGAACTTGCGAGGTATTTGCTTGATGCTAAAAAGTCGATTGATACATTGCTTTATGTGGCCGAAAATAGTGAAGATGTATCAATGATAGATATTCAAGAACTTGTAAATGAAATAAGGCGTAAGTTTTACGTTGATGCTTGTGTAGTATTAGATAAATGCTATCCTAAAAAGAAAAAGGAAATTTGTAAAGATAATGTAATTGAATCAGTCTACTATGAACGTGATAAAAATTATGCACATAAAGATACAGACTATAAAAGAAAGCAGTATGGCTCTATTTTAGAAATGGCTGGAGAAATGAAACGACAGCTTGCAGCAGTACAAGAATGTTGCTCTTCATATTTGCCGGAGGAACTTACATTAGACTATTTAATATTTGATGCAAAGCTATATCGAATGGTAAATGGAATCACAAAGGAAAAGGAAGAACGGGCATTAAATATAAAGCATCCGGGAAGAAAAAGAACTGGAAGAGAAAAAAGCACAGAAAAGGGAGAAATATATACTATATTCAGGGACACTGAACAAATTAGAGATATTCCAGAAAATGAACGCATGAAATATGCAACTATTTTTCAAACAGGAATTGTAATTGAAGAAACCTTTCAAAAAATGCAGGATAGTTGTATTAGAACAAATGTACTCTATGGAACAAATATATGGGTTTCTATTAACCAAACGGAACTAGCAAAGATTGTAAAGATGCGAAAACTTGGCGTATTAGATGAAATGGATGTTCCAACTGTTGTACCTCGAAATAAACTGGAAGAACAAAAATTGACGGAACTTCTTAGAAAAGAAGGAGTATTATGAGTAAGCTGGATGAACTGCTTCGAGAACTTTGCCCGGATGGTGTAAAATATAAGAAATTAGTAGATGCTGTATCGATTGAGCGTGGAAAACGTGTGGTAAGAAGCCAGCTTTCTATAAGAGGAAAATACCCTGTATACCAAAATAGTTTAACGCCGTTGGGGTATCATACGGATTACAATTATAATGCGAATACAACCTTTATTATTGTAGCTGGTGCAGCTGGAGAAATTGGATTTAGCGATAAGGCGTTTTGGGCTGCTGATGATTGTTTCACTGTTGTATGCCCTGAGAATGTTTTGAATCGATATATTTACCATTTGCTCCTCAACAATCAAAACCAACTTGCTTCAAAAGTAAGAAAGGCGAGCATACCACGACTGTCGAGAAGTGCAATTGAAAATTTAGTGATTCCAATTCCTCCTCTCGATGTTCAGCGTGAAATTGTCCGTATGTTGGATAGCTATACTGAAAGTGTTGTAGAATTGCAGAGGCGACTTACAGCGGAGCTTACAGCCAGAAAGACACAGTATAGTTTTTACCGAGAAAAGTTGTTAGACAAGACTGAAATGAAAGCGTTGATGGTTGAAATTGCTAATCTGGGAAAGTGGTCTGGCGGCAAAACTCCCTCGATGGCTGAAAAGAAATATTGGGAGAGTGGCACGATTCCGTGGGTATCTTCAAAAGATGTTAAGCAGCCGATTTTGTCAGATACGATTGACCATATCACGAATGCAGCGGTTGATGAGGCATCGATGACGGTATATCCGGCTGGAAGTGTGGCAATCGTTACACGTTCTGGAATTTTGCGACATACGTTCCCGGTTACTTATATTCCGTTTGAAACAACGGTAAATCAGGATATTAAAATTCTGGTGACAAAAGAAGGGATATCTTCTCGGTATGTTTCCTATGCGTTGCAAGCCTATGGAGAGAACATTCGCAGAACGACCAAGAAACAGGGCGGGACAGTTGATTCTCTTGATTTTCAGAAAGTTTTGGCCTATAAAATTCCTGTTCCACCCATTGATGTCCAGGACCGCATTGTGAATGTACTAGATAACTTTGAGAAAATCTGTTCTGACCTCAATATTGGCTTACCTGCTGAAATCGAAGCCCGGCAGAAGCAGTACGAGTATTACCGCGATAAGCTCTTGACATTTGCAGAAAATGGCAACACAATTTTGAGCAGAGCAGAGCAGAGCAGAGCAGAGCAGAGCAGAGCAGAGCAGAGCAGAGCACTGATTAAGCTTGTTCAGTATGTTTATGGCTGTGTATGGTTGGAACTTGGTGATGTGATTGTTTCTCTAAATACTGGCTTGAATCCACGAAAATTCTTCAAGCTCAATACGGAAGATGCAACAAATTATTATATTACGATTCGGGAAATGAAAGACGGAAAAATTGTACCGTCTGAAAAGACAGACCGAATGAATGATGAAGCCCGGAAACTGTGCAATAACCGCTCCAATCTGGAAGTAGGAGATGTGCTGTTTTCAGGCACAGGAACGATTGGTGAAACGGCTGTAATTGAAAAAGAACCCTCCAACTGGAACATCAAAGAGGGAGTATATGCAATTAAGCCGAACCAGACCATGATTAAACCAATGTATTTGCGTTACATTTTGATAACGGACTTTATCAAAAAAGAGTACATGAAAAAGGCGGCAGGAGGAACAGTTCAGAGTGTACCGATGGGAGAACTGAAGAAAATAAAAATCCCAGTGCCATCGTTGCAAGAACAGAACCGAATTGTTGGAGTGTTAAAACAGCTGGACGATCTTTGCAATGATTTGACCAGTGGCCTGCCTGCGGAAATTGAAGCAAGACAAAAGCAGTATGAGTATTATCGGGATAAGCTCTTGACATTCGAAGAAAGAGGATGATGGTTGTGGGATTAGAACAAGTGGCTTCAGTTGTTATATCATTGATATCTCCAGTAGCAGTTGCTGCTGTGACTGCTTTTCTGACATCCAGGAACGCTAGAGAAAATGAAATGAGAAAGCTCCTCCATGAGAAAAGACTCGAATTGTACATGAGCTTTTATGAACAAGTGGAGCGATGCTTAAAGAACAGACAAATTGTCTTTGAACAGGAATATTTTCAGAAGATTGGGACTTACAAAGCGAAAATGACTTTGATGGCCTCAGAAAACACAAGAAAGGCATTTGACGAATTCTTTTGGTTCGTTCGGCAAAAGTGGACGGATTATCGTAAATATTCCTTGGAAAACGATCCTGCGTTCGACGAAAGTCGCCACCATACGACATATGATGAAAATGGAAACGAATCGGAATGGGTAGATGTTAGTCGGGAAGAATTGGATGCCTTTAATGATGAAATTCGGCAGTATAAGAAAACAAATAAACCGGCGAAAGAAGTCATAGAAAAATATGCGGAAGAAATATATCAGTCTATGAGAAATGATTTGGGAAGCAATCTGAAGTAGGAGAAATTTGAAATGTCCTTTTTCAATATCGTTGCGGCTACCAATGAGGATACCGTTGTTGCCACCTATGAACCCTCCAAGGTGCGCTCTGACAGCTACCAAAGTGAGGCGGAACTGGAAAAAGAATTTATCCGGCTGTTGTGCGAGCAGGGTTATACCTATCTGCCGCTGCATACCGAGGATGAACTGATTGCTAACCTCCGCAGTCAACTGGAAGAGCTGAACCACTACCAGTTTTCCGATACGGAGTGGCGGCAGTTTTTCAGTGATGTAATTGCCAACCCCAACGAGCATATTCCCGAAAAGACCCGGAAGATTCAGGAAGATAACGTGCAGGTGCTGCATCGGGATGACGGCAGTTCCAAAAATATCACGCTGATCGACAAAAAGAACATCCATAACAACCGCCTACAGGTCATCAACCAGTATGAGGTAAAACAAGCAGACGGCGCACGGCATGATAACCGCTATGATGTGACGATTCTGGTCAACGGCTTTCCGCTGGTTCATGTGGAACTAAAGCGGCGCGGGGTGGCCATCCGGGAGGCGTTCAACCAGATCAACCGCTATCAGCGGGATTCGTTCTGGACGGGCTGCGGGTTGTACGAGTATACGCAGATTTTTGTGATTTCCAACGGCACGAATACCAAGTACTACTCCAACAGCACCCGCTATAATGCCATCAAGGACGCCAAACACGGCAAGACGAAAAAGGAAAAGACCAGCAATAGCTTTGAATTTACCTCCTACTGGGCTGATGCGAACAACCGCGTGCTGACGGATCTGATCGACTTTACCCGGACATTCTTTGCAAAGCACACGATCCTGAGCGTGCTGACCCGGTACTGCATCTTTACCTCAGAAAAGATGCTGATGGTGATGCGCCCATATCAGATCACGGCAACCGAGAGGATATTGAACCGCATCGAGATCGCCAACAACTACAAAAAGTATGGCACCATCGAGGGCGGCGGCTACATCTGGCACACCACTGGCTCCGGCAAGACGCTGACTTCGTTCAAAACGGCACGGCTGGCATCGCAGCTGCCCTACATCGACAAGGTGCTGTTTGTGGTAGACCGCAAGGACTTGGACTACCAGACTATGAAGGAGTATGACCGTTTTGAAAAGGGCGCGGCAAACTCCAACACCAGTACCACGATTCTGAAACGCCAGTTGGAAAACCCGGAAGCTCATATCATCATTACCACCATCCAGAAACTGGCGACCTTCATCAAGAAAAATCCGGGGCATGAGGTCTACCAGAAGCACGTTGTGATTATCTTTGACGAGTGCCACCGCAGCCAGTTCGGTGATATGCATAAGGCCATTGTCCACAATTTCAAAAAGTACCACCTGTTCGGCTTTACTGGAACGCCGATTTTTGCAGTCAACGCAGGAAGCTCCACTGATCCACGCTATTTCACCACGGCGCAGACGTTCGGCGACCAACTGCACACCTACACTATCGTGGATGCCATCAACGACAAGAATGTGCTGCCGTTCCGGGTGGATTACATCAAGACGATGGACACAGAGCCAGACATGGACGATAAACAGGTTTGGGATATCGACCGGGAAAAGGCATTCATGGCTCCCAAGCGTATTTCGCTGGTGACAAAGTACATCCTCGATCACTTCGACCAGAAAACCTATCGGGGAGACAAATCGTATGAGTTTAATCTGCTGACGAATGTGGCAGAGGTGGCCTCTGCCCAGCGTGGTGCGGTGGAGGAAATCAAGCAAAAACAGCGCGTCAGCGGTTTTAATTCGATTTTCTGCGTGGCATCTGTGCCGATGGCAAAGCTGTATTATCAGGAGTTCAAAAAGCAGATGGCGGCAGACCCGACCAAGCGGCTGCGCATTGCTACCATTTACAGCTATGGAGCCAATGAAGCGGAAACAGACGGGATTCTGGATGAGGAAAACCCGGAAGATACCTCTAACCTCGACCAGAGCAGCCGGGATTTTCTGGATGCGGCGATTCAGGATTACAATGAGATGTTCCATACGAACTATTCTACCGATGGCGAACGGTTCCAGAATTACTACAAAGATGTATCGCTCCGCATGAAAAACAAGGAGCTTGACCTGTTGATCGTGGTCAATATGTTCCTGACAGGCTTTGATGCCACGACCCTGAATACCCTTTGGGTGGACAAGAACTTGAAGATGCACGGTCTGATTCAGGCGTTCAGCCGGACAAACCGTATCCTGAACAGCATCAAGACCTTTGGCAATATCGTCTGCTTCCGCAACCTGCAAAAGCGGGTAGATGCGGCAATTTCGCTGTTTGGAGATAAAAATGCAGGCGGCATTGTCCTGCTGCGCAAATATGCGGACTACTACCACGGTTATATGGATGAGCAGGGAAAATACCATCAGGGCTATACGGACATGATCGATGACCTGACGCAGAAGTTCCCACTGACAGAGCCGCAAATCATCGGGGAGCAGAACCAGAAAGACTTTATCGTGCTGTTTGGCGCACTGCTGCGGATGCGGAACCTGCTGTCCTCCTTTGATGATTTCAAGGGCAACGAGCTGATCTCGGAACGGGATCTACAGGACTACTTGGGACGCTATCAGGATTTGCGGGACGAATGGCGCAACAAAAAGCACGATGAAACCAAAGAGGACATCACCGATGATGTGGTGTTCGAGGTGGAGCTGATTCGGCAGGTCGAAATTAACATTGACTACATTCTGATGCTGGTCAAAAAGTACCATGACACCCATTGCGATGACAAAGAGGTGCTCATCACGATTCGCAAGGCGATTGATGCCAGCCCGGAACTGCGCAGCAAAAAGCAACTGATTGAAACCTTTATTGCAGGTGTCAACGATGTGGATGATGTGATGGCAGAGTGGAACACCTATGTGTCCGAACAGCGGGAGAAAGAGCTTGCAAAGATCATCCAAGAGGAAAAGCTGAAGGAGCCGGAGACACGCAAGTATCTGGCCAATGCGTTCCGTGATGGTGAAATCAAAACTGTGGGCACCGATATTGACAAGCTGATGCCGCCTGTTTCCCGCTTTGGCGGCGGTGGCCGTGCGCAGAAGAAACAGGGCGTGATCGATAAGTTGAAGGGGTTCTTTGACAAGTTCTTTGGGATTGGTGTAAACTGAGCAACAAAACTGAGCAACAGAAGATAACAAATAATATTTGAAGTCACGGGTTTGTAAAAGAAGAAAGATGTGAATTGCGCTCTGACAATAGAATGTTATTCTGAAAGTGGGGCAAAGTTGCTTACGGGGGACAAGCTATGAAATTATTCACGAGTAAAATGCTTGAACGGTTGATGAGTGAGCAAAAGAAAAAGTCGGAGGGATTATTACCGGAAATCGTTAAACGCTTGATTCAGAGTAAATGCTCGGATCTTTCATATCTTCGTGTTCCAGATGGAGACGATATCTGGGCACCAGGATATGATGGAATTGTAGTAAACGAAACGAAAACGACTTATGTAGCTCAAGGAAAAAGTGTGTGGGAATTCGGAACAAATTCGGATTCGCTGGAAAAAATTAACGGTGATTATAAAAAACGCACAACTCATCCGCTTGGAGTAGAAAAATCCGATACTACATTTTATCTAGTGGTGCCAAAAGTGTGGGCATACCGTATATCAACTACTGAATGGGAGGCAGAACATCGGGAGGAGTGGAAGGCGGTCCATGTATATGATGCATCTGTTTTATGCGACTGGCTAAATTCGGAACCGGCGGTTTGTGCATGGATAATGCAGAGTTATCTAGAAAACGAATTAATAAAAATAGATACAGTTGATCGTGCATGGGAGCGTTTTTCTCGGAGGACGAATCCGCCACTTGGTCATGGAATATTTCAAATCGGTAGGGAAACACAGATAGAAGACTTTCAGAAAAAAGCTAATGGGAATTTGTGTCTGGTGGTAGCAGAGTCCAGAATGGAGGCGTACGGATTTTGTCTGTCTGCTTTGCTAAAAAATCCAGAACTGGCCGATAAGGTGACAGTTCTTTACGATGAAATAACCTATCAACAGTTAGATACTATATGTGAAAATGCCAGCTTCTTATTATTGTTTCCGTACGAGGGGCAGATATCAGAAAAAAACTGTACGATTCTTTGCGAAGGAAAAGGGGTTGCAAGAGAAAATTCGGTTAAGTTACTTCCTCGATGGAAGACACAATATCTCCAAGCACTGCAGGAAATGGGCATCAGTAGTGTAGATGCAGAGGAACTTTATAGCTACACGCATGGAAATCTTTCTGCGCTCATTCGGAAAATTCCTGGAAATGGAGCGAACATTCAACCGGAATGGATGAACGTGGCAGATATCGATTTGTTACAACCACTTGTACTTTTACGGCATTACGATAATTCGGATGAGGAAGAACAGAATCTAATCAGCCGGTTGGCTGGAACACCATATCCTGTAGTGGAACGAAAGTATGAAGCATTGCTGCGGATGGACGACAGCCCAATTCAGAAGATTGACAAATGGTATCAAATTGTCAATGACGAGGAATCTTGGCTAGCACTAAAGATGGATATAGAAAGTGCGGTTGGACAGCGGATGCATCGGGAAATCTGCACAGCTTTGTCTTGTACAGATGAAACGCAAAATCGAAGAAGGTATGGCGTTCTGCAACGATTGCTTCGAAATTATGCTTGCTTTGCAGAAACTGGATCAAATCAAAACGTAATAGATTCGCGAGTGAGTGAAATTCTTTCTTTTTTTCATGTTGAGGGCTGCAGGGAGTGTCTAACGAGGGAACTTCGGACTCTCTCCGAAGCGGCACCGATGGTTGTGCTTGAATTTCTGCAACGCGAGCAATTGGATTGTGAAAATGATATTCTTTGGACAATGGATGTACTGGTGGAACGAGAAGATACAAGTCGACAAGCTTGTTGGATGCTCTATCAGATGGCAGTGTCAGGAACACAAAATGAACATCGGCGTGTAGAAACAGCAAAGAAACACTTGCTGGATGCACTTTGCTTGTGGAGTTCACATACAGCATTGAGAAGCCAAGATAAAAAGACACTGATGATACAAATGCTCCGGGAAACGCCAGCTTTTGGTGTGGGATTTGGCATTGAACTACTAAAAAAAGACTCGCTGATTCGAGGACATCATCGTGGGAAAAAGGGAAAATCTGATCCATTGATTTCAGAACAAGAGTTGTTTGATTGTTATGATGAAATTACCAGAATGGTTTATGAGACGGCCCTGAAGAATAAATGGCTTGAGCAAATTGAAAAAATATTGAAAGAGTATCGCAGGCTTGGAGAGGACATTCTGTTAGAGATGGCAAAGAGGTTCGATGCGGCGCAATTCTCTTCTACAGCTTTACGGCCGATAAACTACTGGCTGAGAACAGAACTCTATGATGACAAGAAATATGATTGCATAGACTGGATAAAAGTGCTGGAAACTTGGTTGCATTGCACCGAACCAAATGATCCAGTTGATAAATTCGGCTGGATGTTTTCGAATTGGTATCGACCGCCCATGGAAGAACTTTTGAATGATGAAGATGAAGGGTGGAAAAAGAAAGCAGATCATGCAGAAGAACTTCGGACTACAAAATTCGTAGAGTTGAAAACAACATATGGAATGGATGCGGTGCGACAGTTACTGGAAATGATGGAAGATCAATATTTGTGGGGCATGTTCCTTGCTGGAAATAGTGCAGATAAAGAATTTGAGACATTGACTGAATCTATTTGCGTACAGAGAAAGTTGCAGGTATTGGCTGGATTTTTCGATTATGGAAACTTTCAGATAGTGGCAGATGTCTTTGAGAAACTTTCAGAAGCAGAAAAACTTCAACTTTTGCCTTTGCTACGGAGAGAAGAAGTCGAGCAGTGGTTGACTACACCGCAGCGAAAACGGACGTACTGGGAAAAACGAAGCATGACAGCCTATAGTGAAAAGGAATACCAACAACTTCTGAAATATCATCCCGGAGGGCTGTTGCCATACCTGTATGACCAGAGGAAGCAAATTGAAAATTTATTGGACCGTTTTAAGGAAGTGTTCGAAGCAATTGCGGAGCAAGGACTTGCTCCGGAAGATACAGGATATCTTTCTGAATTAGTGAATGAGATGGATCAGCAATTCTACTCTGATGAATGGGCTCGATGCTGTTTGCTACTTTATAAAAGGAAACGACTGCAAAATTTCCCGCAGTGCTTGCAACGATATCTTTTCTATTCTCCTGAAGAAATGAAGAATCTTTTAAATGAAAATGCATCTTTTAGAGGATACGCGTACTATTACTATACTTTACCGAAGGATGCTTTTCGGGATAAAGAAATATTCGAACGATGGTGTGAATGTCTTGTACGAGAGTCTATGGAAATTCTTGGACGTATTTTAGGAAGAGGGGAGAACGGCGAAGATGGTGCTTTTCCACATGAGTTTGTTCGAGCTTTTCTAGAGGCACAGCAAAACGAAAAGTTGACAGTTGATGTTGCATATGGAAAAATCAATTCGCGTGGCGCACGGATTGTACTGGATGGCCGGGAACTTTATGAAGAGGCAGAGCACTATCGAGTGCAGGCACGAGAATTGGAATGGTCGTTCCCACAGAGTGCGCTCATTCTTCGGAAGTTAGCTGAATGGTTGGAATCAGAATCGCGGTATGATAGGATAGAAGCGGAGATTGTTCAATGAAACGATACAGCTGTTTTTTGCTTGGAAGGTAGTTGCATCAAGAGCTGAAACACGCTATAATACAGTTAGAGGTTGTTGCCCCGTGTGATACTATCCTGATACTAAAAAATCAGCGAACGTCATAGAGCACAGCGACCACATGAAGAAGCAACCCACAAAAAATAGGTTTACTAAACAAATTTGTTTAGTAAGAAATTGAACTTACCGAGCTCGAGTAATCTGCAAACCCTGAAAAGTATTGATGCAATATTTTGAGAGCCAAAAGGCTCTGTGATACTGCTTTGATACGATCAGGCGATTATTCATCAAGAAATAGTGCAGAATTATAGCAATTCAACTTTTTGATGCACAGCAATAGAAACCCGGAACCCTTTTTGAGCCGTTTTGGCTCTGAAAAGGTTTCGGGTTTTGTGCAATGTTTTTCGAGGAACTATTTTGAAACAGCCCCTTTTCGCATATTCATATCCTTCTCACACACCCGATGGCAGCAGGCCATTCTCCTTTGAGTGGGCATATGCCTCCGCCTTAAAATGTCGGATGGCGAGGGCGTTTAGATGGTCGGGGAATGCGCTGGAGATAAGGTAGCAGATGCGCGTCGGGGGCGGATCGAGAAGCTCGTAGTGGGCACTATGCTCATCGCTCGTCAACTGGACAAGGGGGATATGAACATTTATAATAGCTGATAGAAGTAGCCACAACAAGTAACACACGAAAGAGTACACAAGATGAGAACACTGGAAGAACAGCTGGTAGATGCCAGCCTTGATATGGGAAAAGCTCTGCTTCTGGCGGGCGGCGAGGTGACGCGGGTGGAGGACACCATTACCCGCATCCTCCACGCCTATGGGATGCATAAGGTGGGCGTGTTTACCATTACCTCCCTTATTGAGGTCACGGCACGCACGCCGGACGGCGACGAGATCGTCAAGGCCCGGCGCATCGCCGGAGGCTATGCCACCAACCTCGACCGGGTAGAACAGTTGAATGCCCTCTCCCGTGAGATTTGCGCCACCTGCCCTCCGCCGCAGGACATCACTGCCCGTGTGGAGGCTATCAAGTACCCGAAGCCGGAGGCGGCGTGGATCAGCTACGTCGGTGCGATGCTGGCGGCGGGAAGCTTCACCGTCTTCTTCGGCGGTAAACTGGCCGATGTCCCGGCGACGATCATCCTCGCCTGTTTCATCAACTGGATGGATCGGAAAGGCATCTACAAAAAGGAGAACCAGTTGCTGTTTTATCTGGTCTGTTCCATCGTGACGGGCTTTCTGGGGTGCGTCCTCGTCCGGGTGGGCATCGGTGTCCATCTGGACAAAATTCTCATCGGATGCATCATGCTGACCATTCCCGGCATCCCCATTACCTACGCGATGCGGGATATGCTGCTGGGCGAGAGCATCACAGGTCTGTTTCGGTTTGTGGAATCCCTGCTCATTGCGGCCAGCATTGCGGGCGGCTTCCTGCTTGCGACCGTCCTTGCAGAGGGGGTGCTGTGATGGGGCAGATATTAGCTGGTGCGCTGGGAGGCCTCGGCTTCTCCATTGTCTTCGGCGTGCGCAAAAAGTACATGGCGCTCATCGCCCTCAACGCTGGCTTGTCGTGGGCCGTCTATCTGGCAGTGAATGCGCTGGCCGGGGACTTTGCAGGCAACATGGCGTCGGCCATGTTCTGCAGCCTAATGGCCGCAGTTCTGGCCCGGCGCATCAAGGTCCCCACCGTCGTGCTCCAGATGCCCGCCACTGTGCCCATGATTCCCGGTGGCAGCCTCTATTACACGATGCTCTATGTCTTCTCGGGCGATATGCTCAATGCCAAGCTCTGTTTTCTCTCTACTATCCGCGCTATCTTCGGTATGGCTATCGGCTTTGCTGTGGTGAGTGTCCTGCTCAGGACGCTGGCCGAAAAGCGTAACAGCGCCACGCACGGCGCTTGATCTCAGGTTTTTCATGCGGGGAGCTGCATTCTCGGCGGATCCTTATCTTGAACACGTGCCTCTTTTGGCTGATTTTTCTATACTTGTACCACATCCCATTCCTCTCTGCGGAAAGATAACTCGCCCGCTGTACGGTATAATGCTGTGCGGCGGGCGTTTTTTTGTATTGCAGATACACATATTTTTTGCTATAATCAACGTAACAACCCATGTTCAAACAAAAAGTTGTAACGCGAAGGAGGGCTCGTATGTATTTCCAATACGGCGAAGCGGAAACGGCGTATCTGAGCGCAAAAGAC
>OMGK01001444.1_pt1 | contig 13073 bp, 10 predicted proteins | sample 1645881 | NCBI WGS metagenome assembly OMGK01 (sample SAMN00849303, study PRJEB25192) | human gut metagenome
TTGCCTTGGTTTTCCTATGGTATTTTCAGGACTTTTAATCGCCGTATTTATAGCTTTCCTTTATATAATATTTTTGCTTATCAAAAAAATATTTTCAAAAAACGAAGTATCAAGCTATTTTCCCTTTGGCCCTTTTCTTTGCATTGGCTCACTATGCAGTATGTTTTTAGTTAATGTTATAAACTATGGCTTAGATCTCTATTTCTCTCTCTTTAGCCTTAGTTATTAATCTTTATTCCCCTGAAAGGATGATAATATATGAAGAACTCTGTTTTTAACTTGAGTGACGATCTCGTTAAAAGCGGTATAGTAAGTTTAAAAACATTAAAGCGTATTGAAATGCTTTATATGGAAGACAATACTCTTACTCTTGAACGTGCGTTGATAAAAGAAGGCGTTGTCACAGAGGAGCAGATTTATGACATTATGGCAAAGAAAATGCATTTGCCGCTTGTTGACCTTACTTCCTACTACATATCAGACGATGTAGCCCGGCTCATTCCGGAGCAGATGATGGAAGACCTCGGCGTTATGCCGCTTACCATTGAAGGCAATTATCTCTTGATTGCCATGACAAATCCGCTTGATTATAAAGCAATTTATACTCTCAACAACTATACAAAAAGAAAAATAAAAACCGCTATATGTACTCCTACACAACTTAAAATCAAACTTGACGAAATTTTCAGTGTGTCGGACAAAGAAGCGGTAATAGACGAGGCTCAGGAATTTGTACAGAGCCAGATGAAAAAAACCGAGGACACGGTATCTACCGAAGATCAGGAAGATGTCGAAGATCAGCCTATCATTAAATTTGTAAACAATATGATAGCCGAGGCTGTAAGACAGCGTGTATCTGATATTCACCTTGAGCCTCAGGAAAAGAAATTGGTAATTCGTTTCCGTGTTGACGGTAAACTTATTAAATATATGGACTCAAGCAAGGAGCTTGCTCCCTCTGTAACGAGCCGTATTAAATTTATCAGCGGTATGAACATTGCGGAAAAAAGAATTCCGCAGGACGGTAGAATTCACTATACTATCAATAATCAAAAAATTGATATGCGTGTATCTTCTCTTCCTTGTGTTTATGGCGAAAAAATCGTAATCAGAATTACAACCGCACTCGGTATGAAGCTTGATAAAAAGAACATCGGTTTTCTCCCCGAAAACCTTGAGAAATTCGACCAGCTTTTGACATCAAGCCGTGGTATCATTCTTCTTTCGGGTGCAACAGGTTCAGGTAAGTCAACCACACTTTACGCTGCTCTTTCATCTCTTAACACCGAAGACAAAAACATTGTAACAGTTGAAAACCCTGTCGAAATGGTTTTGCCGGGTGCTACACAGGTTAATATCAATGAAAAAGCAGGACTTACATTTGCAAGCGTTCTTCGTTCTATCCTCCGTCAGGACCCTGATATTATTATGATCGGTGAGATTCGTGACCAGGAAACCGCAGATATCGCAGCAAGAGCCGCTATCACAGGTCACCTTGTACTTTCAACAATCCATACATATAACGCAGCCAGCTCGGTTGTCCGACTTATTGATATGGGTGTTGAACCTTATATGGTATCTTCTTCTATGCTCGGCGTTATTGCCCAAAAGCTTGTAAGAAGACTTTGCCCGGAGTGTAAGCAAGCATATGATGCAACAGATGACGAGCTTAGACTTCTCGGACTCCCTATCACCAAACAGCTCACACTTTACAAACCGGGTCAGTGCCCTGCTTGTAACAACATAGGTTATAAGGGAAGAATTGCCGTTCACGAGGTTATGCCTGTTTCAAGAGCAATTAAAAATGCCATTCATCTCGGTAAAACCACAGATGAAATTGACACAATAGCAAGAGAAGAGGGTATGATTTCACTTCGTGATAACCTTAAAAAGCTGTTGTATGACGGTATTATATCATTTGATACATTCATTGACACTGTATCAGAAATCTATCAGGAAGATTAAGGAGTAAGTTTTATGGAATTTGATGAGATGGTCAGATTTGCCGTTGAAAACGGTGCGTCTGATATTCACCTTGCAAGCAATAACTTGCCTTCTTACCGTAAAAACGGTAAAATTATGAACTACAAAGGCACAGAGATTCTTGACGAGGACACAGTTATGAAGTATATTGACGAGGTTCTTGAGCCTGCCGATTACCTTAAGTTCTGCAACACAGGCGATATCGACTCGGCTTATCAGTTTGGAAACCTCGCACGATTCAGAGTTAATGCATTCAAGCAGCGCCACGGTGCGACGCTTGTAATGCGTGTAATCAAATTGAATCCTCCAAAACTCGGCGATTTAAATTTGCCGCGGTCTATTGCAAAAATTCTTAACCTGCAGGAAGGTCTTGTACTTGTAACAGGTCCTACCGGTAGCGGTAAGTCAACAACACTTGCAGCTCTTATCAATGAAATTAACCATCGAGAAGAACTGCACATTATCACAATTGAAGACCCTGTTGAGTATATGCACTCCCCTGCAAAATGTATTATTAACCAGAGAGAAGTCGGCCAAGACAGTGAAACTTACTCGTCAGCACTTAAATCGGCACTTCGTGAAGACCCTGATATTATCCTCATGGGTGAGATTCGTGACCTTGAGTCAATGTCAATCGCTCTTCGTGCAGCAGAAACAGGCCACCTTGTTTTTTCAACACTTCATACAGAGAGTGCCGCAAAAACAATCGACCGTCTTATAGATATGTTCCCTGTTGAAAGGCAGAAACAGGCACTCAACCAGCTTTCAACCACACTTAAGGCAGTAATTTCACAGCGTTTGCTTCCAAGATCAGACCGTCCGGGCCGTATCGGCGCATTTGAAATTATGTTTGTTAATACTGCTATCGCTAACCTTATCCGTGAAGATAAGATTCCGCAGATTGAACAGATGATTTCTTTGAACCAGCAGACAGGTATGATTACAAGAAAGTTAAGTATCGAAAACCTCCTCAAAAGAGGACTTATTTCAAAAGAAACTGCCGACAAGTACAGTTACGATGTGGCTGATAACGCAGCACTTACAGGCGGCAACAATTCTCCGCAGCCGGGCGTACCGGGAATACCACAGCAAACACCGCAGCAGTTGACAGCTCCAATGCCACAGTATTCTAATCTCCCGCAAAACAGCACAAACGCTTATCTTAACAGGAGGTAAAAATAATGGAATTTTCTTATGTAGCGGTAAACGAAAAAAATCGTAAATATCGTAACCGTATGACAGCAAACACCAAGGAAGAGGTTAAGCGAAAGCTTGAACAGCGTGGTCTTATCGCTATTTCCATTGATGAAGTAAAAAAAGGTTCGCAGGAAGATATTCCGATCTGGCAGCGTGATCTTGGCGGTTCAAAAGATGTGCATACATTAAAAATCAGCAACAAGCGACTTCTTACATTTATGCACCAGATGGCATTGATGATTCGTTCGGGTATTTCGCTTTCGGTTGCAATGGCCGTAATGTGTGACACTGAAAAAGATAAGAATATGTTGAGAATTTTACAGGAAATAACTGCAAACCTCTACAACGGTATTACTCTTTCGCAGTCGCTAAGCTCATTTAAAACTTTCCCGACTGTTTATGTAAACATTATTCAAACAGGTGAGGCAAACGGTCGACTTGATGAAGCTTTTGATAAGTGCGTTAGTCTTCTCAAAAAGGAAATCACACTTAAGAACAAGATCAAGGGTGCAATGATTTACCCTATCTTCCTTCTTATTCTTACAATTGCGCTTATTATTGTAATGAGTATTGTGGTACTTCCTGCATTTAAAGACTTGTTCGAGAGCTTCGGCTCCGAACTTCCGATAATGACGCAGATTACAATGGGTATTTCAGATGTACTTCTTCATTACGGCTGGCTCGTTGTTCTTATTATCGTTGCAATTGTAGTTACACTCAGAATTCTTTACAAAAAGAACTATTCATTCTGTATGTGGTGGTCAACATTCCAGCTTAAAATCCCGATTATCGGCGAAGTTTTAAGACTTAACCAGCTTACAAGATTTGCAAATATGATGGCAACACTTACTTCTTCCGGTGTAAACATTCTTTTCGCACTTGAACTTTCAAGAGATGTAGTAGGCAACAAATTTATGTCCGACTGTCTTAACCAGGTAATTGAAGATGTAAGAATCGGTACACCGATCAATATTTCTCTTTCAAGATATCCAAAAGCTTTCGATCCGCTCTTTGTATCAATGATAAGAGTCGGTGAGGAAAGCGGTATGCTCAGTGATTCCCTTAACAAAATGGCAGATATGTACGACGAACAGGCAACCGACGCTACACAGCGTATGACAGATGCAATGACACCTGCAATGACAATCATTATCGCCGGTATCGTAGGTTTCGTTGTAATTTCTATCGTACAGGCAATGTTCGGTATGTATTCAGTTATCACAGCCTAACAGTGATAATTTATAGCAGACGAAAGGAGATCTTTATGAAGAAACTTCATACAAAGAAAAGAAGGATAAACAGCAAAAAAGGTATTTCCATGGTTCTTGCAATAGCTTTGGCTGCAGTTTTATTTTTATCGACAACTACTTTCTTATCTATTGCAATGCTCCAGCAAAAAGAAACCGGTACTACAATGAACTCCCGTCAGGCATATGTATCAGCAAAAAGTGCGCTTGATATGGCAGAAGAACTGTTAAACGACGGTAAACTTCAATTACCTGATTCAGGATCACTTTACTATGTTTTTTACTATGTTGAAGGAGATCCTAAGGTTCATGTAGAAAAATTCAACAGCTCTGAACTTGCATTAGAATGGATTAACAATCCGGCTCATGCAAGTTATACTATAATAGGTAATGCTTATATTAAAATTACTAAAAATACAGACGGTAGTTACACTATGACTGCCGTTGGCAAAGAAAATAAATATGACTATTCAGGTGATGGAAATACAGGTGATCTTTCAACCAAATTTGATGTAAAATATAATTTAGTTGAAAAAGAAGAAACAGCTAACCTCACTATGAAGCAAAAAACAATTACTTCACCGACCGGCAATAAATTTTTAATGCTTGGTGATCAAACTTCATTTTCACTTCTTCGTTCTGTAAGAAAAACTTTAAACGAAGGAGATACCACATTTCGTACCTTACAGAGCTATGATACTGACAATGACAAAAAATCAATAATTTATATTCCTAAAAACGAAGCTGGCAATACACCACTCACAACTTGCTTTCCTCTTGTATTTGATAAAACAGTAAAAAGTACAAGTAATAGTAATAAGAGACTTAAATTTACAGCATATGATAACGGCATTTACTTTTTAGGCAATTACAGCGGACCAAAAGTAACAAGTGACTATAATTCCGAAGCGGTTGATATAAGTTTTTACACAGAGTCAGACGCTTACGGTGTAGCCTTAGAATGTAAATATCTTGTAATTGGCGGAAATATGGTATGTCGTCCGGCCACTGGCGAATCCGGCATTACACTTAAATACTCCGGCAGCTCTTATAATACCGATAAAGGTGTTGTAATATACTTTACTAAAGATTGTAAGCTTATGACTTATAATAATAGCAATCAAATAACTAAAACAGTAGAGTATAAAAAAGGATATTATTATATTAACTTAGGTGACAACAATACAGCCGTTGATTTATTTTCAGAAAGCACCAAAGCGAGTGCTAAAGAAATTACTACAGACAGTGAAGAATACAAAAGAGTTAACAGTATTGATATGTATAGTTCTATGGTTGATACAAAAGGCAAACTAAAGGACATACATTCAGCTTACGAAGGTGAATATGAAAAGGGCAAAGAAAGAGTTGATATTTTGAATGAATCTGGAACTTTCACTGCAGTTCCAAATTCAAACAGCTACTCCAATACAGTTCGAACAACATTTACTAAAGGATGGCAAGACTACTACATTTATTGTGCACCATCCGAAATGCCAACAGCTAGTGGATATTATGATATGTATTCAGGCAAAGAATTTAATTATCTTTGGTACAATATAAACCCAATGGAATTTAATGGAAATGTGGATATGTCAATTCATAGTAGTAATATTACATTATCAATTGGTCCCGATGAAAAAGAAACTGTTTATTATAACAATCAAATTAAGAACAGCAACGGTAATCCATACTTTCCTTATTCTTTCAATCAAACTATTCTTCCTACAGACAAGTTTGCTACTGACAGTAATACTCAAAAATTCACAGCAGAAGGTTCAAATATAATCAAACAAATAAACAGTTCAGCATCATTTAGTGTAAAACCTTATTGGAATGAAAAATCGTTTACTCTTAAAGTAGTAAATGATTTTATTGTAGAAATGTCAGATGGTACATCATATACCATAAAAGCCGATGATTACACAGATATTCCGGAGACAGGACTTAACTTATTTTCAAATGATGCAAAAAAATACTTTGAAGATCATTCTACTTCACGAGTTGATTCTAACTCATCGAGTATTAAATGGGTGGATGATAACACTATTAATACTTCAGTAGATAGCAGTAACCTCGACCAAAGCAGTTCAGTTGTAAATTTTAAAGCAACAGGCGGCGGAACACTTAAAGAGGATAGTACATATAAGGGCAGAGCTATTTACTGTGATTTTGGTAATGGTTCTTCGGGTAAAGATGCTATTGTAACATATGGAAACAATGCAACCTTAAAAGCAGATGTTGTTTCAATCGGAGCGGATTTACTTGAAAGAAAAGACGGAAAAGGACTTAAAATTAATACTTATAGTGCACATAAGGAATCGACATGTGCTGTAGACGGTAATCCTATTGACGGTTCCATGCTTCAGATTACTCGTAAAACTACTCTCAAATTTAATGATGATAATGCTAATTCTATAACTTTAAGTCCGGGTTACTATTTCTTCCCGGGTATTACAGGTGATTTTGATATTTTAAGCAAAGCTTTTTGGGAAAAATGGAGTTCTTCAAATCCATATTACAAAGCAGAAAAATTAGGCGACGGTACTAAAGCTTATAAAAAGGTAATTGTTACAACTAAAATGGATCCTGTTGACTTTGAAGGGAAGTATTTCTAATGAAGAAGAAGAACCTTAAATTTAAAAAATATTTAAAAAGTAAAAAAGGCTTTTCTCTTCTTGAGTTGGTATGTGCAATTATGATCATGGCAATAGCCGTTTCGGCTACTGCCACCGGTCTTAATATCAGTAATCAGTCCATTACTAAAAACAGTCTTATGGACAAAGCTTCTGCAAAAGCACAAATGTATTGCGATGTAATTATGACATATGTTGAAAAAACACCGTCAAATGATCCATATGACGGTTGGGATTCATTAACTGATGCACAAAAGAATGCTAATAAACTTTTTAACACTCCGCCTAATCAAACATATGCTTTTACAAGCGATATTAAAAACAAAATTGATACAGATGTAAAATCTCTTGACAATACTTTTTCAGCAGAACAATATACTTCTGCAAATATCGACAATAGAGATTTTAACAAAAATGAAGTTGCTTATACAATTCAAAAAGAAGGTTCTTACACTAATTCTGATGGTATAAGTATGGTATCATACAAAATCACTGTTTATATTGATTACGGTACAAATGGTACAACTTCATGTACCGGTATTATCACTAAATCCAAATATGTTCAATAAGGAGGATGCAAATGATTAAAATATTAAATAAATTAAAAAAACATCTCTCCAAGCGCTCCGTAAAAAATAAAATCGGTTCAACGCTTATTGAACTTATAGCTGTTGTATGCATTCTTTCTATTGCCTCTACTGTAAGCATAAGCGGATTATTTGCTATGGCCAATATTGCAAAAAGAGGTCAGGATCTTTCCCTTTGCGAACGCACAAGCGATATGATTTCTAAACAACTTTCAATTTACGGTAATACCTCAAACTATGTTCAATCATATGATTCAAAACCTCCTCTCGAAGCATATGACGAAAGTGCAAGACCAAATGGTTTTATGGATGTAGATAATGGTACCGGTAATAAAAGTGATTACTTTTTATATGCAGATCCAAATACAAAATACAGATTAATTCTTGCTAAGTTTGATACTTCATCGGGCGATCCTACAGGACATAAGCTTACACCAATAGTCAGTATTGACAATGTAAAATCAATTAAATTCGACCTTAAACAACTTAATACTGATGAAAAAAAATATATTCTTCAATATACAGTAACAACAGTAGGAAGCAATGTATGGGATAAGGATACTGATAAACGAGTTGAGTACACTATTTCAAGCGGAGTAGTTTTGAATAATACAAATAATTCTTCTACTATACCTACCCCGCTGCAATATTCAACCATAACAACAAAAACTTCTTCAACTGAAGCAAATTCAACCTATATCAGAATACAAACCTCAAGCAGAAGTGATCTTGATATTTACTAAAAGTTAAAAGTCTTAAACAAAAAGCTGTAAAAAACAGCATATCAAAAAGCCGAGATTCACGAAAAAGTGAGTCTCGGTGATTTTTTCTTATAGTCTTGAAATTGTATAAAAATATGAAGAATATTGAATACTTATTGTCTGTGCTTTATACTGCTTTTCTTCCATACCCGGCTGTATTTATTTGCATTGGCAGTTATCTTTGTTCCGTCAAGGTGTTTATTTAGATCAATATGACGAAAAACCTCGTTAAATGTATATACCGGATCAGAAATTTCTATTATTTTTTCAATTTTAGGTGGTAATTTTAATTGATACGGTGTATAATATACCTTGTTTATATGGTTTTTCATTACAAATAAATTATATCACAAAAATGACTGCATTCCTACCTTTCGGTTAGAATGCAGTCGTTTTTTATCTGGGTTGTTTTTTACAGCTCCATAAATTATGTAGCTATTAACTTAGTTTGATGCAATGAACGGACGAATTGCAGACGCAACGGTTGAAATCGGGTGTGACTGTAAGAACACTCTGCCCGGTCCTGTAATAACTGTATTAAACAATCCCTCTCCACCGAGGAGTACATTTTTAACTCCCTTAATGCGCTGGATGTCCATTTGACAAGATGCATCCATTGCAGCAAGGTTGCCTGTATCAACAACAATCTGCTGACCGGGTGCAAGGTTATACTGCTTGCAGTAGCCGTCAATCTCAACAAAAGCAGTTCCGTAACCCGATAGCTTTTGAAGTATGAAGCCTTCGCCTCCAAAAAAGCCTGCACCCGCTTTTTTATTAAAATGTACAGAGAGTTCAACAGTTGCAGAACTTGCAAGGAAACCCGATTTCTGAACGATTATAGGCATATTAGGCTGAATCTCAAAAGGAATGATTGAACCAGGGAAAGATGAAGCAAGAGTAATGAAACCCGGACCGCCCATAGCTGTGTAGCGGTTCTGCATAATAGACTCTCCCGACATCATTTTGCTGAACATCTTGCCTACGCCGCCGCCTGAAGTTTCCATATTAAGGTTAGGTGACATCCATACCATTCCGCCGCCCTGTGTAATAATAGTTTCGCCGTTTTCAAGAGATACCTCCACTATTGGAAGTGAACCTCCCTCAATTTTGTATTGCATAGATAAACCTCCATAAATGTTTATTATCAGCATTATATCATATATCAAATGCAATGTAAATAAAATTATACATATATACATCAAAAGACTTCCATTTGCAGAAGTCTTTTTTACTTATGTTTATTCACCTGTCAAATGTACAACTGTTGCCGTATGCCCTACTGCTTTTAAAAACTTATCAAAAACATATGTTGTTTTTATTTTAAGGCTCGATGTATTCACGCATGGGTGACATCCTACATATTCACCTTTTAAAACATCTTCATCTACAAGCAAAGTGACTGCGTTTTCTTTGTCGTTCATAAGTCCCATAACACTAACCGAACCGGGCAGAATATCAAGGTACTCTTCCATAGCCTCGGCAGACGCAAAAGAAAGTCTTGCCGAATTAATTTGACTTGAAAGTTCCTTTGTTTTAAAAGGCTTGTCCCCCGGCATCATTAAAAGATAAAATTTAGTTTTCTGCCTGTTGCACAAAAACAGATTTTTACAAATAAGTACATCAAGTACCTTGTCAATTTCATTGCACGCCTCCATAGTATCGGCATGGCCGTGATCTGTTCGCAGATACTCTATGCCAAGGCTGTCGAGCAAATCATATACTCTGACTTCCCTGTCAAGTCTTCCCTCAATATTCTGCGGTCTGCCTTTGTATAATTCCACCGCTGTCATCTCCTATCAATTTACTACTAATATAATAATAGATTACAGCGCCTTTGTCAAAGGAAAAGAGCGACTGCTAAAATGCAGTCGCTCTGTAATTTAATTATCTCTCATAATAATAATCGTCATCGCTGTCATTGCCGCTGCAAAACTCCGAGTTTTTGTTGAGTGTGCAGTCAGAATTTAGTATGCCGTATTTTTTGAGAATTTCAATGGTATTTGTATATGACTTCGGCACATAGTAATACTCCGAATCTGTTGCATACGAGCTTAAAATGTAATTTGCTCCCGTTGTATTAGATTTGCGATAGCATAAATCCAGCTTGCAAACATAGTCCTGAGAATACTTTTGACGGATATATTTTAAAGACTCAAAGCTGTAAACCGAATCCTCGTCATTAGAAGAATCATAATAAATATTATCATTGTAAAAAAGTGCAAACGGGTCATACAAAACACCATTAAGATACTTATCATCAGCCTTAAGGTCTTTTTTGAACGCTGCGTTAATCTCATTCATCATACTGTTTCTTACTGCATCAGCCTTGGGGTCTTTTTTCTCTTCATCAAGTTCATAACCGCTGTAATTATCAATAGTTGCCGAATTTGTGCTGTCATCCGAGAAATTAAACATTCCATGAACAGTAACGCTTTTTACATTATAATCAGCGTTAAGGTCTGCATTTGCCACACCCGAATACTTCATTATATATTGCTTTGATGAGAAAATTGACATTGCCTTAGTGTAAATTCCCGAAAAATCAGTTTCGCTGTAACTGTAACCATAGCTTTCATCATAAATATCATCTGTATAGTCATACGGCTCATAATCAAAGTCATTAGCCAAAGCAAGTAAACTCTGAGAATAATATCTTGTTACGGTTCTTCCGTTGTTGAGCTTATATGCAACAGTAATCGCCTCATCATATCTATAATCACCGATTGCATTATAAAGCATACTTCCCCATACGCAGCAAAACTTTGACTTTGCCGAAAGGTCAGGCTTTCTGATACTGAGAATAGAATTGTGTGCATTTATAATGGTTTCGATATCCTTTTTATCTGTAAAGTCCTCGGCGCTTTTCTTGCTTAAATGTGCAACATCATCGGCAACAGTGCCGTATGTTGAGCTAAGCATACCTGCGCTCTTTACATCGTCTGCCTTTGGCACAAAGCTGTTGTAGCCGAATATATCAAAGTTAATGAGCGCCACGCCTGCAATTACAATAACCGTAAGACCGCCGTAAATGGGAAGTGTGCGTACAATCTGCTTTACTCCCTTGTAGAAAATCATATGAACAATAAGGAATGTAGGCGCACTTGCAAGGATAAATCCGAATACAAAGCCTGCCAAGCCGTTGCCAAATACATTGAGCGAGCCGAATAATGTGCCGAGGAACATACCGGCAAGGAATGATACTATTACCTTGATAATATGGCAAGGTATATAATAAGCGAATGAGGTCTGCGCTCTTTCGGATCTTCTCTTCATAATAAGCAATGTGCCAAAAGCAACGCAAGCTATGCTGAAGATTATCCAATAAATTAAATTGTTGCCAAAGTAAGCAGAAATCGGATTGAGTGCATTTGTAATAAAGCTGTCTGAGAAGTTGCCTGTATATGAGCCTGCAAAGAAAGCGTCAATATAACTTCTTACAAATATCATAGACAGCGGATAGCAAATGCAAACGGCAATAAACATAATAATTGTGTTGAATGTAGTGCCGCAGCAAGCCGAAAGAAATCCGTAAGCGCTAATGCAGGCAAGCGTACCGATTACAAAGTTCAGGTACATATGAGTAACCTCAGGCCTCATTAATGTGCCCGTACAAATAGAAATAATAGCAATTATGCCCATAAACACGAGCATAGGCACAATAGAGAACAAATAAGCCGCACAATATTTAGCAAGGAAAAGTCTTGCTCTGCTGATTGGAAGTGAACCGTAAAAATCCACCTTGCGCTTGTTGTGCATATATGAAAAAATCTGCACCGTATAAATAATGGAAAAGATTAATGTAAGCAAGCCGATTATCGCAGATGTAATGGCCTGAAAAACCTGGATTTTTGTGCTTATAGGTATTTTTTCGGAGCTTGCGGTTGAAAACAGCGTTGTAAATGTTGTTTGATCTGCCGTAAGTACAAACACAAGCGTAAAGATTATTACAGTTGCCACCGAGGCAAGTATTCCGTACACCATCAACGAGCCTTTACAGCCTTTTAAATCCCATAATATAACCGAAATGATCTGCTTGAGTTTATCTTTAAAGGATACTGTGGATGTCATATCCTGCCGCCCCCATTTCACTAATAAATATTTCCTCCAAAGTAAGAGGTATTGCGGAAACAAACGCAGGATTGAGTGCCTTTAATTTCGGCATAAACTCCTCCTCTGTTCCCTTTATTGTAAGATTAAATATATTGCCGTTCTGCGTAATATTAATAGCGTTAATACCCTCAAAAATATTCGGTTTATACGGCAATTCCGAAAAGGCAACCTGCACCTTGCGCAAACCATGACGCAAATCGTCAATGCCACGCTCAAGCAGCATTTGTCCCCTGTGCATAAGGCAAAGTCTGTCGCACAAATCCTCAAGCTCTCTGAGGTTGTGAGAGGCAATTACAACGGTAGTGTTGTTGTCAGACACCTTTTCTGCAATAAGGCCTTTGAGCATATGCCTTACAACAGGGTCAAGACCGTCAAAAATCTCGTCAAGGAACAAATACTTAGGGCAGGTTGAAAGTGCAAGAATAAGCGCCGCCTGTCTTTGCATACCCTTTGACATATTAATAATAGGAGCTTTTATATTAATTGGAAATACAGAGCAAAGTTTTTGATACTCCTCCTCGCTCCAGTTAGGATACAATCTTCTGTAAAGGAAAG